>JGI25159J45721_1000085_pt1 | contig 44498 bp, 60 predicted proteins | sample AraplaMF_Cvi_mLB_FD_45721 | JGI IMG/M metagenome (IMG submission 45721)
GTTGCGGCACCATTCATATGTCCGACCCAGACTGATTCAAGCGGTGAGATGCAACCCCAATCGCGCAAGGTATTTAGAAGCTGATTATAGTTTCGAACCTTGCGAAGGTCGTAACTTATCAAATAGGGGGCTGCCATGATGGTCTCCGAACTAGTTGCATAAGAAACTGGTCATGCACGCGGTGAGCCGGCAAGCGTCGTTTCAACTTCTAGGATATTTTCAACGTCATTTACAGAACAGGGCCTGGCACGAGGGCCGGAATTAAGATCCCAACCCGGCGAGCCCGTCGCCCTTTTCCTATCGCGTGAGAAACTGCACGGTATTAAACCGGCCGATCACGTCCTCAACAGATTCGCTCACGGCTCTCGTCACGACGCCGTTGCCCTGAGGAATAGCTAGCGCAAGGATTGTTCCCGTTCCTTCTCCATCTTGGTACACAGCGGCGACATGATCGACGTTGATATGAATCGGAGCTTTGGTAGTCGTCCACGTCAGCTTAACAAATGCCATCTCCGTACTCCCTTGTTTGTGATACCAGAATTGAATAACGGGTGGTCAGAGTCCATGAAAATCTGAGTATTCATGGGAGGCAGAAAACTATATCACATTCCGGCGATCCATGTTGTCACCCAACTATCCCCCGGGGTGGGGCGCCGGAAGTGGAGATCGACGACCCAACTCGGCCCGATGGAAGAAATGCTGGTCCACGTCGCCAAGTTCCTGAAGCTTCGCAATATCCTCACGTTCGAAAGATACATCGTGTCCGAAAGCTTGGATATGCAATAACATTTTTGGCGAGATCGGGGCCGACGCCTTCAGGTAATCGACGGCATCTCGCGTGGTGGGAAAGGTCTTTTCCTCGGTAGAAAAGTCGTCCAGTACAACCGTAGCCATCGTCGCTCTCGCCGCAAATTGCGAAAGTCTCCTTAGCGCTAAAGTGTTTGCTCATTTCAATTACTCCAATTGTACGCTTCAGGCTCGATGTCTATCCCGATCAACAAGGCCTTCGATATGCTCCAGTCAGTTGAGCATCAGGGGGGCTGAGCGCATACAGTCGGCGTTAACCCTTGCTTCAACAACATTCTACGCCGGAGACATTTTGATGAAGTAGTTGTCTCCGGGGCGTGTGTGGTTCTGAAGTTCTTCCTCCATGGCTGTGGCTTCGGTTCTACTGTCAGTCAGCCGGTTGCGCGTATCGTCCGTATGTATCGCACGGACATAGTATCGCATTTGGGCGTCCTCGGGCTACCGGTAGAAATGGTCCGGAAGGGCTTTCTGATCACTGTTGTTCATTGGATCTACAACATGGGACGGATACCTAAGTTCTTCCGCCGGCACCTGCGACTTTGAGGCAACTCGCAATTTCGGGTCCTCGCGCTACTTCCCCTTTAGAAGGAGCGCTAACTTGGAAAATCTGAAAGAATTTGCTTCAAGCACGAATGGCGATCGATGGTTTCTCGGCATCAATCCTGCCACCAATAGAGAAGTCGTCGTTCATCGTGGGAACTCATCGTCGGGCGGGCACGAAACGATTATCCCCGTGAGTTCATTCTTGAACCAACGGCCGTTTGGTCCGGAACATCAGGCTTTAGACTTATTGCTCGCAGATCGAAGAGCGAACGAGAGCGAGGCCCCCGAGACAAGGGCCGACGAGCGGTAGGCAACATTCTGTCGTGAGACCTGGCACCGGATCCTGAACCACCTGGCACTCTATTTTCCCGAGCTCGCCCATGCTGGCAATAGCCGGTCGGACTGGTTTTGGCGTTGATCGAACGCTTCCCGACACCCGTTAGCATCACTTCGCTCGGACGCGAGGCGTTTGTTGCGGAAGCGTGGTCGCTCGTTGGCCGTAAAGTCTCAAAAGCACGATGAATCAATGATATCTTCGAGACAGCCTGCTCATCGGTAGCTCTGCCTATAGCCGAAGACGCCGTCACGATCAGCATGTTCCGCATGATTATTGGCCAGGGACGAGGCTTGATCCGTGAACGCAATCGCACTGAGCAAAGCGCTCAGTCGCTGCTGGCAGACCATCAGGACTATCAGCTCCTGTGAGCTGGCGAAGACGCTTCATCTCCGAGGGCATCAGGCGGCGTATTTTTTGCGCCAGTTGTAAAAGGTCGCGTCCGAAATTCCTGCCTTGCGGCAGACCTCACCGATCGGCGTCCCATCCTCTGCCTGCTTCACACAAACGCGATCTGCGCTTCCGAAAACTTCGAGAGCTTCATCGAATTCTCCTCTTCTTCCCATCAGGGAGCATAAGTGGAAAATTTCAGTTCCAAATGGCCTAATTTATTGGGGGCACGTTAAGATGTTCCACACTGATCGACTAGAAACCCGAGGCGGGCCACGAACGCCGGCCTGACGATCGGCGGTATCGTTGCCTATACTGGTGATGGCACCGTCTCTGCTATTCGCCACTGGCTGAAGATTAATTGATCGGCCACTCAAAAAGCGCGTGGGTGGACCGCGCAAACGAACCCCCAGGGCTTAGAAGGGATCCATACAATCGAGGTCTCCGCGCAATCTGCGCGTGAAACACAGAACCACGCTGAAAGTTCCAATTCCCGAAATTGCCATCATTGGCTGAAGATCAATTGACCCAACACACCACGATCAGCTTGCCCAGTCCGTACAAGCCGTATCCTGCCAGAAAGGCCACCATAGTCCAAAAGTGCACCTCAAACCGCCTGAACATTCTCTGCCGCTTCTTTGGCCCGATTCCCAGTGCGGATTGTGCGCGAGCACCACCAGCGCGTCTCCACGGCCTTGCCGGCGGAAAAACCAAAGCCTCCCCATTTCCCGCAGCCCGGGACGGAGCATAGGTGCTCGACATCACGTGCGCGCTGGCGCCGATGAATTACCCCGTTGCTCACGATGCGTTCCAAGCCTTGCATCTCTTTAAGCTTATCGGAGTGCTCTTCGGCATTGCGCAACGCCTCTCTCGCCGTCGCCTCCCAGCCCTGCTGCGGCATGATGCGCCTGCGTATTCACGAGGCAAAGCCGCCGTTCCAGCGCCACTGATTTTCGTTACCTGACCTGGTTTGGTCGACCTCGATGCGGCCCACAATGTCTATAGGGAAGAACCGCCAAAACGGCAGGAGCCGAAGCGCGGATTACCCTCCGACTCCATCGAGCCCACCATCGCTCGGGAGCGCGTCTGCGTGTGAGGCTTAAGCCTCCCCGACGAGCAGATCGGGGAGGATGAAATAGCTCAGGGTTTCTTGTGCTTACTGAACTCCACGGCCTTGGCCCCTGAGTAGCCGGCGCTGCGGCAGGGGCGGCCTCGTACCTTTTATAATTGCTTCTAGCTTGACCCTTAGCCATCGATTCTTTCTGGTTGAGCTAACGGCGCATTACCGAGCAGCGCGTGAGAGAATGCAGGCTATTTGGAGAGCGATATGAGACGCACCGTGATTGCTGTCCTGTTCGGCATAGCCGTCGCCTGCATGGCTACCGCTTTCCTCACCGCATGCCAATCTTGTCAGCCTCCGGGTGAGGGGATATGGCGGGCGCTTTAGGAGAGCTCGTCAGCGCGCCATAGGCTGGCGATGATGTACGGGTTCTCTCCCGCCATGTAGATAAGGCGATCGCCTTTGCCTTCATCGCGATCGGCCTTGTAGAGAGACGGTGACTCAGCGATTTCTCGCTCCGACAAGTGCCTCTTGGCCATTCTCTCGATCCTTGCAATGATTTGGGCTTCAGTCGCGTTCGATAGCGGGATGAACTCTTCAGAAATTATCTCGGCGCCATTCATTTCGACGATGCGCCATAGCTGCTCTTTGAAGTCCTCGACTATGTTCTTCACTTTTCCTCCAATTGGTGATGCATGCCAGTCCTAAAGAATCCACGGCATGAGAAATTTGCTCAGGCTCTCTTCAAAGGCAAGACAGCAGATGACGCATATGCGGAGGCCGGCTTCAAACCTGACCGGGGAAATGCGTCCCGCCTACAGCATAAAGACAACATCGTACAACGCGTTGCCGAGCTTCTTGAGTGGGAGCAGACGATAGACCGGAAAGCCACTGAAAAGGCGATCGACAAGCTCGCCATCACGAAAGAGCGCGTCCTCGCTGAACTGGCGGCCGGCCGAAGTCTTCTACGAATGGAGCGTCTGCTGTTGATCGTCCGGCTCATCGGTCTCATCATCGGGTCACCGCTCAAGCAGATGACCGAGAAGGAGCAGGCCGAGATCGGCAAGATGAATGCTAAGACGGCAAAGACACCGGCCGACACTGGCACACCGAAGCGTTCATGGCAACGGCCAAACGGGCACTTGGCATCAACCTCTCTGCGGTCGTGCGGGACGAGGATCTGGCCGATTACCTGCAGGCGGCAGTCGCCCGCAACACATCGCTGATCCAGAGCCTATCCGACGACATCGTGAAGCGGATAGAGCAGACGGTCTATACCAGCGGCATCGCCGGCAATTCGGTGACGACGCTCCGGAAGTCGCTTCAAGCACAGTTCGGGATCACCGATCGGCGGGCTCGGCTCATCGCTCGGGACCAGACGGGCAAGTTCAATTCGGATCTGAACAAGATCAGGCAGCAGCAGGCCGGCGTTACTTCATACGTCTGATTGACGGCGCACGATGAGCGTGTTCGGCCGCTGCACAAGAAGCTGGACGGCAACACGTACAAATGGGGAGAGCCGACGGGAGCCGAAGAAGGTCTTCCGCCAGGTCAGCCTATCAATTGTCGTTGTGTGGCCCGCGGGGTAGTGGAGTTTTGACACGATGCTCGATCTCGGCGCTCGTAAGGCGCTGGTGGTCGACCATGACGACCTCGGTAGTCTCAACCGCCTGCGTTAGGCGCCGGACTTCCAGTGACAGGGCTTCAATCTTGACGTTCTGGTCAAGGATCAACTTATATCCCAGCATGATCTGGAGTTTCGCCCGGCTTCCACTCTTTGTCGAAGGCTCCTAACCCGGCGTCAGCCTTACGCACCAGATTTCCGTCTTTGTAGAGTGCCATGAGTTCCCCCTTGGTGACGAGTATGCCGATCTTACTCGACAACTAATAGTCGAGTATGTCCAGGAATTGTCCATCAAGCAATTTAGCAACGGGGCATTGTGCCCTTGCGGACCCTGCCGCTCGCGACGGGCTCCAAAGTCGTGGGCCTCGGCCATAGCTTCATCGGCCTCGGAGCAGCGCAGACCTATACGGCCGGCCAGACGGCGACCAACGGCCATACCGGCTTCTACGAGAACCAACGCACCGTCCTTTCTTGGATCAAGGCAGCTGATGGCCGCTTCAACCTCGACATGTTCGCCGAGCTGAACAGTCCGTTTTTCGCGCCTGGCTCATTCGCGGCCTTCTCGGGGGCAATGGCCGGCAAGTCAGGCGACTGCCTCTTTCCTGTCCCCGGGCTTGGGGCGCAGTTCCCGGGCACGCTCGCGCGGACGGCCCACTCTCTGAGCCAGAAGCCGGACATCGTCTATGTCGATATCGGCTATAACGATATCGTCCGCGGTCGTAGCTTGGCGGCGATCATTGCCGACTTCGATACGCAGGTGCAGCGCATCGTTGATGCTGGGGTCTACGTGATCCTGCAGACGCTGAGCTGGACCAGCACGCTCGACGATCAGCCAGGCGTTGACGATCCAGCCTGGCCTGGCATCCTTGATGGCATCAATAGGTGGATTCTCGCCCAAGCCGGCCGTAATGGCGTCGTGCTCTGCAACACACTTGCCCTCGATGGCCCGGCTTCCGGCATCGCCGCGTCAATGTTCGTCGACGGGCTTCACCCGAAGCCCGATTTGATGGCGAAGCGCTCCGATATTCTCCTTCCCATCTTGCAGGGGATGGTTTCTGCAGGTGAGACGAGGTGGCTCGACCTGCTTGCCGCCTACAACATCTTCCCGCCGAAGGGCACGCCCGGAATTGCTGGCGCCAAGACCAACGTCACCGGCGATGTTGCCACCGGCATGCGCCTGGTGCGCGGCACCGGCACCTCGACCTATGTCGCCAGCAAGAAGTGGTGGCGGCCGGCAACGAGAAGCAGGTCATCACGATCACACCTGTCAACGACGCGGCCGCCGTTCATACCGTGACGTACGGGCTGCCGGCCAACCTCAGTCTCGCAACGCTCGGCCTCGTCGCCGGCGACTGGCTCGAGATCCAGATCCCGGTCGAGCTCAACGACTGGGCAGGCTGGGATTACCTGGATGGTTCAATTCGCGGACCAGTCCAGATCGGCAACACGGTCACCGTAACCGGCGGCGGCTGGACGACGGGACAACTATATCGGCGGGCGTGGAAGATCGCTCGTCTGCGGCTCGAAACTCTGGCTGCCGACGGGGCTAACGATGACGAACATCCGGCTCGATAACCTGCTGATCTTGAGGCACCTGTGCAATACGGGCGGGACTGGCGTTGCCACGATCGGGGCGCCGGTCATTCGGAAGATCGCGAGCCCGCGCGCAGCGTGGCAGTTGGCGGCTTGAAATGCGAAACCCGCCGGAGGTCACGGCGGGTTTCAGGAGAGCAGCTTCGCGAGCAACTGCTCTCCAGCTGAAAGCTGAGGGCACTTCAGCAGAGTGAGACTTAAGAAAAGATCAGAGTTTTTCCAGCGTCCTTGGAAGAAAAAGTCGTGCAAGTAACCTCATCTCCCGTGGCCGGGCGCCGAAATCGAGCACTGATCACTGGTAGGCTTGCTGCTGATCCTCGCGCTGCATCGGCGCTGACCGAGCGTTGCCCACACTTTCTGATGCCTTGAGTTTGGCCCTCACCAGCAAGAGCAAAATCCCTGCAGCAATAAAAACCTGCAAGGAGAGGTAAATGTACAAGATCCACCACAGCATGGCTCATCCATCCTCACTTGAACAAGTCCGAACGGGTTCGATCAGATAGGTCGGTGACGATCTATCGACAAGGGGAAGTGACCGTAGGAAAAAGGTGGAGACGAGCTAGCGCCGATTGTGCGTTTGGAGAAAAACGGAGAAGGGTCTCTGAGTTAGGAATAAAGAGCCCTTCTCCCGCTGATAGTGCAGCATCAGCGCGCGCGGAAGTCTACTGGCCAGATTTTGGAAGTCTACCGGAGGTTTTGTAAATTTGCGTGACAGTCAAGCTTTCGGCCAGCGCTAAGCGCCGCGCTGAGAGGAGCAGGAGGACGAGGGGTGACGCCCTCCTGCAGTCGGGTACCGACCAATCACGCAGGCGCGACTACGNGCCGTGCATTGCTCTTCCGAACTTGCACTTGGGGAAGTGCACAAATTCGGTCGATATCAGAGGTGTATCATGAATATAATGCAATTTAAAGGAGTTTTCTCGGCTTCGTGACCGAAGGTCGGCCTGGAATAAGGGCCATTATGCGATCGAAAAAGAGCCCGCCGAAGCGGGCTAATTTAAGGGACTTGGAAACAGGAACGCTCGAACGCAGGTCTGGAGTCCATCGAACGTCCCGTACACCCTACTTCCGACGAAGCAGAAGGTTCCCTCGGCCATCAATTTGGTCCGGATATGGGTTCCCCGCCTGAAATCTGAACGCCCACCTAACCGGCTCTAGACAGAGCGGGGAGCGAAGCCATGAACTTTACTGATGCTGTCACCATCGCGGGAACGCGGCGGACCGACGACGGCTACCTTGCCGCCGAAGCGAAGGCAGTTCGGACCGGCATCCAGCTCTATACGGGTGATGAGGTCGGCAAGCCGGAATTGTCCGTCGTGCGTGTCTATCGTCCGCCGGAATCGGTCTTGGCTGACGCCAGCCTGCAGAGCTTCACTCACGCGCGCCCGTGACCATGGATCACCCGAAGGACGCGGTCACCGCGGAGAACTGGAAGGATCTGGCCGTCGGCGAGGTCAGCACCGCCGCCAAGCGCGACGGGGAGTGGGTCTATCTCCCGCTCATCCTTAAGGACGCAGCGGCAATCAAAGGCGTCGAGGGTGGCAAGCGCGGGCTCTCCGCCGGCTATGTCTGCGAGCTCGTATGGGGCGACGGTGTCACGCCGGACGGCCAGCAATTCGACGCACAGCAGACCAATATCAAAATCAACCACCTGGCCGTCGTCGATCGCGCGCGGGCTTGTTCAAAGGCTCGCATCGGTGACGGTGCGAATTGGGGCATCAGCCCCGTCACCCCTGATCACAACCCGACAAAGGAAACGATCATGCCCCTGAAGACGGTTACCGTCGATGCCATCCCGGTTGAAGTAACCGATCAGGGTGCCACGGTTATCGCAACGCTGCAGCAGCTGCTTGCGGATGCCCGCTCCAAGCTGGGCACGGCAGACGCCGCGCACGTCGCCGTAATCGCTGCAAAAGACAGCGAGCTCGCCAAGAAGGATGCCGAAATCGACAGCCTGAAGGCCAAGGTGCTTTCCGACGCCGATCTCGACAAGCGTGTCCAGCAGCGTGGCGATCTCATCGCAGCCGCTGCGGTCATCGCCAAGGACGTCAAGACCACTGGTCTCTCCGACGCCGCGATCCGCAAGGCTGTCGTCGCCGCCAAGCTCGGCGATGCCGCCGTGGCCGATAAAGCACACGCCTATATCGATGCTCGCTTCGACATTCTCGTCGAGGACGCCAAGAAGGCGACCGGTGCTGACCGTTCGTTCGGGTTCTCGCCGACGGCGTCCGCCCCGCTGCCGACGCTCACACCGGAGCCGATAAGGCTTGGTCGGACAGCGTCAACGGAAGAGCTTTGCATGGCTGCAGACGCCGCCAACGTTCACACGGCGATCGGTTTGCAATTACGAGGCAGCCCGACGGTCAAACGCGCCCGCGAGCTGCTGCAAGGCGGCGCCATCGGCCGCCTGCTGAGCGCAAACATCTATTCATCGACCGCCGGCTTTGGACCAGAGGTTCCTGACCCATACGTTTATCTCGAGGACCCGCAAAACTTCGCCAACCTCATCACCATACAGGGCGCCCATACGCTCGATCTGGCATTCAACCTTCTGGGCGAGCCCGTTGCCTCCAACAGCATGGTGTCGCGCCAGTATCCTTCAATCGCGCTCGGCGAGCAGAAGGAAATCCACCGGCGGACAACGTATGACCATCTCCTGTTTCAAGGCGCCACGGTTAAAGGCGTTTCCGTATGCATAGAGGTCGCAGGGGGGCGCACTCCCGAAGCGCCGTTTCGATTTGAGATCGTAGGCGAAAAAGGTACGCTTAATCTCCAAGGAGGTGCCGCGCGGGGCGGGGGGCGTTCTCCCGGCGATGCCAATCCTCGCTTCAAACCGGGAAATGCTGACATAGCCGTCGGGTTCAGTATATAAATGGCGTAATCACAAGCAGTCGCCGCCAGCCACCCATGGTGGAATTTTGCACAAAATTGCAACAGCACCGGTCAGGTCCCCGCATTCCCTCAAGGATTCTGTGGCGGCCGATCAGAGCGCAACNTAACACCCCCTAAATCGCAATTGNTTCATCTCGTAGCGCAGCTTTCAGAGTGATGTCATTGATGTTTTGGAAAAGCAAAATATAACAACNGCGCGGCTTCTTCCAAGGACGATGCGCGCCATCGACATCGACACGCACCCATCATTGCAACGGAAGACCGAGATGCCAAAACGAAAAATGCCGTCCATTGTCAGCACCGGAATCGAGGGTCTGAACGAGGTCCTGCGTGGCGGCTTGCCCGCATCGAACCTCTATATGCTCCAGGGTGCGCCCGGCTCGGGCAAAACTACGGCCGCACTGCAATTCTTGCGTGCTGGTGTGGAAGCCGGCGAAAGCTGCATCTACGTCACACTTTCCCAGTCTGCCGCTGAGCTTGAAGCCATTGCTTTGTCCCACGGCTGGACGCTGGACGGTATCCGCATTGAAGAACTATCAACATCTGGGGCGGTTAACGAAGCGGACGATCAGAGTATCTTTCTGACGGCGGATCTGAGGCTTGATGAAACGCGGAAGGCTATTGAAGCCGCAATCGAGGAGCACAAGCCTCGCCGGCTTGTCTATGACTCGCTTCTCGAGATCCGGCTGATCACGGGCGATTCGCCGAGGTTCCGCCGCGAGTTGATCGGCTTTAAATCGTTCCTGGCCAAACAGGACGTCGTCGCGCTTCTCCTCGACACCCAGAACTCGGCCAATGACCGCAGCGGCGAGGAAGTCGAGGGGCTTGCCCACGGCGTAATCCGCTTCGACAAATCCCTCGAGGAATATGGTGGCGTCCGCCGCCGCGTCGAGGTTTCAAAAATGCGCGGGGTACCGGTCGCTGACGGGTACCACGACATGGCAATTCGCGAAGGCGAGGGGGTCGTCGTTTTTCCGCGGATCATGCCGAGCACGGATTCGGAAGGATCAAAGCCACAACTCATCAAATCCGGTGTCGCCGAACTCGACGACATGTTTGGTGGTGGTCAAGAGGCCGGAACCACGACTTTGGTCATTGGTCAGTCCGGCACCGGAAAGTCGACGATGTCGTCGCTTTATGCGACCGCAGCGCTTGAACGTGGGGAGAGTGTTGCGCTGTTCCTCTTCGAAGAACGTCTGGAAACGTTCTTCCGCCGGTCCGAGGGGCTGGGCATGGAGCTGCGACAGTTCCATAAGGACGGCAAGCTCATCCTGCGCGACTTCAACCCCAATGAGATCTCTCCCGGGGAATTTGGCCAGATCGTCCAGGACGCGGTTACCCAGAACAAAGTGCGGGTCGTGGTGATCGANAGCTTGACGGGCTATCTCAATTCGCTTCCCCACCGCGAAAAAGCTGTCCGAGACATCCAGTCTCTTCTCAAATATCTGGCCCGCTCCGGTGTTCTCACTATGCTGATCGTCGCTCAGCATGGATTGATTGGCCAAAATGTCGGCATCGATGTTGACGTGAGTTTCCTTGGCGATACCGTCCTGCTTCTGCGGATCGTCGAGCATGAGGGGCGTCTCCGCCGCAACATCACCGTTGTCAAAAAGCGTCACGGACCCCACGACCTGAATGTCCAGGAACTGCTGATCCAGAGTGGGAGCGTCACGGTTGTTCCCTATAACCCTCTCCCTGATCCTAAATGACCCATGCTCCCGAAAGCGAACTGGACTGGGTGCTGGTCCTTGCTCCCTTTCGCAAGGATTCCGACTACATCGCTGCGTTTCTTCGCGAGCAGAGGGTTGCTGTCAAAGCCGCCAAACTTGACGACGACCTGGATCTCCTTCTCGGCCAATCACCGGGCATCATCGCCATCACGCACGAGGCTCTGAACGCGGGCGTCATAGACCGGATTGGCAATCACCTCGTCGAACAACCTGATTGGTCGGAGGTCCCGATTATTGTCCTGCTCGAACGGGCAGCATCGGTTTCGCGGATCCGCGGTCACCTCGAGCGCGAATGGCCGGGCGCCCGGCTCTTGTTCCACACCCGCCCGATCGCGCCGCTGGAGCTGGTCAACGCCATCCAATCAAACCTTTTGGTACGGCTTCGGCAGCGTCAGGTTCGCGATAATATCGAACGTGAGCGGGAGATTCGCCTGGAACTCAATCACCGCGTCAAGAACATTCTCGCCAGCGTGACCTCGATCTTCCAGATGACCAAACGTGGTGCCGCGACCGTGGAAGACCTCTCAGCCGACTTTTCAAGCCGCCTGCAGGCTTTAGCCGACGTGCACTCAGCAGTTTTCGAGGCAGGCGGGGAAGAGGTTTCGTTTTCGGCCGTCGTCGAGCTAACGGTCTCGCCATATATAAGCGGTGGAACCAGCCGGATCGTAGCGCGTGGCCCGGAACTTGTCGTCACTCGCGATGCCGCGACAACGATCGCTCTTTGTCTGCACGAACTGATCACCAACGCGATCAAGTATGGTGCGCTCTCTCAGCCCGCCGGGACCGTCGACCTCACGTGGACCATCCACGAAACCGAGACAGGCGGCCGTTTTTTTATGAGCTGGGTCGAAACCGGGGGGCCGAGCGTGCGCGAGCCGACGCGGCAAGGCTACGGCACGCGATACATCCGCTCGGCTCTCGGATCGCTTTTCGGCTCAACGCCTGAAATGACTTATGCACCTGCGGGATTTCGTTGCCAGGCGGCAGGCCTGCTTTCACGGATGACTCCGGCAGGTGCTCGGACGTGACAAGACTTATCACCCCCGACATGTTGGCTGATTACTGGATCGAACTGCCTGTACGCGCGTCACGCGATTTGTTGCGAAGAGCCAATGTCTTGTGTGGAGCGGGAAAGGATCGTGACGCCGCAGATTACTATCAAACCTCGTGATTGAAGATGAAGTCATTGTACGCATGGATATCGCCATGTCGCTTGAGGAACAAGGCTTCGATGTTGTTGAAGCGGGCAATGCTGATGAAGCCGTCGATTTTTTGAATGCCCATTCTGATATTCGCATCATGTTCACGGACATCGACCTGCCCGGCAGCATCGACGGCCTGAAACTCGCAGCTGCGGTGAGGGATTGATGGGCGCCAGTCAGTGTCACGTCGGGTCACAGGCACATGACGGATGAGATGTTGCGGGTGGATGGGAGGTTTTTGGCAAGTCCAATGATCACTCCATAATCATAGACACGACCCGGAGAATGGTTGCCGCGGCATAATATGAGGATCTGGCTGTACCTACCAGCTACAAACCCATGGGATGACGCAGGCTGCCACGCAGAGCGGCCCCTGTCGCAGTCTCGGTACTCGGTGCGTCGGTTCCAGGCGGGGTGACCCCACAATGCCGAGCGGTCAGAACTCCGAACGTGGACGTCATCGAGGCGCGGGGCGAGGAGCCGCTCGAGGCTACATTCAACAGTATCGATCAACATTTAATCGATACGGTAACTTGATCTGAAATTGCAGCTGTTAAGGAGGGCTACATTTTCGAGATGCCCCATGATGATCCTAGAATTGCAGAATGCCATTCTTGAAATGATTGCCAAAGGCGAACCGCTGCCGACCACGCTTTCGGTGCTGTGTACAAAGGTCGAAGCCGCGATTCCCGGTATCACAGTCACTGTCCTCAGATCAAATGGCGCTAGCTTGTCGACACTTGCGGCTCCGTCTCTCCCAAAATCGTATTCGGACGCGGTCGATAACCTCAAAGTCGGACTCTCGTCGGGGTCTTGCGGGGCCGCCGCCTACCTTGGATCGCCGGTCGTCGTCACCGACATAAAAACCGATCCCAGGTGGACCGATCACACGGCACTCGCCCTCGCGCTCGGCCTGAAGGCTTGTTGGTCAAGCCCTATCAAGAGCGGCGACCGCGTCGTCGGCACATTCGCCTTCTACTACCGGGAGAACCGTGGCCCAAGCAAGCTTGAGCAAACGATCGTGGACGCTTGTGTGCATCTCTGCTCCATTGCAATCGAGCGTGAGGAACGGGTGGCGGAGCGTCAGCGTCTGACCTATACGGACGGACTTACGGGGCTGCGGAACAGAACTGCCTTCGATCTTGCTCTTCGAACCTCGCCGCTGCCTCCTAATAACGGCTGGGGACTCCTTGTAGCCGACGTCGACAATCTGAAGCTGGCCAACGATACCTTTGGTCACGCCGCCGGCGATGCTCTGATCCGCGTCGTGGCAGAACGGATCGCTGCAGCCGCAGGAAGGGAACAGACCTATCGGCTCGGTGGCGACGAATTCGCTGTCATCCTTGTCGGTGAAGTGGAACTCGATCTGCAGCGTAAAGCTGCTGAGATCCTGAGCGTACTTGAACCTCCCACGGAGTGCGCGGGCCACGTCGTCTTTCCGGCCGTGACACTCGGCGGTGCCTTGGCGACAGGTGGCGTGGATCCCGAGCAGGTCCGGCAAAATGCCGATATCGCGCTTTACCACGCCAAAGAGCATGCCCGCGGACAATTTATCGCGTTCCATTCAGGTCTCGGAACAGCGTTGACGCGCCGCTTCCGCGCAGTAAGGGACGTTAGCCTTGCGCTGTCGGAAAACCGCATCGAGACCTACTATCAACCGATCGTGCGGCTCGACACGCGAGAGGCCGTCGGCCTGGAGGCCTTGTGCCGGATGAGGACCCCGTCCGGCGACGTCATCGCGGCCGCTCATTTTCATGAGGCGACCAAAGACGCCCAAGTCGCATCGGCGCTGACAGACCGGATGTTGAGCAGGGTTGCCGCGGATATGCGCGCATGGCTCGACGAGTCGCTTCCTCTACAGCATGTCGGTGTCAACCTCTCAGCCGCCGACTTCCGCAAGGGAGGACTACGAGAGAAGATATGCCGGATCTTCGAAGAGGCGGGTGTCCCTCTTGATCACTTGATTCTGGAGGTGACGGAATCCGTTTATCTCGGACAGCGAGACCACGTGGTGGCGGATCAAATCAACGCCCTGCGATCCGAGGGCCTGAAAGTCGCACTTGATGATTTCGGGACCGGTTACGCCTCCCTGACCCATCTGCTGACCGTCCCTGTCGACATCATCAAGATCGACAAATCCTTCATCGACCGAACGAGACTGGGTGACGCCGGGATGGTGATTGTCAGGGGGTTGCTTTCGATCGCAGCCGAGCTTGGTATTCGCGTGGTGGCGGAAGGTATCGAGGATGAAGATCAAGCATACCGTCTTGAAACATCTGGTTGCAAGCTCGGTCAGGGCTACTTATTCGCAGGAGCGATGGACGGCTTGAAGGCGGGACAGTTCCTGAATGCGCACGGCCAGCGGCCGATACGAGGTGGGCCCTTTTCGGAGCCCCTTCTGTACTCCAGCTAAGACATATTCCTGTTCATTTCATTAATAGTGCGAGACTTTCAGGAAGATCATACATGCTCAAACGCATCCCACTGAATCAGCTCCGGGTCGGCATGTTCATCAACGACATGGAATTCGCAACCGAGATCGATGCTGCCCGCTTCAGGCCTTTCTTGGTCTCGAAGGGAGATGATGTCAGAAGGCTTGCTGGCAGCCATGTCAGAAGCGTGGTCATCGACATTACGAAAGGCATAGATGTCGTAGGAGCTCCGACCCGGGAGGTTTCGGCGAGCTTCGAGGCCCAGTTGCTGAACGTATTTTCACGTGGAGAGATCAATCGCGCCAGACAATCCATTCAGGAGGTCGGACCGCATCTTCGTCATATGCTACAGGATGCTCGCGTAAACGGTTATTTTGCAGATGAGGCAGCAACCAGTGCGGTGGAGCGCATCATGCTGGAGACGCTCGACAACACCGGCGCGCTGGTTGCTGTTGCCAAGCTGAAGGAGAAGGATGAGACCACATTCCTCCACTCGCTCGCGGTCAGCGCTCTGATGATCGCATTCGGGCGCTGCCTCGGTCACGGGCAAAACGAGGTCCGCGTTCTGGGTCTTGGCGGTCTTGTGCACGATCTCGGAAAGATGGCCATTCCTGATGACGTTCTGAACAAACCGGGCAAACTGACTGCCGAGGAAATGGATCTCGTCCGCACCCATCCGCAAAAGGGCTACGAGATGGTGGCGAAAGCAGGCTCGGCGCCGCCTGAAGTACTCGACATCTGTCGTTTTCACCATGAGCGATATGATGGCGGCGGTTATCCCGATCGCCTTTCTGGAAGGAAGATCCCTTACGTTGCGCGCGTTGCTGCCATTTGCGACGTCTACGAGGTACTGACAACCGTCCGCCCCTACAAGCCGGCTTTCTCACAGGCCGAGGCCATCAATATGATGATGAACTCTCCCGGTCATTTCGACCAGAAGCTCTTGTCGGCATTCGTCTCGAATATGGTCATCAGTGGCACGCTGCACTGATATAGGCATCCGATATCTACGGCGGGTCGGGCGTCGAGCGGTTATGCGGCAGGTCGCCGCGCCGGCGCCCTCTTCATCATAGTCAGCGACCGTTCGCTTTCATCCTCAGGCTTTTGATTGGATCTGGCTAGGATAGTAGTGTGAGACCAGGCGAAAGCCGCGCGCTGCAGTCGGAGGTCAGCATTTCTTTTTCCTCACGACCTTGTTCCCTCGTGGCCCGCTCAGGGTCGGACTTGATCCGCAAAAAACAGGGATCATCCGAGCTGTTCCAGGGAAGAAGGAGTTAAAAGTTTTGTCTCGCCTACTTTTGCGCGATGCGTTTTGGCAATGAGTTCGCGTAGGCGGCGGCTTCCCCAGAATACGGAAACTCGTCACCGATCTGGCGATCACCGTCGAAGACTTTGAAGGTTGGCCCTTCGAGCTCGACGATCTTGTATCCGTTTACGTATTCGAACTTTGGCGTTTTCCAGCCCATCGGAAGCCCTTCAGTCGGGCCACCATCTCGATTGCCGAAATGGTGGCGTATACCCACAGAAGCTTCCATGTATCAGGCGGATAGGTAAAAAACGACCAGCAAAATGCGGTGGACCAACTATCAGCCGCCATTCAAATTAGGTGTCACTGGGCGTCGACACCCCAAGTCGAAAAGATGGTCTAGCCTCTCAGATGATGTTGCGCCTTATTACTGCCGGAGCTTCCTTCCGCGCTCCTCCAACGCGATGCTTGAAAGGGTTCATCATGACCACTGGCACAGTAAAATGGTTCAATTCCACCAAGGGCTTCGGCTTCATCCAGCCTGACAACGGCGGCGCTGACGCCTTCGTTCATATCTCGGCTGTCGAGCACGCTGGAATGCGAGATTGATCTCGAGGATCTGCGCTCTGAAAAGATCATCTCCTTTTCCCGCCAGAACCGCTNNTACAGCGAGCGGTACTTTACCGAGAAGTTCGAGGAGTACGATCTGACCGACAATGTCGCCTATACCTGCGACGACACCTTCTCGCTGGTGTCGCTGGTCTCAGCCGGTCTTGGCATCGGCTTCGTGCCGGAATGGACACAGGATCTGCCAAACCGCGGGTTCGAACTGAAGAAGATGAGGGGCGTCGCCGTATTTTGATAGCGTCTCGACCGGCTGCATGGCGGGGTCGCTCGGCTTTCCAAGCGTCGAGGCGGTCATTCCAAACTTTAGCGGCCGCGATCAACTAGTTTGCGGAAAATTCTCGCCGAGCGCGGCGCTCAGATAGGGGCAGCCGGCTCTTCGGTACAGGCTAGGGTTCCACAGGCACCATCAGTATGCCTCCGGCACGCCGCTTACGCTTCCTGGTCGATCGCCCTGTCCAGATCGATCTTCCCCCACGCTCTGAACTTGCCTTTGCCTGTACCGGTGTCGAGAACGGCTTCGGCCATATCGTACCCACACACGGCTCAGGAAGGCGTCAACCGTCATCTCGCCGGCATAGGCGGCAGCATGCTCGTCCCTGAGGACAGCAGGCCAGCAATCAATGGGTATTTCAGCGTGCTTAGTCATTCTCTCCCCGGTTCCCACAGGGGGCTTCCACTGGTGCGCCAATGGTCTGACGTCACCTCAGACTGAAGTCCGAAGTGAGTTTTTTGGTGGAACGCAAAGACCGGGCAATCATTTAACCGCGGTCCAATAAATTCAGGTAAAGCCCCATGAAAAAAATCATCCTGGCTGTAGCTCTGGCTTTTTCGTCCGTCATCGCCGTCCCGGCCGCGTCCTATGCGGACAGCGTCATCATTCGTACTGATGACGGTCCGGGGCCGCATCGCGGCTGGGAACGTGGCGAGCATCGTGGCTGGTATAACGGTCACCGTGGGTGGAGAGCTCGAATGGTCCATGAAGATTACCGGCGCCACCCGTCTTGCTTCACCAAAAGGGTAACGACGTATCGGTATGGTGAGCGCGTTACGCGGACGACCAATGTCTGCCGCTAACTGAACCCGATTTCGCACCATGGAGCCGGAAAGTGATCCACTCTCCGGCTCCTGCTGTTTTGGCAGCGTTTTAGATCTAGCCACATCGGCATCACGATCCGGTCTTTCCGGAGGCCGCCAACACATATTCCGCGGGATTGCAGCGCAACTTGAACGTTTTGCGAACGCGATATGAGGTCAAAGGGCATCGCCTCCTCCGGTGAGGGCGTGGGGGACATCCGTAGTTTCCGCAATTTCCGAGGTTTACGGTCTGTCGTAAGCTGTCGCCGTGACGAGAGAGGAATTCTGTAAGCGGTTCGTTGAGCGGGTTAGGCTCCATTGCCTCGCGGGGCGGAGACCGTTTGGAATGGACCCTGATATCTACTGCGAGAAGGTCGCTCCAATGTATTGGCGCGAACTGGGAGAAGAATTGAGCCCCGAGCAATGCGCGATCGCGATGCGGAAGACTGGTTGCTTCCACGCCGCTAGTGACGAGAGCTGCTGGCCGCATAGGTATGGACGCGGGCCGCCGTTAGATCGCCGATGATCGGGATCCTCGGCAAGCTCCGCTGGGAGTTCATCTCTGATGCCGAAGATCAGAAGAACGGTCGCTGCGCTGGGTTTTACGACGAGGTGCGGGAGCGCTACGGGCCTTCGGCGCGTCGTCCGGCAGCACAGTGATTCTGGCATCCCGAGCCGCGTCGACGAAGGCTTTCCTCGCCCGTGCCCCGCCGCCATGCGTTGCCAATGCTCTAAAGCACTGGGCTAAGGCGCGCTGGAACATGGTGTTCCCAGCCTTCTTAGGCCATTTCTCGGACATCAGCAGTCCGGAGAGGCCCGAGACAGTATGAAAGTCTCGATATCCTTGTCCATCGATCTGCACTGATATTTTCTTGATACGGACGGGCGACAGTTCGAGCTCGGCCATTTCATCACCTCACGCATGACTGATTCGCGACTCAACAGGTGCGGCGGTGATCCGTTCCGTCAATAACCCTTCCGGGCGAAATCAAGCTGGAGGTGGGATCACGCGGCCTCAGGGCTAACAGAGGGGAGGGCAAGATATGCCGCTACGCGATCCTAACGCAAGGACTTACATGCAATCGGTTTGGTTCCCGTCGTCGAGTGAGTTTGTGAAACTTTTGCTGCGCACGGCGCGGCGGGTGGAACTGACGAGGGCGGGGCTTCCTTCTACGAGCGCTCGGTCAGGATGATCAGCGAGCTGGAGCTGTCGAAGGAGATCGTCCGCTGTCATCACCCCAACCGGGAATAATGAAGACCATGGGCTCCGTCTCCGGCGGAGCCTTCCGTTTAGCGGAATTGGTAGTCCGCGATTAGCGCGGATCGAACCTGGCGAGCATCTTGCGCAATTGAGCGTTCTGCTCGCTGAGCTTCTTTGCAAGCTGACGCCGCAACGCGTCGACCTCAGCATCAAGGTCGGCCATTTCATCCATGTAGGATCTCGGGCCGGTGGGGATAGAAGGAGCTTCGTCTAAAGCTGGGCCGGTCGCCGGTGCCGCGAGCGAAGAAACCTTCTTCCGGCGCGTGGGCGCTGCCTTAGTCGTTGCTTTGGCAGCCGCGGTTTCCGAGTACGCAGGTGAAGTTTCTTCGGCTTTGTCTTTGCTGGCGAGGTTTGCGGGCCTGTCGTCAGCGACTGCGACCGCAGGAGCGTCTTCAATTGATGCCGGTATTCCGGTCTCAGGCGGATGGGTATCTGATAGGGATCGGCTTGCCTCGACCTGAGCGGAGCGGTCGAGTGCCGTTACATCGAGGCTAGGTTGTTCCGCCTCGGGCACAGGCTTGTGTTCGAGAGCAATGGTTTTCGGTGCGACTGCTGCGCTCTCGTCACGACCATGTGTTTTCGGCTTAGGCAACACCAGGTCAGCTACAAATCTCCATGGCGTTCTCATTGCATTCAACCTTCAAAGCATGATGGCGGGACATTGCCGCGGTCATTCATTGTTACCAAGAGGACCGCATTGATCCTGGTCGAACCAGGCGAAAGGTCCACGGCGCCATCGGATTGAAATACGTGGCGCCGCTCAGACCAGAATTCAGCCCTTGCCAAGGCGCTTGCGCAGATCCGCATTTTCGGCGCGCAGCTTTTCCGAGAGCTCCCTTCGAAGCTGCTTGTTCTCTTCCTCAAGCTTGATGAGGTCCGCGATATCATCGAGAACGTCAACAGCGGTAGCGACCGGAGCGGAAGCGGTGGAAGCAACGCGGGGCGCGCGAGCCGCGGGCGCCCTCGGTGCGGCAGGAGCCGTTACAGCCTTGACAGGAGCCGTCTTGGAGCCGCGCTTCGCGCGCGTCTTCTTGGCGGGCTTCTCTACCGGCGCAGAGGTAAGATCGACGGTGCCGGGTTCGGCGGCGGCTTTCGGCGTGCGCGACTTGCGGGTTTTCTTTTCAGCGGCGGCTACGGCCGGCGCTTCGGTCGTGGCAGTGGTCTCGATCGTGGTTTCGTCAGCCATCAGTGTTCTCCTCTGTTAGGCGGGCGAAGCATTTGTTTCGTCGCCATTTAAAGTCAATGCGGAGTACCGGGTTTTCGCGTGCATTCAATGTTTGCGGCGCTGCCATTCGCGAATTCCTTTGATTGCGCGACAAGGGAACGATCTTTATGGCCACATCGATGAGACAGGTCTGACAAAAGAGCGGCTGCGCCTTGATCGATTTCCCGCATTGGCGACAAATATTTCCTTATCCTTGTCGGCTGCGCTGTGTGCTTAGAACATTCCTCGATCCGCTCTTCTAGCTCACTGATGAAAGCCGACTGGTTGCAGCAAGCAGCCGGCTTGCGCGAACCGCATAAAATACGTATTTTACGTAACTGCCTGGAGGTGCCTATGAAGCAGTTTTCTTTTTCCGATATGAACCGGGCCTCGGGAGAGATCCTGGAGGCGGCCTTGATCGAGCCGGTGGCACTCACCAAGCGTGGCAAGGAAAAGCTCGTCATCCTGACGGCGGAACAGTACCGAAAGCTTATCGGCGGCTCGCATACGGTGGCCTATGGCCTCGACGATGCTCCCGACGCAATCCATGCGGAGCTGATGACCGGCCTCGACGCGTTGCTTGAGGACGATCATGTTTAATGCAGGCGACGTCGTCCGCTTCCATTACCTCTGGAAGCGACAGTCGGACGCCGGCGAGGAGAGCGGCCGCAAGGCTCGTCCGGTTTGCGTCGTCGTGCGAACACCCGCCGTCCCGGGCGCCGTTTTCCTGTTCGCCATTACCTCGCAGATTCCGCCTGAGGGTCGCCTGTTCCTGCCGATCCGCGAGATCGAGTGCCGCCGCGCCGGCCTTGATTTTCCCTGCTGGATCATTCTCGACGAATACAACCGCGTCGAGCTCGACAAGGCTTTCGACTTCGAAACGGGCAGGCCGCTTGGCAGCTTCAGCCCGGCCTTCCTGAAAAAGATCGCCGGCATCGTCAAGCAAGCGGCGGCGAGCCGCAGGCTGGCGGCAGTCAACCGTACCTAGCCGCCGGAACGGTCGGATCTTCCCTCAACCCAACCGATCTCATCCGCCACGCTCTGAATTCCAATGTCGTAGATCACTCCAGCGTTAGGACAGGCCTTCGGGGAGCGATAGCAGGGATGTTCCGAAAACACCGTCCGGATCCACGCCCGCCCTTAGAGCCATTGTCCGACCCTTCCCCAAGCAACCCACCGCGGTCTCGATGCGGCTTGTCTGACCAAAAACCGCCTCGCAAGCTCGGCTTGATCGTCTTCCCGCAAACGGCCTGCTCGTTTTCTTCCGCTGGCCACGCCCACCCCACATGACGGGGCATGTGGGGACGCCGGATCTGCGGCCATTCCTCGCGATACAAGAAAGCCTCGTTTTTTCCACCAGGAGGGATCGAGCCCCTGTCTTGCGGCACTGAAGCGGGACGCCGTTGATCCGCTCACCTATTTCACCGCCACGCTCACCGCCATCATCAACGGCCACAGGCAGTCCCGCATCGATAAGCTTTTACCGGGGAATTATCCGGGCATGGCAAGCAATTTCCACACGTAGTAGCTCCCCCTTTGCGTCCGACCGCCTCTTTCGGAAGGATGGTTCGTGAAGTAAAACACTTCAATGAAAAACGAACTCGTCCACGAAATCTGGCTCGATCCCGAGCCAGACGGTCAACTGCTCCCCGGCCTTTGTCTTGCTGGCCCAATGGGAGACGGCTTCAGAGCGCTCCTTAATAAGGGGGCTGTTAAGGCTGGCGAGATAACCGGGCATAGCCATTTCGATGTCATGACGAAATACTGGAAGCTTCAGGGCTGGGGCGAGTACCAGACGGAGCACCGGCAGGATCACGAGCCATATCCTGACGAATGGGTTCTCACCCAACGCCCCTTTATCGACAGCATGTGAATTTGCGGCGTGACCGCGATCAACACACACTCGCCTTGGGTCCGGCCGATCTTCAAAACGAACCCCCGTCTTGGTGGTCAAGTGTGATCGGCACACTGCTTACAGAACAGATTTTCGCGGCGGGTTTCTCTGCAGGCGCATACACGACCCTTTTACTGGCTGGAGCCCGTGTTGCATTTTCGCAGTTCGAGCTAGACAATCCGGAATTGAGTCCTGTTCGGGGACCCAGAGAATTTCCAGACCTCGCCGATGAACTGCCAAAACTCTATGAGAACCCGGTTTTTCGGATGTCCTGGGATCGGCGGCGAAGTGATTTTTCCGATCCCCGAATCCGCGCTGTCTTCGCCATTGCTCCGGGCCGCTCTGTCTTGGGTTTTTCGCGGGAAAGTCTTCAAGCGATAGACCGACCAGCGTACCTGATAGGCGGCGACGGAGAGAATGTCGCACCGCCCGAACGGTGCGGCGAGTGGCTATCACAGAACATCCCTCGCTGTAGTTCTGAAAATTACGGAGCAGCAGAGCGGTACGTACCGCGCAGCATCGAACATCGACCACACAACGGCCTGAACAATCGCGCGGAGAATTCTCACGTGCCGCTACGAAAACAAGAGTGGATGATGAGCGCTTCCGTTCCGTGGGCGGCTTGCGACGTTTCCTCCTGGTATTTTCAGCAGTCAGAAATCTCTTCGTGCCGCTACATCAGAAACGCTCAGCCCTAGCCACCCTATTCCTTTTCGGCCATCGCTACCCTCCGCGTTACGCTGGCTGAGGCGCGTTACCCACCTTGTGGTTACCAACCATGCTCAACGCATTCGACAAAGTGCCTTGTCGGACTTGGAAAGATATCCGCTAAAGGATGTGGTTTTCTGCTTTCGGACCACACCAACCCATCATCAACGGATCATGGAAACGAGTTCAATGATAGCTAAAATCAGTGGAGGGATAATGCAATTCGAACTCACTCAGAAGCCTTATGGCCTGTGCGACAGACGTTTCGGCGGCTTCCGAAGTTTCCTGAGCAATGGCGGCCGCGTTTTGCGATAGTTCTGCGGCCAACACTTCCATCTCGTTCCAACTCGGATACTGTCGAAGCTTAGCTACTCCCGCGGAGTGTTGCAGCATCGATACGAGCGAGCGCAGGACCGACTCCCGCCGTTTAGCGCTCATACTCCCTAAGGTCGATCTGGTGGACATCGCACGCTCCTTCAAGGGGGCTGTCCGAAAGATGACCGAGAAGTGGCGACAACCATTCTCCGGGCGAGCTTGTTATCCAAGTAGGGCGTTCGCTACTCGTTGCAAGCAGTTGGATTTTAATACCTCGCCGCACCCCGGGCCCCATCAAAAGGAGCCCTCCCAGGGGTGTGGGGGGCTCCAAAAAGCTTAGATGCCGGAACAGGTACCAANCGGCCAAGCGAGACAGTAGGCTCACAGGGCACGNGTATTAGCGAATCAATTCGGCTGATCCTCGAAGGCCGCCCCTCATTTAAGCGANAATGAATACNCGCAAGGTCTGCTTGCCTGCCAGGCGGGGCGAGTTTGAGAAAAGGAGAGAATATAAAATTCCGCAATCGAAGCTCTNTCCGAAAATTCGATGGGAATGTTTTCGGCGCGTGGCTGGATGTTTCTATGTCCTCCCTTCTGCAGCGTGTAGTGACAGGAAGCATCGATAACGACGGAGAACAGTATTGTCCGCGATCTACCAGTGGTGATTTTGTAGGAGCGACTGGTTCCCAACGATTGCCCGACCACATCGATACTTTCCTTGAGGTGAAGGGTTTCGAGTGGCTCGGCGCGCGCGCTGATGGGTTGAGCGACGGCTAAAGCGCCCAACAATACCCAATTGAATTTCGACATGATGTCTCCCCAAGCGTACATTTAAGACAAACAGCAAGGGAAATTGCCAGCTCCATCACCATCTCGGACCTTAATCGATGGGTGGCTTAACAAAAAGCCTGAACACGCAGCAGGGAATCCACAGCGCGACGCCTGCTATCACAGATCCTCGCGAGAAGCGCTTTATCCGACTCCGCTGAAGCGCAGTTGACCCGATGCGCTCTGACAATCGCAGCCTGACAGACAACAAGCTGGGTTAGCTTTTCGACCCTGTTTTCGGCGAACCTTAGATCCTTCTTTTGAGAGCGGTGATTTTTCATCTGCTTGATTGGCGTGAAAGCCATCTGACTGCGGTCATTCATCTAAAAGACTTCCTGAGGTGTGAGTTGGCGAATGGCGATTTCTGAACAAACGGATCAGCAATGGGCGTTAGCGGAGTTGCGCGATTCCGAGTTTGATGACCTTGATAAAATCGCTCATCCGCTCGCCGCGGCTATTCTGGTATTCTTCCAAGGTAGGGGTACTGCGGGTGGCATCAGCGAGCGCAGAAATGCGATTCTCTTGCACAGCCTTGGCGCCGAGAGCCCAAATCCGGTCAAAGAGTAGACGGTCTAGTTCTTTGTCTGGCAGAGAGTCCACATTACAGTCCGATCGAAGGTTTATCGGGCGAGGCGAACGGTGACTGGAGCTGCGGCAAACCTACCCGGCCGAATTAACTGGCTGGGCATTTGCTCATGCCGATACACCTTAACGGTCTTTATCGACGCCTGGCTCAGATCATAGGTATGGTAACAACGAGGATGCCAATGAGCGCGGCTGTGAGCACTGACGTCTCGATAAGAAAGAGAGTGATTTGCCGTCCCGTAAAGTCTGGAAAATAATATCGCATGATTTTCCTGTTTAAAAATTTATTCTACAAACGTATCGTATCACCGTTCTTCTAAAAATATTTTTTTATTTTCGTGAATGCTAAAGTTTTTTTAGCGTGGTGCATGGGGCTCCTCGTCACCAGAGCGCTGAGGCACTCGGACAGAGCCTGTCTTCAACCTGCCGACCGACATAGTTTGCTTCACATGGAGTGCGCGTTCACGCGCCACACGCAGTTCGTACAGTGCCATTCCCTTGAGAGGCGCCCTCGTCGCGTCATCGTTGCGAGCCCGACGTCCAGGCGACATTTTGTTACGCAGTCGTTAAAGGAGCGATGTCCAGTCATATCAACCCTTCCTTCCCGATCTCAAGCTGCTCGGGCTTCATCTGCCCGGGACCAGGAAACGCCTGCGCCGGGTCTGAACCGTATTCCCTGACCCACTTGCGCAGCACATTCTCATGAATATCCAGGTCGCGGGCGGCTTGCGCAACACTGACCCCGCGCTCTCGCACCAACTTCACTGCCTCAAGCTTGTACTCGCGGCCGAATTTCCTTCGTTGCATTCATGCGCTCCAGTTTCATTGGAAACACCTTCACTCGGTGTCCACGAAACCGGCAGCAGGCCAATCTCGATTTCTTGCCCATAAGGGCGACCTTACAGGGTTGGTCCGCGGCTTCGACTGATAAAAGACCTCCCTTGCAGGCGGTATCGATGATCTGAGAGGAGCGCTGGAGGCAGTCCGGTGAGGACCGCTCTAATCCGCTGCCGGCTGCGGGTCCTTCGCGAAGGAGCAGCCATAAGGAGAATAGCACCACCTTAGAAAACTAACCGTTGACGAACCCGCCCGCCTGCCGTATACAAGCCGCATCGATCTTTTGCTTGCCGAGCTTTGTCTACCGCGCGATTGGCACCGCGCTTTAAGCGAACTTCCCTTTCAAAAATAGTCGGTTTTCGTCCGCGTGGCATCAGCTTCGCGGTTTCTCAACTTTATGCTTGAAAGGGTTCATCATGACCACTGGCACAGTAAAATGGTTCAATTCCACCAAGGGCTTTGGCTTCATCCAGCCTGACGACGGCGGCGCTGACGCCTTCGTTCACATCTCGGCTGTCGAGCGCGCCGGAATGCGTGAACTCGTCGAAGGCCAGAAGATCGGCTTCGAACTCGAGCGCGATCGTAAGTCGGGCAAGATGTCGGCCTGCAATCTGCAGTCCGCTTAATCGATATCCTGCTTCCCCTTGACCACGGATGTACTGGCACTGCCGGGAGCAATGTATCAGTTTGAGGCCAGGCGGGCTCGCCTGGCCTCTTTCGTTTTGGCCTCACAGCCCAGATCGAGGAAATTCGATGACAGAAACGTATAGCAAATCTCGCAGGCAGGCCGAGGCGGCCTTCGGAAATCTCCAGGCCGAGTTTTTCGCCAAGAACAATGCGGCGGAAGAGCTCGCATCGATCGCTCAGGCGCGCGATGCCAAGACCATCAGGCTGCGCGAAGCGCGGCTCGCCAAGGAGCAAGCTGACCGGATCTCCGCAACATCCGCGCTCCTTGCCAAACGATCGAAGTCCAGCTGAGATCATCCCAAACGCAAAGAGTCAGGATATAGATTGAGACACGCCAGAAACAACGAACACACCGACCGACGCGCCGCTGCTGCGGACGCCAAAGCAGCCCTTCTCAAAGCATATCGAGCAGCAAAGACAGCGGCAGAGCCATTACAAGCCGCCAGACAGACGGAGCGCATCTCGCTTGTTGAAGCCCGCGAGGCACGCCGTGCGGAACGGGAACGACTGAAAGCCGAGGAGCGTAGGCGCCTAGAAACTCTTGCGGCGCAAGAGCAGGCAGCCATGGAGGCAGCCGCGGCGGCCGAGATTGAGGCGCAAAAGTCCGCCGAAAACGCCCGGATATCGCTCGTCGTGGAAGACGAGGCCGCTCGCAAGGCTGAGCGGGACAGACGCTATGCTGCCCGCAAGGCCCGTCGGGCTTAGCGTCCGGGCGCCCACATTTTGATGGTTAGGGCCGTGGAATAGATCAGGGCGTGATATACGGTCACGCTCGAACTTACTCATTCCTTAGGAGCCTTTTATGGCACCGGACACGAACGAGCTACAGGCAATCAATACAGCTTGGCAGATAGCGATCCAGGAAATCCTGCGCATGGTGATACGTGACATGTACCATGGTGCTGGCGAAGCGGCCTTCGGCTCCCACATCAAGCGGATCGAAGAAGCGGCCGTCGACAGCATCCAGACGGACTTGAGGCTTCGCGGCACTAACGAGTGGACCGAGATGTTGGTCAAGGAACGGGCCAGCAATTTCGTGACGACGCTCTTGACGTCCTTTACCTATGACCGTGCCTGACCAGGGTTCACGGTCGTCCGAGTCCCGAATTTCTGGGTAAGCGGTAGCGTACCTGAACTTTCTTGTGGTCTTCGAGGTTGATCTGCAAGGCGACCGCCTAAATCACTCCCAGTAGGCAGCAATAAGCCAAGCGGTCGGACATGGAAGAGCATAGTGCAGAACGGCTCGCAGCCATCGTCGAGTCTTCCTTCGACGCGATCATCAGTAAGGATCTTTCAGGCACGATCGTTAGCTGGAACAGGGCGGCCGAACGCATGTTCGGCTATCCGGAAACCGAGGTGGTCGGAAAATCGATCTATTTGATCATACCCGACGACAAACGGGATGAGGAGGCGGACATCCTGCGCCTGCTGAAACTGGGGGAGCCGATCGAGCCGTTTCAGACGACGCGCCGCCACCGAGACGGACGGATAGTCCCGATCTCGATCACCATTTCTCCAATCAAAAGTCGGGCCGGGAAACTCGTGGGTGCATCGAGCATCGCCCGGGACATCTCGGAGACACGCGAAAGCGATCGCCGGCTTCGCCTGTTGATGCGAGAAATCAATCATCGCGTTAAAAATCAGTACGCCGTCGTCCTTGCCGTTATCCGGCAGACGTCGACACGCTCCCGCTCAATCGAAGAATTTGAGAAGCGGGTCCGCGAACGTATTATGGCCCTGTCTCATTCACATGATCTGCTGTCACAGGTCGATTGGGCGGGGGTGAGGCTCGCCGATCTCGTGGCGCATCAACTCCAACCCTTCGAGGCTCTACAGCCGGTCCAAATTCTGGGCCCGGAAATCGTACTTGACGCCAACGCTGTCCTCAATCTTGGCATGGCCTTCCACGAACTGATCATGAATGCGATGCGCTTCGGGGTTACGGATGTTGGCGGAATATCCGTCACTTGGGGGCTGACGAGCGGAGAGGGCGGCGACATATTCGAGCTCGTCTGGTCTGAGCCGGCGGTGGCTTACGCCGATCTACTGGCGCATGAGGACGGGTTCGGCGCCCTCGTTCTTGGTAAGCTGGTGCCATCCGCCTTGTCCGGCCAAGCGCAATGGAGTTTCACGGACGGACTGATCGTCTGGAAGCTGACAGCGCCGCTTGCACGCATCCAGATCGGGCTGGGATCTGCGGCCTTGCTCTGACTATGCCCAGGGAGCGAGCCGAGCAGATGTCTGCAACATCCGCGCTGCTTGCCGAACGACCCAAGCCCACCCAAAGATTTGGGACACGCCAGAAAGCAGCTCGCCGACAGACGCTTCGCGGCTGCGGACTCTCAGGCGTCCCCTCTCACTGGAACCGGCCTGCAAAGATGGCGGTAGAGCTATCACGATCAGCAACGCGAGCGCATCTCTCTTGTCCACGCTCGAGAAGCGGGCCGGCCGGAGCTGGAACAATTGAGGCTCGCGAAGCGCTAAAAGCCGGTCAAAGAACCGCTTGATTGGCATGGCGTTCCAAAAATCGGAATCCCTTAGCGCCGCGCCATCCGGCATGATAAGCAGCGCAGGATAAATGGTGCGGGTTGGAAATGACTGAAACTGAAGAATCACCGATGAGCCCTGAAACAGTGGCGGACCTTCCTCATCTTGATGAGGCGTTGGATGATCACCGTTTCCGCCAATTCCTCGATCACGTGCCGTTCGGAGTGGCCGTGGCGGAACTCGCGTCGACCGAGGTGCTTGTATACGCCAACATTGAATTCGAGCGTTTGATGGGGGTTTCAGCAGAGGAGCTGCAGGGCAAGCCATGGTCATCGCTTCCGCTGGCGCGCTCTGTAAGTGGAGACCTGGACCTTGCGACTGCGATTGTGGCCGGCGAGGAGTATCTGGGGACGTTTTCGACATCCGCCAGGACTGAGCCAGAGTCGCATATTGACGCCTGGTCGAATACAATCGTCAATGACGCTGGCACCCCTCTCTTTCGTCTTGTCGCAATCGCGGCCACGAATAGTGGCCAGACCGGGACTGACCTGGCCACCGCGCTGGCGGAAAAGGACGTGCTGCTCAAGGAGTTGCAGCACAGGGTCAAAAACAATCTTCAGATGATCACCGCGCTGATCCGTATGGAAGCCCGGAACGCGCAACATCCGGACGAAGGCGAGCGCTTCAACCGACTTGCAGGCCGGGTAGACGCGCTGACAATCCTCTACCGTTCCCTTTCCGATACCAACGCGGATGAGACTGTCGATCTCGGGACGTATGTGAGCCAGATTGCTTCGGCAGTTATGGCCGCGCATTCGGTTCAGGGTATTCGGCTTGATATGAAAGTCGACACCTGGCCCGTTTCCGTCAATATTGCGATGCCGGTTGGTTTGGTCGTCAACGAGCTGATGACGAACGCACTCAAACATGCATTCAAGGATCGTGAGGGCGGCGAGATCGTCCTGCGCTGCGTCGTGGATGATGCGGGCTGTAGGATCTCGGTTGCAGACAATGGCGTCGGTCTCAGCAATCCTTCCGACTGGCCGCGGCGGGGAAAATTGAGCGCCATGATCGTGCAATCGATCAAGCAGAACGCCAAGGCGGATGTTCAGGTCGTTTCAACGCCTGGCATGGGCATGAAGGTCACCATCGTTTTTGAAAAGCGGGAAACAAATCGGCCTTAAATCGGCATTTATCGCACCGGGAAGATTGAATAATGGCGCCGTAGGACTTGTAAGCCAAGGACGAGCGCTACGGCTTTCGCGGATCGCCCGATATCAAACGTTCTCGTTCGCTACCTTCTGAGCTACCAAGGCCTTGGCGGGCTGTATCCTCGGGTCCACGGGTGTACGGACGACGCTTTGTCCGGTTCCGCTGCTGGTTGGGCATTTACCTTCGAGGCCGCTGGGTTCGGCAAGGGCGTTGCGGACAGCAGCACTTTGGGAGTGATCGCCGCGACCTTCAGAAAGTCGTCCACTGACCACCTCTTTTCAGCGCCCCCAAGCCTGTGTGGGAGGACGACGAGGTAGATCGTGCGTGCTCATTACGGTCTTAAGGGTGTCGAAATGGCCCGACGGCGCTCCACACCGAGGAAGGGAGCAGCCGCCTCACCCACGCGCAAGCCGTCACGCAGACGCCGACGGACGCCGCTGCAGAAGCTCACGTAATGACGGTGCGGCTGAGCGAAGACGGGCTGGCCGACCCATCTTCGCTCAGACTTGCATTCGACCGCCAAGGCTCTAAGTCAAGCGCTGGTGACGGCGAGGCGCGGCAATGATCATCAATCCCTTCCTGATCGAAATTCCGGACGGCGAATTGCGTGATCTCGAACAACGACTTCGAAACACTCGATGGCCAGGCGCAATCGATCCGCAGACTTGGGCCGATGGCAGTAGCCTCTCTTTCATGCGAGACCTTGTCGGCTACTGGCTGGAGAAGTTCGATTGGAAAGCCCAGGAAGCGCGCCTGAACCGCTTATCGCAGTTCGTTGCCGAAATTGCCGGACTCAAGATCCACTTCATCCTTGTGAAGGGGAAGGGGCCATCGCCGATGCCTCTTATCTTGACCCACGGATGGCCGGGGTCCTTCCTCGAGATGGAACGTGTGATTCCTCTGTTGACAGACCCCGTGGCTCATGGAGGCAACGAGCGCGACGCCTTTGACCTCGTGGTGCCGTCGCTCCCGGGCTATGCGTTTTCGTCGGCACCCGAGAGACCAGGAATAAGTCCATTTGAGATAGCCGGACTTTGGCAGAAACTGATGATCGGATTGGGATACGAGCGATTTGGCGCCCAGGGCGGAGACATCGGAGCGGCTGTTTCGAGCTGGCTCGGGTTTCGCTTCCCGGGAAACGTTATCGGGCTCCACCTGAACTACATTCCCGGAAGCTTCTCCGCGCCGTTGGACGAGGGGCTTGCTCAGCTGTCGCCAGCGGAACAGGATTTCAGGAAGGCCGCGGCGAACTGGGCGGATAAAGAGGGTGCATATGCGCATATACAAGCGACAAAGCCCCAGACACTCGCATACGGGATCTCGGACTCTCCGGTCGGGCTTGCGGCGTGGCTTGTCGAAAAATTCAGCTCATGGAGCGACTGCAACGGCGATGTCCTGAGCGTCTTCACAATGGATACCCTCCTGACGGAGATTTGCCTGTATTGGTTCAGCGGATCGCTCGACGCATCCCTCAGGCTCTACAAGGAAAGCAAGGCACAGCCGCTATCTTTCCGGAAAGGGCAGCGGATTACCCCGCCGGTCGCGATTTCCCATTTCGCGAAGGAGCTGCCGCAGCCACCGCGCTCCTGGGTGGAGCGAGTTTACAATGTGGTTGCTTGGAACGAGCATGTGGCAGGAGGGCATTTGGCTGCCATGGAAAGACCGGAAGAATTGGTGGCGGACATCCGTGCCCATTTTGGCAGTCTACGCTGAGCGACTACCTAACACCTCTGAGATGAGCGGTATCCGCTGCAGGCGGCCGCCCAAACAGGCGCTTGTACTCCCGGGTGAATTGTGTCTGGCTGTCATAACCGACATCGAAGGCGACCCGACGGGCACTGACCCCGCCAATCAGAAGTCGCCTGCGTGCCTCCTGAAGTCGGATGGCTGACCTGTATTCAAACGGGGACATTGTCGTTAACGCCTTGAAATGGCGATGAAGCGAGGTAGGGCTCATGCCAACTCTATTGGCGAGTTCTAATATGGTCATCGGCTTAGCGAAGTTGTCTTTTATCCAGGATGTGACCTTGCCGATATTCGCAATCATCGTTCCGTTGGTCGCGAAATCGCGTAGCAGTGCTCCGTGCTCGCTCTGCAGGAAACGGTAGTATAGTTCGAACTTCGTCGCGTGAAGAAGCACGACCAGTTCATCCGGCCGATCGAGAAGGCCCAAAAGCCGAAACGCCGTCTCGGCCATTTCGCATGATTGATCGCCAACAGTCAGTCCGAAACTCTCCGAAGGCCGCTCAGCCGGGCTGAACCTTTGCAGAACCTCCACAAGGTCTTGCCGGCTAAGTTCAAGGGACCATGCGAAGTGCGGATTGGCTTCGGACGCAGCGGTGATGCTGGCCGAAACCGGCAAGTCGATCGTGGACATGAAGTATTGACCTGAATGAACATCAAAGGTCCTCCCCCCGGACGAGATCCTCTTTTGGCCTTGGAGAACCATGCATATGCGCGGCGCATACACGCTATCCACCGGCGAGGTCGGTTCCTTGACGTTGAAGATCGACAGGCCGTCGATAGATGTGAATTGCCGGGGAGATTTAGCATGCCGATCGATAATCGAAATTAGCGCTTGTAGTGTCGTCATTGACTGTCCCCCGATGGATAAATGGGGCCGAACCTAGTTCGAGACGCCGGTTTTGGTAGGATCGTAGGAAACATTGGTAGCTTTGGTCTATCGTTTTTCGCATGCGCTCTCCATTTCCATGACAACCGGTCGCAGAAGTGGCCGCGGCACGGCCTACTGAAATTAAGGAGTTTCGCAATGTCTCTGACACCTGTTTGGTTCATTACTGGCGCATCTGGAGGCTTCGGCCTGGAAATCGCCAAGCTCGTCTTGCAGCAAGGATATCGGGCGGTCCTTACCGCGAGAGATCCCTCGCGCTTTGCCGATATCGTTGAACAACATCCCGACAACGCGATTGCGCTAAAGTTGGACGTCACCTCGAAGCCGGCGATCGCCGCCGCGGTCAAGGAGGCGCTGCAAAGGTTTGGCAGGATCGACGTCCTCGTTAACAACGCCGGATACGGCTACCTTGCAGCGATCGAAGAAGGAGAGGACGACGATATCCGCAGGCAGTTCGACACGAACCTTTTCGGCCTCATCGATGTCACGAAGCAAGTCCTCCCCGGGATGCGGGCCAGGAGAAGCGGTACAGTCGTCAACATGTCTTCCCTCGGTGGCCTGATGGCGTTTGCCGCGACCGGATACTACCACGCTACTAAGTTTGCTGTGGAGGCGGTCTGTGAGTCGCTCGCTCAGGAGGTCGCACCTCTTGGCATCAAAGTGATCATCGTCGAACCGGGAGCATTCCGAACAAACTGGGCAGGGAGCTCCATGAAGGAGTCGCCCGTCGCGATCGCCGATTACGCCGAAACCGCAGGCAAACGTCGGGAGAGCACAAAAGCGGGCTCAGGCAAGCAGCCGGGCGATCCGGCAAGGGCGGCGCTCGCCATCCTCAAGGCTGTCGAAGCCGACGAGCCGCCCCTGCGCTTGTTATTGGGAAAACCTGCTTTAGACCTTGCCTACAAACGTCTTGAATCGCTCAAGAACAACTTTGACCGGTGGCGCGAGACAACCCTAAGCGCCGACTTTCACGAGGCCAAGCGCTGAGGGACCAGTTCCAGAAACAGGGGCGGCTTCCGGCTGCAGCCACGCATTGCTGCGTGGCTCACGCAGCGCTAATTTGGGCCAAGCAATTTCTCACCATCGATCCAGCTCCGGATTGCGGATGTGGCGCCCTGCTTTAGCTCCAACGGCAGCCAATGTCCGGCCGACATGTTAGTGACCGTAAGATTGGCGCAGGCTTCCCGCATCGGATCGCCCTGCCGATTGTCAATGATCGTGCAGATTTGATCATACTCACCGTTCAGGAAGAGGACGGGCTGCGACAACCGACCGCCGGACGGGGCAAGGCGAGCGTAGGCCGCATTGGCGGCTCCGTTGCGATACAATTCACAGGATGAACGAAAGCCGCGTCGTTTGTAGGCGTCAACCAAAGTCTCGAAATCATCCGCCGGCCGCAAGGAGGTGTCGGGCGGCGTGGGAGGTGCTCTATGCCGTGCTCCAAAACGTCCTCCCTTCGCTGTCACGGTCGCGGTCGCCGAAACCTTTCCAACGGTCTTCGGGTCCCCCGGTTGAAAGATCGAGGCAAGCGAAGCCGGGATGTCGGCGTCAAGATCGACGACAGCCGCTTCGAAATGCGTCGTGTAATAGCGGTAGTAGTCCCACTGACCATCCGGATAACGATCCTGGGGATAGATGCGTCGATCCACCAGATTGGTGAGCGTCCCAAGATCATTGGAAGCTGGAAAGTATGCCCACGACACCAAGGCAGCGGCCCGGCATCGTTGCCCCTCATGCGCCGCCAACGCTCCAACCGCAATGCTTCCCCAATCATGACCAACCCAGATCGCGGGCGTGCCACCGAGATGGTCGTGAAGTTCGCACAGATCTCTGACAATCTCCTCGATCGAGTAGCCGGCGCTATCAGACGGCGCGAACGATCCACCAAACCCACGCAAGTCAGGGGCGATACAGTGCCACCCATTGGCAGCAAACGCTTCCATCTGCGCCCGCCATAGCAAACCGATGCCGGGCCACCCGTGGACGAATATCATCAACGGCCCATCAGATGGTCCGCTTTCGAGATAATGCGTATGCTGTCGCGCCGAGGTGAAAATATGAGAGGATAGAAGCGTCGCCGCCGATGCTGGCGATCGAAAGCCGAGAATGCTCATCGCCCGATCCCGGTCAGCAGCGACCTGCGATGGATTGTTGTTGTCATCATTGATGGCACCTCGCTATCTGACCCTTGCTTCGCCTTAGAGGGCCGCGATGACCCGTCGTGCATATAGTAGGGTGTTGATTTCAGAGAATTAGCGCCAGATCATCGCATGCAGCTTGAAGTCAAACTTAAAGGTGAACCTTGCGATACAGGGACGTTCTCGAGGGTGTTCCCATATTCGTTGCCGTGGCTGAAGCGGGCAGCTTCTCGGAGGCGGCGCGTCGGCTCGGGATGACACCGTCGGCGGTAAGTCAGGCGGTCAAATCGTTGGAGGCCAAGCTAGGCGCGCCCCTTTTGCGCCGCTCTACGAGGAGCGTCAGCCTGACTGACGTCGGCAGCGATTATTTGGCTGTTGCCGCGCCGGCATTGTCCGCCCTTCGACGAGCGGCTGACGATGCGGCTGGGCGAGGTGGCCGTCCTTCGGGTCCGTTGAAACTGACGATGTCGCGCGCGCCATTCGACATGATGATCGGTGACGCTTTAGTGGCCTTCAAAGACGCCTATCCGCAGGTCCAGCTTGAGATCGCCGTCGAAGCGAAGATGGTGGACATCGTAAAGGAGGGTTACGACGCCGGACTGCGCTATGGTGGCTCTATCTCCAAGGAAATGGTTGCCGTCCGCGTTGCGCCGGAAAGCGAAGCGGTGCTGGTGGCATCTGAGCAATATCTGTCGTCACGGGGAACACCGCAGGATACGACCGACCTCATGACGCATAGGTGCGTCCTCTGCCGTAGCCAGGTGTCGGGTCTATTGCTACCGTGGCGATTGGATCGCGGCAGCGAAAGCTTCGACGTCACGCCGGTGGACGCGACAATCGTACATGACCTAGCGTGACAGATCGATTTGGCTGCAAAGGGGATTGGAATTGTGCTGGCGCCGATTGCGTCGGTTGAACGGCATCTCGCATCCGGCGACCTGGTTCGCGTTCTGCCCGAATGGTCGTCAAGACGAGAAGCCTTGTTTTTGTATTCTCCCAGCCGACGGCACCAGTCGGCAGCTTTGAGAGCCTTCGTGGCGTTCTAAGCAAGCCGAATGCACAAATCTGAGGAGCGATGGTATGCACCCCCTCGTGAACACGGCGGTAGGGCGATTGGAACTACCAGCTATTCTCGGCAGCCGGTGACTAGGGCTGCAGAGATGTTTTTTTGCAGATACCCTGGTGTTGCTAACGCCGCTTGATAATCACCAATAAGCGGCTGGGCCGTGCTGGCGGTGTCGTTGGTGACCGTCGAAGCCGAGGTCACGACGACGACGCCGGAACATCGGGTACACTGTGACGTTTTTCGAGCGACCTCAAAAGGAGAGCGAATATGGCAAAGCAGCCCAAGAATGCCGCGAAGGATACACAACTGGACAATTCCTCCGGAGACGGCGCGGGACGTGAAGATCGGACGCAGGAAACAACGAACCGCATACGCGATCGTGCAAATCAGATTTGGGAGGCGGAGGGGCGTCCAGAAGGTCGGCGCGAGGAGCATTGGCTGCAGGCGGAGCACGAGATCCTCCATGGGATGGACGAGCTCGGCGGCGATGATGTTCCGAACTTGGCAGCGCTTCGGGAAGCCGCGAGAGAGCATACCGACGCGTTTATCGTGAAAAGTGATCTGGAGGACTCAGATGAGCGCGATGCGACGCCGGGTGTTAGGGAACAACCTTAATCGATTGCGCCGAACGAGATTGTCGGCATTGCGGATTGCGGCCTGAATCCGCTTCCTTGTCTCCATGCGCAGTGTCCCAGCATTCGTTTCGGAACTCATTCGTGCGGCCAAGCCATCGGCCAGACCGTTGCCCGCTCTGATCCCGAGCACTATCAGTCGTTCCGGAGCGTTTGACTGCTCTGGCCAGCACCTATGATTTAAGGATGAGGACGCTAAGCAACAGGTCGCCAGTTCATGTCGCATCCACTGCAGAACTGCGCTTCGACGCCGACATGCGCGCCGCCGTAGCCCTCGGACTCTCCTTCGGTGGCCCCGGTGTCGCCCTAGCTCGACTTTCATTCGCCAATGAGGGCGGCACCATAGTCGGTGGCACCATGAAGAATATGGATGATGACGACCTTTGCGTTCTTAACGCGGTAGAAGATCAGGTAGTTGCGATGTACGCGTCGCCGGATACCATATTTTTCATAGCTCGGGACGAGGGCGAAGCCGTTTGGGGTATCGACAAGATCTTCGCACCTGCGCCGCAGCGCCCGGATGAATGAAAGTGCGCGCTGCGGATTGCGCTCAGCAATGTAATCTGCGATCTGTTCGAGATCGCTTTCCGCCTCATTAGAAAACTCAAGGATCATGCCGGTTTTTCGGCATTGTCAGCCATTGCGCGGTATTTCGCATCAAGACGGTCAAAAACATCGCTTGCCGACTTAGTCCGGCCAGCGTCTGCATCAGCAATGCCGCGCATGATGGAGGCATCCAGCGCTGCGAGACGAGCCTCGCGGTCCTGGATCAACCGCACCCCTTCACGCAAAACTTCGCTTTTCGAGCCATAGCGACCCGTCTCCACGAGTTTCTGAACATAACTTTCAAGCTGCTTTCCCAGATCGGCGCTGATCATGCGGTTTCTCCGTCATATTTTCCAAGACTATGTAGATCACTTATGAACTATTATCAAGAACTTTGAGCTTATTCCTACCTGTTCGGCGCTCGCGAGCTGTGCCTTGCCAATGTGCCTGAACGCCCCATCGAGCAGCTGAGTTATAAGTTTCTGCCAAAACCTTATAACGAGCCTGAACGCGGGCAATTTTTTCGGTTGTTTCGCGATGCATCAACGAAGATTGGTTGCGTTAAGGTGGCAGTGATTGGGCTCAGTGCGGCTAAACGCATTAGGCTACCACAAGTAACCCATTGGGTCCCTATGTTGGCGGGGTATGAATAGCCCCGTTTTGTAGACACCCTCGGTTAGATTTCTAGCTCCTCGAGTTGCAGCTCTATCTGCTCAGGGAGCCGCACCTTACGCTCGGACCGGCTGCCGTAGAGTTCACGGCGAACCTTGTCGATCTCCAGCTTGATCAGTCAGTTCCTCGTTCGATCGGATCACTATTGGAGAAGCACCGAATAAGGCGATTTGGTTGCGCCTATGAACATCGCATGATTGTCTCGATCAGGCGCTCGCACGTGCGCACAACGTTCTTGACAGGTGCGGTCGCGACACCGAGCAACAGTCCTGCCTTTGCCGTTTCAGCGGACGCATACCATGGTGAAAGCGGTGCGGGAAACGTGCCGAAGGTTAGTGCATCCCTGGCGATCGCAACGTCGGGTGCGCCCCTAGGCAGCTTAAGAAGGACCGACAGACCCGGAGCCGAGACCGAACGCGGGCCTAGAGCGTCGCTGAAATGGTTGAGAACCGGCTGCCGTATCGCCGCGTAGGCACGTTTGATCCTCCTCAGGTGTCGCATGTAGTGCCCTTCTCGTATGAACTCGGAAATCGCCAACTGAACCGATGGACCGGGAGGCGGTGACAGGCAGGCCGCCACGTCGGCGAACCGTCCTGCGAGTTCGGCTGGAGCGATAACGAAACCGAGCCGGAGGGCCGGACTGATCGTTTTGCTGAACGAACCAATGTGGACGACACGGCCGCCGTTATCGATCGAGGCGAGCGCCGGCGCGGCCCGCCCGCTCAACTGGAGCTCGCTGAGGTAGTCATCCTCGACGATCCAGGCTCCGCTGCGCTCCGCCCACTCGAGGAGCAGGAGACGTCTCTGCAAAGACAAAGTTGCCCCGAGCGGTGCTTGCTGGCCGGGCGTCAGCACCGCGAGCCTCGCGTCAGGATAGTTGCGTATTCCGCGATCGACGTCGAGCCCTTCGCCGTCGACCGGGACCGGAACCGGGTGCACTTGAGCAAGCTCAAGGGCCCGCCGCGTCCAGGGAAATCCCGGATCCTCGAACCACGCGCTGTGGCCCTGCAGCCCGAGAACATTGAGGGTCAGTCCAAGTCCGCCTGCAAAGCCGCCGGTGATGATGACCTGAGAAGCCGAGCAGTTGATCCCTCTGGCCACGGCCAGATACATGGCGATCTCCCGTCTCAATTCCAGCTCTCCGCGAGGATCGGGGTACAGAGGCGGCGCACTCAGCTCAGCGCGGACGGCACTTGCACGCAGTCGTGCGAGTAACTTGGAGGGCATAGTGTGAGATGCGGGGACACCCATCTGAAACAGTGCTGGCCCCTGGGTCATCTCAAGATATGTCTCTACGAACGAACCTGCCGTAGGCGACCCTTCGGTTCTGGATGTCGCCCGTGGACGATCGGCAACGTACGTTCCGGCGGCCTTCGCAGCTTGGATCAACTGAGCTGCGGCAAGCTTTTCGTAAGCAGTCCGCACTGTACCCCGCGCGACGCCGAGCTGGGCTGCAAGATCCTGCCACGACGGAAGTCGTGCCCCCGGCTCCAGTACACCGTCTTCTATAGCTTTCGCGATTCCCCTGCGGATCTGCTCTGACAGGGAATGTTTCCCCGATCGGTCCACGGTCAGTTTCAGCAGTGTGCTCATTCACTCATGGTACACTACTTCTTCGCATTCTTGGTTCTTTTTTCTGCATCATGGTGGGAGCATTTTGAATGCATCTCTGAAGGAGCATGAACCATGAGCAGATTGATAAAATCCGCCGCGGCCGCACTGGCGATTGCCATCCCGCTTGCTGGGCCGGTGTCGGCCCACGACGCCGGTCGGGAAAGCGTCACTCCGACGTTTTCTCAGGCCATCGCCAATATCCCCGGCAAGTCGATGCGCGTCGTGGAAGTCGACTACGCGCCCGGCGCCTCGTCCCTTCCCCACACGCATGCAGCCTCCGCCTTCATCTTCGCCTACGTCCTCGCAGGCGAGGTGGAATCCAAGGTCAACGACGGCGAGGTCCGCCGGTACAAGGCGGGTGAAAGCTGGTTCGAGGCGCCGGGCGCAATGCACCTGGTCAGCCGCAACGCCAGCAAGACGGCACCCGCAAAGCTGCTGGCCGTGTTCGTCGTCGATACCGACGAAACGAAGCTCACCACCCCCGTCAAGTAACAGAAGGAATTTGAATCATGACAAGAAGGCTCGACTACAATCAGGTCGCTCCGAACGGCGCCAAGGCGCTCGGCGGCGTCTACGGCTACGTCCTGCAGAGCGGTCTGCCGGGCGAGCTTGTAGATCTCGTGTATATGCGCATATCGCAGATCAACAATTGCGCCTACTGCCTCGACATGCACACCCGCGAACTCATCAAGCGAGGCGTCAAGATCGAGAAGTTGGCCTTGGTCCAGGCTTGGGAGGAAGGCGGAAGCCTCTTCAGTGATACCGAACGTGCTGCGCTGGCTTGGGCCGAAACCGTCACCCTCGTAGCGGAGACAGGTGTTCCGGACGACGCATATGACGCAGCGCGCCAGGTCTTCGATGAGAAGCAGCTTGTCGATCTGACGATCGCCATCAGCCTGATGAACAGCTACAATCGCATGGCTATAAGCTTCCGCAACACACCTCAAGCGGTCCTTGAGGTTTGACGGAGGATGAGACATGGCTGTCGTTGAAATTTCTGGCATCAGGATTCCGGACAGCAGGCTGGCTCGCGAAGCGAGCGAGTTCGTCCGGGAGACGGAGAGCAAGTTGCTTTTCGAGCACTCCACGCGTGTCTATTTCTGGGGCGCGATGGCGGGGCGGCAGAGAGGCGTCAACTTCGATGCGGAACTGCTGTTCGCGGCAGCCATGTTCCACGATGTCGGCCTGACGTCTCGCTTTAATGAAAGCAGACTGCGCTTCGAAATCGACGGCGCGAACGCCGCCCGTGATTTCCTTCGCAGTCACGGTGTGTCGGAAGACGACATTCAGAAGGTCTGGCTCGCGATCGCGCTGCACACCACGCCGGGGATTTCGGCGCATCTAGATTCTATTGCCGCTCTGACCGTCGAAGGCGTCATGATGGACCTTGTCGGCGCCGGCTACGACCGGTTCGGCGAAAACCAGCGAGCTGCCGTCGAAGCAACATATCCCCGCGGAGCCAACTTCATCGAACACCTGCTCCAGGCACTTTACGATGGCCTGGAGCATCGTCCGGAGGTCACACAGGGAACAGGTCTTGCCGACGTGATGGCGGACAAGAACCCTCATTTTAATCGCCGCGATTTCTGCTGCCTGATGCGGAATTCTCCGTGGGCATGCGACGATTGCAGCTCCAGCTAAGAGGTTTCGTCATGTCGGAAATACTCCAGGGAGTACGAATCCCTGACAGCAAGCTCGCCCACGAAGTCACGCAGTTCATCCGTGACACTCAAAGCGACCTGCTCTTTCATCACTCCGTTCGGGTCTACTTCTGGGGAGCGATGACCGGAAACAGAAAGCGAAAGATCTTCGACCCTGAACTGCTTTACTCTGCTTGCATGTTCCACGACGTCGGACTGACAGAGCAGTATGGCGACAGCCAACTCCGCTTTGAGGTCGATGGCGCCAATGCCGCAGCCGACTTTCTCCGAAGTCGTGGGATCGCGCCGGGGCAGATCGAGATCGTCTGGAACGCTGTCGCGCTTCACACCACTCCCGGCATTCCGGAATTCATGCGCCCGGAGATCGCACTGGTTCAGGCGGGGGCCGGAATGGACGTAGTGGGACGTGGCTTCGAGGAGTTTTCTCCCGCTGAACGCGAGGCTGTCGTCGCAGCGTATCCTCGCGAGGAGGCTTTCGCAGACGGCATTATTGAAGCCTTCTATCGGGGAATGAAACATCGTCCTCAGAGCACGTTCGGTACATTCAACGACGACGTGCTCGCGTTTAAGGATCCAACGTTCGAGCGGTTGGACATCTGCAAGGCGATACTCAGCTCCCGATGGAAAGTCGAGCCTCGCCGCTGCGGAAACGCGTGCGACCACGCTCATTGAGCAAATGAGAATTTTCGGGTCTGCCGACGTTCACCTCAGCGCGCCACTGCGAATGTTGGATTGTCGAGCCCTGCGCGCTCGATAAGACGAAAAAGACGACCATGAAGACACGAATGGTTCTCGTCACCGGCGCGAGCAGGGGCATTGGCAGAGCGCTGTCACATCGCCTTGCCGAGTCCGGCCATCCGGTGGTCGGCGTCGCACGCGAGAAGGATCCGGCCTTTCCCGGCGAACTGGCCGCTATCGATCTCGATGACGATCGCGGTGCCGCCGGAGCTTTGCTGAGGCATTCCCAAACGAAGAAATCGTGCAACAGCTTGTTGCCCATTTGCCCTGGGGCCATAACGGCCCGAGCGGGCGCTCTGTCAGGCTGAGGCGATCCTTTCCTTGAGCTCTGCGAGTAGGGATACGTGATTACCATCTGGTGCAGGGACAAGGGTCGTGATATCGCCGGTCTGTACCAGCTGCCGCCCCAAAGGCTTCATTTCGTTTCAGGGGTCGACCGTTTTACAAATTCTCCGAAACATAACAGTTTCGCCTAAGAGATGGGATTCCGGTCAAATCCCATCAACTGCCTAAAATCGGGGCGGCCGGTTCGCATCCCGCGAAAGCGGGAGATTTGACCCCCTTGTGCTGCAGGCGTCTTTTCAAAGCGACTTGAAAGTTTGCTTCATGCGTACTTTGATATCAAAGCCATCGTTTCTAAAGGAATGATATCAATGCCTGCGGTTACCATCCGAAATCTTTCTGAGGAAACACATCGTGCCTTGCGGGTGCGAGCGGCTCATCACGGCCGCAGTACTGAGGCCGAGATCCGTGACGTCCTCGAAGCGGCCGTTCGTGCCGCAGAACGCGTAAAGCTTGGCTCGTTGCTGGCGGCTATCGGTCGTGACGCTGAGCTTTCCAAGGGTGACGTTGACGCCTTGCAGAAGAGTCGCGACAAGATGCCTGCTGAGCCGATGACCGTCGAATGATCTTGCTAGACACCCATGTAATATCGGAGCCATGGAAGCCGGCTCCCAACGAGGCAGTGGTCGCGTGGTTGGATGCCCAAACCATTGAGACGCTGTTTCTTTCGGCAATAACGATCGGTGAACTTCGCTTCGGGATCGCGGCTATGCCGTCAGGAAAACGTCAAACTATCCTTCGTGATCGCCTTGAGGGTGAAGTGCGGCTGCACTTTTCCGAGCGTATCCTGCCATTCAATCTGCTGACTTCGCATTTCTACTCGGACTGATGGCTCGTGTCCGAGTATCTGGCAAAGCGATTGGCGCGGCTGACGGCTATATTGCTGCCCAGCAGCAGCCAACGGCCTAGCGATCGCAAATCGCGACACAAGCCCGTTCGGGGCCGCTGGATTGAAAGTGATTGACCCCTGGGTGCGATAGCGACAGGTGGATCTAGACGTCGTAGGTTCGTATCGGTTCAAGGCGATGGTTTCCGCTAGAGCTCATCGAGTGCTTCTTAGCGTTCGCAACAGCCAACGAAAGCTGTTACCATTGAATTGCATATTGATGAGCATTCCCGGCCGTGGACGAACCACGGCCGGAAACATGAAAAGCGGCAACTTTTATGATCCGCTCACGCGTGCCTTAACCGTACGCTCCGAGCCACTGCTCCTGACGGTCAGCTCGATCTGCGAGCCAACGGGCGTCAGGCCGATGCGATTGCGCAGATCAGCAGCGCCATGAACCGGTCGACCATCGACAGCTGCCACCACGTCACCCGGTTTCAAACCCGCACCAGCGGCCGGAGATCCTTGCTCAACCGCCGCGATCAGCGCGCCGCCCGCGTCATCCAGTCCGAGCGAAGCCGCGATATCGGAATCAAGATCCTGAATCGCAACGCCAAGCTTGCCGCGAATGACCTCGCCATGTTGGATCAGCTGGGTCATCACCAATCTTGCGATCTTGGCCGGTACGGCGAAGCCGATACCGATGTTGCCGCCAGCCGGGCTGAGGATCGCGGAGTTGATCCCCACAAGCCTGCCGTCAAAGGTTACCAACGCGCCGCCCGAGTTGCCGGGATTGATCGAAGCGTCCGTCTGGATAAAATCTTCATAACCATCGCGGCTAAGACCGCTTCGGCCAAGCGCGCTGACGATGCCCGACGTGACGGTCTGACCAAGCCCAAACGGATTGCCGATTGCCACAACATAATCGCCAACGCGCAATGCATCCGAGTCGCCAAAAGGCAACGTTGTCAGATTGCGTGCCGGTATCTGGAGCACTGCGATGTCGGTACCCTTGTCGGAGCCGACAAGCCTCGCATCCAGCCGCCTTCCGTCCTTGAGCGTCACGAGGATCTTACGGGCATTGGCGACGACATGATGGTTCGTCAACACGTAACCTCGTGTCGCATCGACGATGACCCCCGATCCGGCGCTTAGACGAGGTTCCGCCTGAGGCTTATCCGGAAGGTTGAAGTAGCGGCGGAAATAGGGGTCGCTGTAGAGCGGGTTATCCTCTTCGGGCGCCTGCGAGACAACCGAGATGTTGACAACTGCCGGCGTGACTTTTTCCAGCATCGGAGCAAGCGTCGGCACGCTGCCGCCGATCCCGGACACGAACTGTGCCTGGGCAGGAGCGCCGCCAATGAGCAGGGAGACGGTGAAGACGATAATCAATGGCCTGATGAGCCTTATGAACGCAGACATGGTCCCTCCTTCGTTTCGAACATGCTGACGCAGAAAGAAGCCGGAGGACGTCCTCCGGCTTCTTTCCTTAATGTTTGATCTCGATGCGTTTGACCTGCGACTGCGCCTTCTCATCCTTGGGCAAGGTCACGGTCAGCACGCCGTTTCGGAAGCGCGCATCGACCTCGTCTTCCCTGACTTCGACGGCGAGCGGAATACGGCGCTCGAAGCGGCCATAGTAGCGCTCAGTGAATTGGCGATCCTTGTCTTCGGTCTCCGAGCGCTTCTCGCCCTTTAGCGTCAGCACGCCATCATTAAGGAGGACCTCGATGTCCTTCTCCTCCAGGCCGGGGACTTCGGCCGTGATCCTGATCTCCTTGTCGGTGTCGGAGATCTCAACGCTCGGCCAGCCGGAACCGAGGCTGGAAGTGCTGGTGAACGACGGTAGACCGGAGCCGAAGCCGCGGAAGACGTCGTCGAACAGGCGGTTTACCTCGCGATGCAGCGACAGGAAGGGATCACGGTCGTCATCGCGCGGAAGACTTGGAACCTGATTGCCATTGCTTCGGCCCCAAGGAATCAGATCACGAACACTCATGTTTCTTCTCCTTATCTTGTGGTTCATTTGACATAGCTTCGCTGCAGGCCCCAGGCGTCG
>JGI25159J45721_1000088_pt1 | contig 43781 bp, 33 predicted proteins | sample AraplaMF_Cvi_mLB_FD_45721 | JGI IMG/M metagenome (IMG submission 45721)
GTGATCTGAACCCTTCAAACTGGACCAGTTTTGGCTAGAGTTTTCCGGTGTCTATTCCTGGCTGGGAAAGGAACGGAAGACGATGAAGGCATCGCAGTTTTCGGACGCCCAGAAGGCGTTCATCCTGAAGCAGGGTGATGAAGGTGTGCCGGTTGCTGAGATCTGCCGGAAGGCAGGGATCAGCCAGGCGACCTATTTCAACTGGAAGAAAAAATACGCCGGCATGTTGCCGCCGGAGATGAGGAAGCTGAAGCAGCTCGAGGACGAGAATGCGCGGCTGAAGAAGATCGTCGCGGACCTGACGCTGGACCGCGAGATGTTGCAGGATGTCATCCGCCGAAAGCTCTGAGGCCTGCTCGCAAGCGTGAGGTGGTGAAGGGCATGTGCCGGGATTGGATGATCTCGATCCGGCGTGCCTGTGGAGCGTTGAACTTCGATCGGTCGACCTACCACTACACCTCTCGCCGTGCCGATCAGGCCGGCCTGGAACGTCGTATTCGGGAGATCTGTGAGACCCGTGTGCGCTATGGCTATCGACGCGTGCATGTGCTCCTGGAACGCGAAGGCTGGGGCACCAACATCAAGCGAACCTATCGCATTTACAGAGACTTGGGTCTGCAATTGCGCAACAAGACACCGAAGCGCCGCGTTAAAGCCAAACTGCGGGAGGATCGGCAAACGGCTGTGGGACCCAACGATGTCTGGGCGATGGACTTCGTTCACGACCAACTCGCGACCGGAAAGAAGCTGCGGGTTCTGACGGTGGTCGACACCTTCTCGCGCTATGTCCCGGTGCTTGATCCGCGTCACAGCTATCGCGGCGAAGACGTGGTTCAGACATTGGAACGGGTATGCCGGCAGGTCGGCTATCCGAAGACGATCAGGGTGGATCAGGGCACGGAATTCGTGTCACGAGATCTCGACCTTTGGGCCTATGCCAAAGGCGTGACCCTAGACTTCTCACGTCCGGGAAAACCCACGGACAACGCCTTCATCGAAGCCTTCAACGGCCGCTTCCGAGCGGAATGCCTGAACCAGCACTGGTTCCTGACCCTTGCGGATGCGCGCGAAAAGATGGAGGATTGGCGTAGAGACTACAATGAGGTTCGGCCGCATGGTGCGATCGGCAACAAGGTGCCGATCTCGCTGATGAATTCCGGAGGCGCAACCAGCCCGCCCCCTGAATGAAGCCGGAAAACTCCAGCCTCCGCTGGTCCAGAAACCTGGGGCGGTTCAGACCCATGACGGCCTTCAGATGCGTGACGGCTTCACGCTTGGCGGCAGGCCCTACCATTTTTTTGCAAGAAGCTCGCGGAGTGCGGCTTCATTCGTCCGTCCTTTAATAGGCCGGACTCTAATCCATTCTGGAGGGAATTCTCAGGGGCAGGTCAGGCCCAGCAGCGATATTGACGCGCTCATGCCGTGGAACTACGCCGCCTGAACGGCCCCGGCTTGTCGCTTACGGTAGATTTCACCGACTACGACGTTATGAACACAAAAGGGTGAAACGTGCTTGGTGGCGCGGCGCTCGGCATACCACTCGAACCACGAAAAGGACTGCGCACCAAGGTATTACGCCTCCAGTAGGTCGTTAAGATAATCACCATACGCGCTTTTTACGAATTGCTTCGCAAGTACTTCAAGCTGACTGACATCAATGAATCCAAGGCGATACGCGATCTCTTCTGGGCACGCCACCTTAAATCCTTGTCGCCTCTCCAAGGTTGCCACGAATTCTGACGCTTCTAACAGGCTATCAGGCGTACCCGTGTCAAGCCAAGCATAACCGCGCCCCATCCTTTCAACGTGTAGCTTGCCGCGTTCTAGATACGTACTATTCACGTCCGTGATCTCAAGTTCCCCTCGCGCCGAAGGTGTCAGATTGGCTGCAATGTTTACGACATCCTCATCGTAGAAATAGAGTCCAGTAACGGCCCAACTGGAGCGAGGGCGGGCAGGTTTTTCCTGGATCGCTAAAGCCCTCATCTTATCGTCGAATTCTATGACGCCGTATCGCTCAGGGCTGCTAACATGATACGCAAAGACAGTAGCGCCATCCTCGCGTGCCATTGCCCTCTTGAAGAGATCGGTTATTCCGTGTCCAAAGAAGACATTGTCTCCGAGGATTAGGCATGAACGGTGACCAGAAACGAAATCGGCTCCTATTAAGTAGGCTTGAGCTAGGCCGTCGGGGGAGGGCTGTTCTGCGTAGGAGAGATTGATCCCCCATTTCAATCCGTCTCCAAGCAGAGACTGAAAGCTTGGAAGGTCTCTTGGCGTGGTGATAATCAGTATGTCTCGGATCCCTGCCAACATCAACGTTGACAACGGGTAGTAGATCATCGGCTTGTCATAAATTGGAAGTAGTTGTTTGGAGTTTGCCAACGTCATGGGATGCAGGCGAGTTCCGCTTCCGCCAGCGAGAATAATGCCCTTCATTTGATCTTCTCCGTTGTATTCAAGTATGCCTATTCTTGAATGAGGCGGCGGACCACTTCCTTAGCCGATNCCCTCCAGTCCGGTAAACTGACGGCATGAAGTTGCTGAATTCGCTGGCAACTCAAGCGAGAGTTCACGGGCCTCCGGGCGATGGCGGGGTAGTCCTCACTTGAGATGCGTTTGATCGCGGCGAATGGCCCCCCCATCGTGAGTGAAGCCTTGAAGATTTCTTCTGCGAAATCTGCCCAACTCGCTTCGCCAGTTCCTGTCAGGTGGAAAGTTCCACGAAGGTCAAGGTTATCCGAAGTCAACAGATTTTTTCCAATCATGACGATCGCTGTTGCGAGGTCTAACGCGGACGTCGGGTTGCCGACTTGGTCGGCGACTACCTTCAACTCGGACTGCGCCTGTGCGGCATGTAGCATCGTACGGAGAAAATTCCTGCCGAAAGGGCTGTAAATCCAGGAGGTTCTTAGTATTACGTGGTTTTTACTAATTGTCGCGATTGCTCGCTCACCATCCAACTTGCTTTTGCCGTAGATCCCCAATGGGTTTGTCCAGTCGTTCTCGACATACGGGGCATCTTTTCTGCCGTCAAATACGTAGTCGGTGGACAGTTGGATGATCGGGATTTCCATTGACTTGGCGACAAGCGCTAGCGCGGCGGACGCTCGTGAATTCACCGCGAAGGCGATTTCTGGTTCACGTTCGGCGCGGTCAACATCAGTATAAGCGGCTGCGGATACGATTATGTCCGGGGATGCAGCCCTCACTATGCCAGCTATGCTTTCCGTGTTCATTAGTTCGAGTTGGGGCCGGCCAAGCGCAATCACCTCTATGTCGCTGTAGGCATGAGCACTTTCTAAGAGTGATTTAACGACTTGACCGGCCACTCCCGTCACGACGAAACGTAGCTGCACATTCATTTCCCGTCACCAATTGAGGGCAAGCCAAGACGACCACCACCGTAGTCCTTCCGAAGGGGGGCCCACCACCACTCATTGTCTAAATACCATCGTATCGTCTTCTCAAGTCCAGACTCAAAAGTCTCCAAAGCCCTCCAACCAAGCTCCTCTTCTAGCTTAGTGGCATCTATGGCGTATCTGATATCATGCCCGGGCCTGTCCTCGACAAACTCTACTAGTTGTTCGCGAGGTTGGGCCGAAGCGACTAGTGTGTTGAGAATGTCACATATGCGAAGTACGACATCGATATTGGTTTGCTCGTTACGCCCTCCTATATTGTACGTTTCTCCGACTCTACCGTTGGCAGCAATCAGATCAAGCGCGCGGGCGTGATCCTCAACGAACAACCAATCTCGAACATTCTGGCCGTCACCGTAGATAGATAGTGGTTTTCCTTCGATTGCGTTCAGTATAGTTAGTGGTATTAACTTCTCAGGAAAATGATAAGGACCGTAATTATTTGAGCAGTTGGAAACCAATACCGGCATTCCATAGGTTCGTGTCCACGCCTTTGCCAAATGATCAGAGGCAGCCTTGGAAGCGGAGTAGGGAGAACTTGGATCATACGGTGTCTTCTCGGAGAATAGCTCGTCAGCTTTCAATGAGCCATAGACCTCGTCCGTCGAAACGTGCAGGAAGCGAAACCTCTCGCCTTCCTTTGCACCTAGGGTCTGCCAGTAGTTTCTGGCGCATTCGAGCATGTTGAAAGTTCCGAGGACATTCGTCTCAATGAAATCTTGTGCTGCCGCAATCGAGCGATCCACGTGGCTTTCGGCTGCCAGGTGCATCACCCGGTCGGGCTTGAATTCCGCGAAAGCGTTGGCGATGGCCCGTTGATCGCGAATGTCAGCTCTTAAAAAATGGTGCAAAGAACTGTTCGCCACCGATCTAAGAGAGCTGAGCGTTCCGGCGTAAGTTAGCTTGTCGACATTTAACACCTCATAGCCCTTGTCCGTGATGAGGTGGCGTACGACTGCTGACCCGATAAATCCGGCCCCGCCGGTAACAAGTACACGCATACTATAAACACCTTCTTTCTACTGATACTGGGTAAAAATGTCTGCGTCCTGTCATTCAAATACGAAATTGCTGTATAGTTCGCTCAATTTTGGTTGCTTTTGATCTTTGTCAGAAATGATGGCGTTTGAAGTTAACGCTGGCCATTCGATCTCTAAAGCAGGATCATTCCACAGAAGTCCGCGATCATGGTCCGGACTGTAGTATTCGGTGACCTTATAGCTCACAATGGTGCGACTTTCTAAAGTACAGAAGCCGTGAGCGAAACCTGGCGGAACCCACAATTGATGGCCGTTCGTCTCGGATAGTACAGCAGCTACGGAGCGTCCGTAGGTTGGTGACCCTACGCGGAGGTCGACGGCAACATCCCAAAGTGCCCCGGCAACACACGAAACCAGTTTCCCTTGTGCACGCGGCGCAAGCTGGAAGTGCAACCCGCGTACCGTACCTGCGTTTCGAGAAAGTGATTGGTTTTCCTGTACAAACGTGATTGGCCCTACGACCGACGTGAATTGATCGGCTCGGAATGTCTCTACGAAATAACCGCGGGAGTCGACCATCCTTTCCGGCATGAGCAGAAAGACACTAGGAATTGCTGTCGATTCGATGCGCACGTCACTCTCACTGTTTCTCATGCGTTTCGCGGCTAGACCGCGGCCAAACTCTAACCAAAGCGCGATATTCTAATGCCAATTTGATGAGTGACGAACACCGGCGGCGGCCGATCCGCACCGACCACTCGATCGCTCTGAGGACGGCGACTGGTTCTTCGGCGTGTCGCCCCCTCGTGATCCTAGAATCAAAGCCATGAGAGTGTATGGTTGCTTTCGCTATGTCAGACCACCTGTGCAAAGTCCTACAGACGGTGGCTCGTGCATGTTTGGATCTCCAAGCGCGCTCCGTCGTCGTTCTTTTTTCAGACGCCGCCCTAGCCGATAAAAGCAGAACAGAAATTTCGATGGAAGCTACCACTTCAATGTGGTGAGAATAATTAGGCTAAACTGTCTATCGTGCTCAGTGTATCTCCATGAATGAACACGCTTTAACCGGCGCGGGCATGATTTACTCGCCCATATCCGCTGCACGATGCACCGCTGTGACGCCAGAGTTCGCCACCTGTAGTGGCCTCCCGACAATTCCAAGGAATTTCGTGATGTCTGTCGTTAGGTGGCGCGACACATAAATGATGTCCCGGTTCTTCACCGGGAATGTCTGCCCAGCCAACAAGCTGTCCGGTCGGCTCATGTCGAAACGGTAAACTAGCGGCACTCGGCCGCCTCTGTCCGGACGCATTCCCTTTCGGAGCATGGCATCATACCGTGATTTCCCCAGCAGAGCTCCAGCGATTTCGGCTTCTTCGTATCGGAAGATGAAGAAGCCGTCCGCGTCAGTGGAGATATCCTTGCCGCCACCGCTCATGCCAACCGCTTCGATAAGACTGAGGTCACGAGAGCCGAAGCGCTGCCGCTTGTTCACCTTTAGAGAACCCAGCACTGTATACTGCCGCGGGTCCTCGATGAGCGTGATTTCGTCGCCTGGCTGAACCCAGATGTTTTCGGACGGATTACTGATCAGCGAACTCATCAATACGGTTCCAGACTTACTTCCGCGCGTGACAGTGACAAAGGTGTCGTATGTCTCGCCGCGTGCGCCGCCCGCTTTCGTGATGACGTCGGTTAGCTTCTCACCGGCCAAGTTGAGCGGTACGACAGATGGAACGTTAACAGCGCCACTAACAGTGACCTTGCGCGAGGCTGTATCCAGGGTAGTTACGATGACGTCTGGCTCTACGGCCTTCCCCTTCAGCGCTTCGACAATCCGCTGCCTCGCCTGTTCGAGGGTGAGGCCAGTGAGTGTCACTTCGCCGACATACGGGATCGCCGCTTTGCCGTCGGGTTGAACCACGACCTCTATGTTCGTGGCTTTTGACTTCGACGTGGAGAAGAGCCCGTCCGTTCCGGCTTCGAATATTGATACTGCTAGACGATCACCCACGCCGATAGAAGCACTTCCGGGCCTCCCGCCGATGCCGAGACGCTTGACAAGCGTCATATTTGAAAAGGCCGAAATCGTGCTTGCCGATCGGCTGTCGACGTCCACTATTTCATAGACCGTTGCATTGTCGCGTTGCAGTTCTTCAGGCGACCTGCCGGCATCGGCAAGGATTGTGCTGGTGAGCGGCCCTTCCCCCGGAATTGTCTGGCAAGATGCGAGTGTCGACACCAGAAACAAGACACCAATGCGATTCAAGCTATCTCTCCCTAGAAGGTCTAGGCCGCTTATCACGTGCGAACAGTTGCGGCAATAGTGGCCGGCCCAGCCAAATTGACTTGCCCGTCTTGTGATATGTCGCGAGGAAGATTGCTGCGAAATGGGAGAGGCTCGGGCTGCAAATTTGGGTCTCGTAAAGATTGCCGACGCTGCGACCGGCGGCAGCACAATCCCGAGTGCGCTCGCTACCCGCAAGCGCCGGAGGGGTGTAGAGCGCGTTTCTGTTCATCGTATACTTTATGGTTTCGTCGAAGATTTCTTCTGTTGAAGGGTCGCGGGGACTTCCACTTTGCCATCTCTTGTAATTGCAATCGCCGCCGATGTCGTACCTGCGAAGTCTGGTGAGCCATTGATGTGAATGGCATCGGTATCAAACGTCGGCGAGATAACCAAGAAATCGTCGTTGCGGGTATCGAGGACGGTTGAACGCATACAGTTCTCCAACACGAACGCTTCCCTTCCGAGCGTGGTTTTAATCAGATTGAACGTATTAACTGACTTCGTCGGCTCCGGCGCGAAGATGCAATCACGCCCGCTGAACCTTATGGTTCCGGTCAGGTGGAACAGTGCATCTACACCGTCACCGAAGTAACCGTGTGCCGTCAGGTTCACGTGTTGGCCGAATACAGTCACGGTTGCTTCGTGGCCGGGTGCTTGGCGTTCCTGCACTGATCCGCCTTCGACGACGAGTTGAACCGGGAGTTCCCCAGAAGCTCCTTTCGCGCGGACTACTATGCGATCGGGGTGCTTGGGATTGAAACTCTTTACCCAACAGTTTCTAACGACGTTATTGACCAACGACGTCTGGTTGGCTCTCAGCCAGGTCCCTTTTGCAGGGGCGCCGCGAACGGCGCCATCGTACCCGATGCAAACATTGACGTTTTCGAAGGTATTGTTTTCAAAAAGAGTGTTGGACGAAGAGCAACGGATACCGACCTTGGCGATGTTCTTAAAGTAGCAGTTCCTGACCACGAACTGGTTATGCCTGTAAGAGGCCGCTTCGTTGAAGTCGAGGCCGTTTGAGTCGTCGACGAAATCAAACTCACACGTCTCGATAAAGCCGCCATCCGATTCCCAGTTGACCGGGCTTTTCCCGAAGAACCAGAACCGCGTGTTGCGCATCTCCGAGGAAGAGTGGCAGTTGAACACATTCAAGCCGGAGCTAGACCATTTCGTTTCTGGGTTGCTGTCGCGGGCCTTCGTGAAATAGCAATCATGAATACGCAAGCGCGTGCGCTGATCGTCACACTGCACTTGAACCATTTCGGCGGGGCTTGAACGGAACGTGCTGCGATCGATCCATACCTCATCGACGTTGTAGAGAAGAATTTCCATGTTTCGATATTCGAAAAGGATAGTCGGGTTCGTGATGCCACTGCCGGTCGTGTAAATACGGTTGCCACCGCGCGTAAGCGTGAAATTCTCAAGCCTAACGATGCACCGGCCTTGAGCGTCCGCCCCACGAAAGTCAATTATCGGGGTGCCGCCGGCCATCAAGAAAGTCGGATCAGATTGACCGTTGATCGTGAGGTTTCTCAGCGTGACCGAAGGCGCGTTCGTCGCCGTCGAGTAAAAGACGTTCTTAGTCCAGTAGGTCGGAACACCGGAAACTGAATGTGTCCCCCAAGGCCCAAAGTCCCCGAGGATTGTTCCGCCATAGAGGTCTATTTCGATGCTTTCCGTGATCTGCAGCTCGACAATTTTGAATCGCTTCGTCGAGTTTCGGCAGACAACGCGATTGAACCCAAGGATCTGAGAAAGCGAAATCGCGGCGGCAAAGGACAACGTCGCATCCGAACCATCGCCGACTGCGCCAAACCAGCGAACATCAACTTCGTCATAGACACGCACCCAGGCGCCAGTGCTGGCCTCGATTGCATCTGCCTCGACGAAGAGGCCTTCCGCTATGTCCGCCGCAACATTGGTCGAATAGTCGCCGGGCTGCCAAAGGAAGATCCCCTCACGTCCTTCTTCTGTCAGGAAAACAACCGTGATCTTCGCTGTGTCTAGCGTCTTCAATGCGATCCGTGAAGCGATATGAGGTATCGTATCGAGGGAGTTTTGAACGTCGGGGGCCAAGGCGGAACCCGCCGCACCGGTCGGAAGAATACCCATAGCCGACGTTGAAGCTACGGTTAAAAGCGAATGTTTCAAGAAGTCGCGACGTTTCATGTGCGCTCCTCACTGTAAATGCCGACCGAACCCCCGGCAGTTTCGCCATGCGCTTCGCCATTGCAATACGCACGTAAATCCAGCGACAAATTGTCCAAACGCAAACGGCCATTGTTCGTTCGAATTTTGCAGTCCTTTCACCGCGAGAACCACAAAAATAGGCATAATCACAAGCGGAAACCATTGTATTGATGCAGGATATGGCTGCGAAGCTGGGTCCTTCCTTCCAAATGTGGGGCCGCAATGCGCTACAATTTCTCTTCTCGAAGCTGTCGGGCGGACATTGTGAAGACTGATGCCCCTACGAAAAGGACCGCAGCGGTGCACTCGAGAAGGTAGTCGGTATCGAGACCAGTTGCTCTGTATTCAGGGTAAATTCCACTTCGAAAAAGTATTATAGCATGGGTAAGTGGATTATAAAGAAGAATATCTCCGAAGGGATGGGGCATGTTTTCCGGGATAAACAGAACACCCGACAACAAAAACATCGGCCTTGTGACGACACCAAATATTTTCTCGTATAACGAGGACCTTGCGAATAGAGCTATATTTGCGACTCCAACGCCTAAGCCGATCAATGTCGCCGTAATGCAAGCAGCCGCGACATGACCAATATCCATCACGCCGAAAAACGAAATGTGATCTTCTATCGTGACGAGGCACAAAACTAAGAACGCGACGAGAGAGGTAGTCAAAACTTGAACAATGTATCTTGAAACAACAACATCGAATGGTGCGACAATAGGGTAACTCAATAGTGCCCGGTTTGCTTTAATGGCGCCGTTTATAAATGACGCCACACTGGAATAGAATAAGAACGGCAAATAACCTGAAGCGAAAAACAGTGCGAAACTCGAGCCCAGCGCAGGAACGCGGGCAATCGCTTGAAAGATGATCGACATGAAGCCAACATGTGCAAGCGGGTCGATCAATGCCCAAACATAGCCACCAGGCTTATTTCCAAATCGCGTGGACATTTCTCTGATCATGAGCGATGCCGTCACTCGCATGTGTTGCAGTAGCCATTCCATTCGGTAGCCATCCAGACATGTGGTTCTACCAGTCAAATAGCAAGTTGCACACGCCATCGCAACGTAGCTAACGACCGTGGTTCGCAATGTTAGTCCCCCTTTCGCTATCACGGAGCATTGCGGCTAAATGCGTGCGGTCAATGTCGAGGGTCCGAGCGGGCCTCAAAAACGTCGCTCCGCCTGGTTATTTTGGTTTCCTACCGGCTTTGAGCGGGCGCGGTGGCAAAGCAGTCTCCGGGGGTTCGATCAACAACTCCGAGATGTCAATACCCAACGCGGCGACGAGCCGATCGAGAAGGTCTATCGAGGCATTGTATTCGCCGCGCTCTATTCCACTGATTGCTGTGCGATCAACATTCGCGTCGACGGCAAGATTCTCCTGCGTAATCTTTTCTGAAGTTCGAATTCGCCGGAGATTCCAGGCTATGCGCGCACGGGTGTCCATAAGGCATCGCCACCACCTTGCGTAGCGTTAATCCATAGAATATATTCAACATGTTTCTGAGACACGCGTGCTCTGCGGCGGCATTCGTCGTTGCCGAACACGACGCGTCGTGCCCGGCGATCGGAGAGCCAACATGGAACTGCGTCAACTTTCGTATTTCGTGGCCGTAGCCGAGGAGTTGCATTTCAATCGTGCCGCGGCGCGGATGTGCATCGCCCAGCCGGCGCTGAGTTCGCATATCCAGGCGCTAGAGAAGGAACTCGGTGTTAGGCTACTTGAGCGGTCGACGCGTAGAGTCGAGCTGACGCGGGCAGGGGAAGTGTTCTACGATCGGGCAGTCCGGATCATTGGCGATGTCGGGCTCTCGGCCGAAGTGGCGCGGTCGGTTGCCGGAAAGGCGGCCAGGACGATCAAGATCGGGACCGTCTATCCGGCGACGATAGGGGTATTGCCGGCGTTTCTCGCGCGGATCGGCCGGAAGTTTCCCGATGTCGCTTTGCATGTGACGAGCGGCTCAACCAGCGACATCATCCGTTCTATCGAGAACGGCCAGATCAATCTCGGCTTCATCCGTCCGGTCGAAAACATCGGCTCCTTGCGCTTCTTCTCGATCGCGCATGAGCGCTATCTGCTGGCCGTCGAAAAGACGAGCGCGCTCGCGCTTCGAAGCGAAACCGACATCGAAGACCTTCGCTCGGAAAAGATCATCGCCTTTTCCCGTCAAAACCTCTCCTACAGCGAACGCTACTTCTCCGAGATGTTCGAGACCCATGGTCTGACCGGCAACATCGCCTATAGCTGCGACGATACCTTCTCACTGGTATCGCTGGTTTCGGCCGGCCTTGGCATCGGCTTTGCGCCCGAATGGACGAAGGATCTGCCGAACCGCAATTTCGAACTCAGGCCCGTGCGTGGCGTCGATCTGAAAATTGGGCTTGGTGTTGCCTGGAACAAGGAAGATCCGACCGCGTCTCGCGATGACATCATCGATATTGCCCGGTCGCTGGCGCGGCCGGGCAGATAAGATAGGCCACGGTTCCTTTCGACGCCCTCGCTTGCGCATAACCGCGCGGCATGCGGTCTCTCACCTCGTCGACATGCATTCTCGTTTGATTGTGAACTAGCGCGACATGGGCGGGATTTGCGACGCCTAGTTTCAGCGGCTGCAGCCGCAATACTTGGGCCTATGCCAGACCGTTGAACCGCCAAAGCGCTCACCTCGCAAATTGGGGAGCACTTTTGTCCCTTTCGCAATGGGCATGGAACACAGACCTTCATTGGCATTTCCGGGAAGCGCCCGGCAAGGCCAGACATGCGCCTAAGGCTCCGCTTCTTACATGGCCGGATGGCGCCCCCCCCGGAATCGGCGGAAATTCGAACCGAGCCGGGAGCAAATATTATGGTCAGCCCCCATTTTGACGTGAACGTTATTAGTCGTGGAAAAGGACGAAGCGCCGTTCTTTCCGCTGCTTATAAGCATCGGGCTAAGATGTACTTCGAGCGTGAAGCCACTACGGCGAACTATTCTGAGAAGCGTGATCTTTTGTACGAGGAATTTGCCATTCCCGTCGATGCGCCGGAGTGGTTGCGGTTGATTGCGGCTGATCCCTCGGCCGCACGAGCATCCGAAGCATTCTGGAACCGCGTGGAGAATTTCGAAGAGAGACTGGACGCCCAGCTTGCTAAGGATGTGACACTTGCACTTCCAATCGAACTTACGAGCGATCAGAACATTGCATTGGTGCGCGAGTTCGTCGAGCAACATGTCCTAGGGAACGGCATGGTGGCTGATTGGGCCTACCACAACACTCCCGGAAATCCTCATGCACATCTTATGATGACGCTCCGGCCGCTCACCGTCTATGGCTTTGGATCGAAGAAAATAAAGGTGGTTTCAACCGATGGTACGCCGCGGCGCAGCTCCAATGGCAGAATTGTCTACCGAAATTGGGTTGGCGGACTTGCGGAATTCAATGCCTTTCGTGACGGTTGGTTCGCCTGCCAAAACCGTCATTTGGCGCTTGCTGGTCTCGATCTCCGGATTGATGGGAGATCATTCGAGCGGCAGGGCATCGACCTTGAGCCAATCATCCGCTTTAGCGCTGAAACGAAGGCTATTGAGCGGAGAATAGAGCGCGAAAAGACACCGGTTTTCCGAAAACCGAAGTCGATTGAGTTGCAAGCGGAGCTGCGTGCCAGGAATNCCCGCCGCATTCAACGCCGGCCGGAAATAGCGATTGACCTCATTGCCAGCCAAAAAAGTGTCTTCGACGAACGCGACATCGCCAAAGTGCTTCATCGATATACCGACGATGAGAGGGNGTTCGCCCAACTCATGGCACGTATCCTCCAATCTCCGGAGATCTTGCGTATCGATCGCGAGCGTATTGACTTAATGACCGGCGCTCGTTTTCCAGCCAAATACACCACGCGGAAACTGATCCGTCTGGAAGCCGAAATGGCCAAACGGGCTGCTTGGTTGGCGCGTCAATCAACCCACGGCATCCGGAAAGAGCTGACGCGTGCTATGTCCGTGTCGCGCCTGTCCACAGAGCAACAGGCGGCCATCGCGAATGTTACGGGTGAGGGCCGACTTACTGCGGTTGTCGGTCGTGCCGGCGCCGGCAAGACCACAATGATGAAAGTTGCACGCGAAATTTGGATGGCAGCCGGGTATCAAGTGGTCGGTGGTGCGTTGGCGGGCAAGGCTGCAGAGGGATTGGAGAAGGAGGCGGGGATTTGCGCCGCAACACTTTCTTCTTGGGAGCGGCGTTGGGCAAATGGACGCGCCACCCTCAACAACAAGACAGTGTTCGTTCTTGATGAGGCGGGTATGGTCTCGTCGCGGCAGTTGGCGTTCCTGATCGAGACCGTCGCCAAGGAGGGAGCGAAACTTGTTTTGGTTGGCGATCCGGATCAACTCCAGCCAATCGCGGCGGGTGCACCATTTCGCGCCATTGTGGAGCGCGTCGGCTACTCTGAACTGGATACTATTTACCGCCAACGCCAAGACTGGATGCGAACGGCGTCACTGGCCCTCGCTCGCGGACAAGTCGGGGACGCGGTCCGTGCCTACGGAGTCCACGACAGAATCGTCAGCACCGGGCTGAAAGCAGGAGCAGTAGAAGCGCTAATCGCCGATTGGGCCAGAGACTACAACCCAACAAAGACCTCATTGATACTCGCGCATTTGCGTCGCGACGTTCGGACATTGAACGAGAAGGCGCGTGCCAATCTTGTGGAGCGCGGCATGGTTGGAAAAGGGCTTCCGTTTGCCACGGAAGGGGGAGTGCGCCACTTCGCGCCGGGCGACCAAATTGTGTTCTTGAAAAACGACGCAATGCTAAACGTCAAAAACGGCATGATCGGTCGTGTGCTCGACGCTCGCCTTAATCGGATCGTAGTGGAGGTTGGTGATCACGACCATCGCCGCCCTGTGACCGTGGAAAGTCGAACATACCCGAACGTAGATCTTGGTTACGCTACCACGATACACAAAAGCCAGGGCACAACGGTCGATAATGTGAAGTTACTGGCTTCCCTCTCACTCGATCGACATCTGGCCTATGTCGGTATGACGCGACACCGCGAAGAGCTAGCGATCTACTACGGGCGACGCTCGTTCGAGAATGCTGGTGGGCTGGTTTCGGTATTGTCTCGCGCAAATGCAAAGGAATCGACGCTCGACTACACAGATCGTTCCCTCTACCGGCATGCCTTGCGTTTTGCCGAGGTTCGAGGTTTGCACTTGATGGCAGTGGCACGCACGCTCGTTCGTGATCGTCTCGAATGGACTGTACGACAGAAGCAGCGGCTTAGCGACCTTGTTCAGAGGTTGATGACGATTGGCCAACGCTTCCGGCTCACCACCGCAGTCGCGCAAATGAAGCAATCCGGCGCAGGCGGCGACGAAGTTCCGATGCTCGCCGGAATCAAGACCTTTTCTAGGACCTTTGCGGAGACTATCGAGGAGAGGCTTGCGGCCGATGCGGGTCTGAAGCGGCAATGGGAGGATGTGAGTTCGCGTTTTCGGCTCGTCTATGCTGATCCGCAGATGGCCTTCAATGCGATTGATGTCGAGGCCATGCTCAAGAACGAAAACGTGGCCGGCGCAACTCTTGCCAAGATTGCACGTAGTCCTGAGACGTTTGGTGCCCTCAATGGAAAGAATGGAGTACTTGCTTGGCGAACTGACAAACAGGACCGCGAGCGCGCGCTTGCGAACGTGCCCGCACTTTCACGGAACCTCGCGCTCTACATTCGGCTTCGCCACCAAGCAGAGGAGAAATACCGAGCGGAGGAGCAGAAACTGCGTACGAAGCTCGCGATCGACATCCCGGCGCTTTCATCACAGGCAAGGCAGGTTCTGACGGAGGCACGAGACGCGATTGGCCGCGAGGATGTGCAAAGTGCTCTCCACGTTGTGCATGCCCACAGCAAGGTGAGGGCTGAGCTTGAGCGGTTCTCGAAGGCCGTGACCGAGAGGTTTGGTGAGCGCACTTTTCTCGCAATCGCGGCGAGGGATGCCAATGGAGAGGTTTTCAACGAGGTTGCAGCCGGGATGACCGCGGCCCAAAGGGAAGATCTGCGGGCGGTCTGGAGTCTCTTGCGGACAATACAACAAGTTGCTGCCCATGAACGAGTGTCTGTCGCGTTGAAGCAAGCAGCGTCTTTACGGCAAACCAGGAGCCAAGGGTTGTCGCCCAGATGACGAAACGCGCGTGGTGAACGGATATGGCGTTTCTCACAAATCAGGGCCGGAAAGGGCAACAAGCTATCGCGTCTCTGTTTTCAATAGCTCGGTCGGTCCGTCGCTGGTCATGCTAAAGGATCAATGAGGCCGTGGCATCAAATCGGTTCGCGATCATATGGCTGGTATCGCTCGCTGCTTTAGGCTTTCCATTAAAGTGTTGAGGTGGTGTAACGTGAGGCTTCGGACACGTCCAGGCTGATGGAGAGAGCCGTGATTCGGCTCCATGATGCGGGGGCGTGGTGAGAGCGCGGAGATTTTCGTGGAGTACCATAATGTTTCTGATTGACCGTGAACTTCAGGCGCTCGTGGCGTTTCGACGCGAACTGCACCGGCGACCGGAGGTCTCAGGCGAGGAGCGGGAGACGGCGGAAACGATCGTTGCGGCGTTGGCTGTTACGAAGCCGGATGTGGTGATGACAGGTCTTGGCGGGCATGGGGTGGCGGCGATCTATGAAGGCCGGGAGCCGGGGCCAACCATCATGGTGCGGGCCGAGCTGGACGGGCTGCCGATCGAGGAGATTTCGGAGATCGGACATCGCTCGGAGATCACGGGCAAAGGGCATCTCTGCGGCCATGACGGGCACATGACGATCCTGATGGCGCTGGCCAAGGGATTGGGGCGCGAGCGGCCGATTAAGGGGCGTGCGATCCTGATGTTTCAGCCGGCTGAGGAAAACGGTGCTGGTGCCGCCGCCGTGCTCGCCGATCCGAAATTTGCGGCGATCAAGCCGGACCTCGTGTTCTCGCTGCACAATTTTCCAGGATTAAGCGTCGGCCATGCGGCGCTGCGCGCCGGCCCTGTCAACTGCGCCTCGCGCGGCATGCGGATTTCGCTCTCCGGCAAGACGGCGCATGCCTCGACACCGGAAGACGGCGTTGCCCCGACCTTTGCGATGGCCGCTCTGCTTTCGGGCCTGACGGCGCTCGGCAACAACGGGCCGCTCAACGAGAATTACTCGCTCGTCACGGTGACGCATGCACGGCTCGGCGAGGCGGCCTTCGGGATAAGCCCTGGTTATGCCGAGATCTGGGCGACGCTCCGGACGCTCACCGACGGGCGGATGGCCGATCTGGTTGCCCGTGCCGAGGCGCTAGTGGCGAGGGAGGTGGAGGCTGCGGGGCTGAAGGTCACGATTGGCTATGAGGACGTGTTTCACCAGTGCAGCAATGCGGAAGTCGCGGTGATCGCGCTCGAACTTGCCATGAATGAGGAGGGCGTCAGCCACGATCGCGGCGAGGGCGTGTTGCCTATGAAGGGTTCGGAGGATTTCGGCTTGTTCGGGCGCGTTGCGCCTTCGGCGATGTTCTTCCTCGGCGCCGGCGAAAGCCACGCGCGGCTGCACAATCCGGACTATGATTTCCCGGACGGGCTAATCGGTATCGGCGCTAGGGTCTTCATGCGGGCGATCCGGAACGAACTGGGGTGAGCGCGGCGGAAAGTCGCTTGCGCGGCAGGCGCTGGGGCGGCACTCTCTGCAATTGCGCAAGTCCGGACGGAGAGCCGTTTAACGGCCTTTTCCGTAACTGCCTTCAGGAGGACCAAATGGATGAGCCATTTCAGCTTCCGTGACGCGGTTTGCCTCGCGATTGCCATGGCGGGAATGGCGAGCGCTTACGCGGCGGATATGCCCGTTGCAGATATCGTTCCTGAGCCGCGACAGACTGAGAATGTTAGTCTGCAGGACTTCATCAAGGCCAATCCGGATTGCCTGGAGTTCACCGATCAGTGCTCGCATTGCGCGGTCGTCAACGGCGTTGCCGAATGCTCGACGGCGGAGATAGCTTGCATCAAGCGAGAGAACCAGTGCACTAAGCGGACAGCTAAATAGAACATTGTGGTCAGAAATTTCCCGCAGCCGTTCAGCAACATGCAGGGACCGGTTTCCTAAGTTGCCTTCCGAAGCTCCGAGATATTTTGCAACTCTGCCAAGATATCTGGCGCTTTTTCCTTCGCCGGCGTATGTCCACGCGATTTCGAAGCGACGCTTGGCGGCATAGCGCTCGATGGCGGCGATCTGGTTGTCGGTCGAGTACTTCTGATGCTCGGTCGACATCCGAACGTAGATCGCCGCGCGAACCTTGGGTCGCTCGTCCGAGGGTGGTTGTTCGTCGCCGTTCTCAGTCCAACCGATAACCATGACGTGCCGGTATATCACGTGTGAATTGAGGTCAGAATGCCGGAGTATAGACCGGGGAGGTGAGCAGTATGGTTCCGAATACAGGCACAATGGTTCCAGCATCAGCGCGCGCCGCTAAGACGATTACTTTGCCGCCGTTGCGGCGGCGCTGCGTCATGAATTGGGTGGGGGAGGCCGTGCGATAAAGACGATCATGCGCTGGACAGGCGCGAGTGGCCGAACGACGAGATATTGGCTAGCCGGCGATCGCGGCCCCGACCGATGGCACCTCATTCTGCTGGCCAGACACTCTGATGAAGTGTTGCAGGTTGTGATCGCAATGGCACACCGCGATATTCTGTCTGTCACACTCGAACTGCTCGCAGCCGAAGCGGCGTTGGCCCGAGCAAGTGCAATTCTCAAAGCATTGCGGTGATATTGATGCGATGAGGCGCCTAACATCTACCGTTATGCGTGGAAGGCCCGCCGCCACTGAGTGAATCGGTAGTGCTGCCGACCAAATCACTCCGGGATTGCATAGGCTCGCGTTCGAAATCCCCTTGCCTTAGCGGCCTTCAGGTGGATAGTCTGCCAAGGTCTGTGAAGTCGAACGCTCAGACGGAAGGCTCCTTATGCTCTCGAGGCAAAAGGGGCCTTTTTGCTGGTTGTTTCCTTTCAGGTCCTCCGTCTTCCGCATCGAACCGGCTTACATACGGGCCTGCTAAACTCAAGCAATTGACATCCCCTCCCGCGCTCCCATAGCATTCATGCCTGCCGAGGGGCGCACCTGACGGTGCTGAGATGGCGGTGAGCCAGACCCTTGAACCTGATCCGGATCATACCGGCGTAGGAACGGCAAGGGCCTTTCTGGCACTCCCGCGTCTTCGCCGTTCATCCGGATCTCCGTGATTTTGGTTTCGGGAGATCGTTGGTGCCAATACGCTGTTCAGAATGTAGCGACGTAGAACTACAGGGAGCGGGGCGACCGACCCATCGGCTCAATCTATCTTCCAGGTTGCCCGGAAGACCCGCCTCAGTTTGCGCGTGTTTGAGCCGGTGGCTTGAGTGCGCGCTCGCCATCATTGGACCCGCTTCTACATTTCAGCGGAGCCAGGCATGACCGCTATCGCCGTTACCATCGCAGGCTCAGATTCCGGTGGCGGTGCCGGTATCCAGGCGGATCTGAAGACGTTTTCGGCGCTCGGCGTCTATGGTGCCAGCGTGATCACGGCCATCACCGCGCAAAACNCCCGCGGGGTCGCGGCCGTCGAGGATATCTCTCCGGCTGTTGTCACAGCTCAGATCGATGCCGTGTTTTCGGATCTCGCGGTTGGCGCTGCGAAGGTCGGAATGGTGTCCCGCCAGGAGACCATTGCTGCGATCGCATCCGGTTTGAAGCGATACGGGCATTTAGCAGTCATCGATCCGGTGGTGGTCGCCACTTCAGGGGACATTTTGTTACGTCCGGATGCGATCGCGACGCTCAAGGAGGAATTGCTGCCGCTTGGGCTTATCGTGACGCCCAACCTGCCCGAAGCGGCTCTGTTGACGGGCCGCGCGATTGCCGAGAACGAGACGGAAATGGCCCGGCAGGCGGAGATGCTCCTGAAGCTTGGTGTGCGCGCCGTGCTGATGAAAGGCGGGCATGCCAAGGGCGATGAAGCGGCTGATATCCTCTTTAACGGGGACACTTCCTTGCGCCTGTCGCGCCCGCGGGTTGAGACGACAAACGATCATGGTACTGGCTGCACGCTATCTGCCGCGATCGCGGCTGGTCTTGCCCGTCGGCAGACGCTTCAAGACGCGGTTATCGCCGCCAAGACCTATCTGCATGAGGCGCTTGTTGCCGCAGCAGCGCTCAAAATCGGGCAGGGGCGGGGACCGGTTCATCATTTCCATAGATGGTGGGCACCGAACGGCGATTAATTCCATTCCGGCGCTTGGCGCCGGTTCCACCGTTCAAGTTGACCTTTAAAAAACCAGGACATTCCATTGCCCGATAAGCAATGGAATGTCCGTCGGATCGGGAAGTCGGTCGCTTGTAAATGCGAGGTGAGTGACGGAGACAGAGCGCTTTTCTGTTCAGGCCACAGCGGCGCTGGGGTGAACCGGCTGCTCCTCCTTGAGCAGTTTCCGATAAAGCGCGACATGTTCGCGGCCGCAGTCGACATGGCTCATCGGGCGCCTGAGAGTTGCCCTAAAGTTGTCCCATGATCGCGGCGTGCTCAGCACGTCGATCAGTCGATCCGCAAGGTCCTGTGCGCTGCCGGCGCGGAAATGATAGCCGTCCAGCCGGTCGCGGACCTTCTCGGCCATGCCGCCAATGTCAGAGCAAATGATCGGCCGTCCGTGGTGCAGCGCCTCCTGGATCACGATAGGCGAGTTTTCCCACCAGACAGAAGGCATCACAACCCAGTCGACGGAACGCATCAGCCTGGGCATGTCCTGGTTCTGGTAGGAACCATAAAAGCGGACGCGGCGGCCAGCGTCTTCGATCAGTTTCGCTACGCGTTCCTGATACTCGGCCGGCTGACGCTCGAGGTTGCCGCCGAAGATCATCAGCGTCGAATCGTCGCCCCAGATATCGTCGGGCACACGCGATACCGCGTCGATCAGCACGTGAACGCCCTTGAAGGGTGTCATCTGCCCGAAATAGGCAAAACGATTGCGACGTGCCGTCGGCGCAGGCAATTCACGCGCGGGCGTCTTTTCACCCAGGACGATGCCATTTTCGATCACGAAGATCTTCTCGGCAGCGATGCCCCACTCGACATAGCGGTTGGCGAGAAAGGCGCTCGGGGCGATGAAGGCGTCGGCAAGGTTCAGCATGCCCCGCACGAACTGCTCGCGGCGCACGAAACGCGAAATCGGGATTTCGGGGAAACACGTGTGGCAACTGATTGGCGAAGCGCCGTTGCAAAGCTGGCCCGAGGGTCGCTTCACCATTTGTCCGTGGTTGTGACAGATCGGCAGGTACTCGTGGAAGGTCACGACGATGCGCGCTTTCGGCAGAGCGTCGCGCACCGCAAAGAGCGCTTCCAGCCCGAAGCCGATGATATGGTGGAAGTGGACGATGTCCGGCTTGATGTCTCCCACAAAGCGCAAGAGGTCGCGACGGATCGCGTCGGTATCGCCGTTGGACAGGAAGAAATGATCAAAGTCCTCGGCATGGTAGAGCACTTCGTCCATCGCCAGGCGAAGGCTCATCAGCGCCGACGCGCCGTGGCGCGGCACGGGATTGCCGACGCGGGCGAGGTAGATCGATTCAATCCCCGGCAGGCCGTTCAATGCCTTGTGCAAGCCATGGGAGGCGATCTCGGCGCCGCCCAATGAATGGGTCGGGTGGCCGTGCGAGACGACCAGCACGCGGAGCTTCTCACTCATGCCGAAACCTCATTGTGGGTCGTGGTGTCTGGCTCGACGGTCTGCATCCAGCGGCCACGGAAGAGCGTCTGATCGACACGCTCCACGTACCTGGCCGTGGCTGCCGAAACGGCACCGGACGCCTCATCCGACCCGAGCATCTGCAAGGCGGGCAGCCAATAGGATTCGTAGCCCCTGCGGCTCAGCCTCAAGGCAAGATCCAGCCCATTGAGAGACGCACCGAGATAGGCCGGCGAAGGGCCGGTATCGTCGAGAAGCGCCTTGCGGGGCATGATGCAGCACTCGAGCGACGCGGTCGCCACCCGCGTCAGCTTCAGGCGGTTCACAGCGCCGACCGGATAGCCGGCATAGCGGCTCGACTGCAGATGATCCGCGCGATCGAGCGACGAACTGCCGGCCCAGCGGATCGAATGATCCTCATAGGCAAGGGTCGGCGAGATGATGCTTCCGCTTTTTGTCTCATAGTTCGCAACGAGCGTCTGGTACCAACCGGGATTGGCGGGCGTCAGGGACGCAGACAGCAGGATGACGGTCTCATTGTCGACGGCCTGCGCCGCAGTCCGCGCCAGGTCGCTAGCATCGCCTGAACCTTCGACGGACAAAAGGCGCATCGGCAAGCGATAGAATTCCGCAAGCCGCCGGATACGGGTGGCGCTCCGGCGAAACTGCTCCGATTGCAGGACGAGCACGATCGGCGCCTGCCGCGTATGCGGGTCGAGCGCCAGAAGACCCAACAGAGCGGCAAAATCCTCCTCGGCCTCTCCCACGGCGACAAGGATTGCTGCCCCCACAGCCTCACCGAAGCGGCCAATGTCTATGACGGTCTCGATGGCTGGTGCACCCAAGCGAGCAGCATCGAGGAACGGAACGATCTGGCGATCGACGATATCGGGCAAGGCCCAACTGGTCGGATCGATGGCGTTGAGCAGCCGCAGCGCCGAATGCCTTGCCGACAGCCGTGTCGGGTGAAGCGGCATATAGGCGCGACGAGAATCGCGGAGGGTGACTTCGAGGTGAAGCGGTGCTGCCGGATCGCCGACGAGGCCATCCGCGAAAGCGATGAAACCGTGCGAACGGCGATGTCCGGATATCGCCCCCTTGAATTCCGGCCGGTCCACGAAGGCATTTTCTACGTCCAGCCGCTCGGTCCGGGTCCAGGCGCCATCAAGACGCGCGTCGGCGCGCCCCCTGCGCAATCGGACGCTTTGCACATGGTCGTCCGGGTCGAGCATCCAGCCCGAGATCAGAAAAGTGCCTTCATCGCCCTGGTAGAGCGCGTCGACACCGAGCCGGACCGGGACGGGGAGGCTTGAGATCGTTTCTGTGCCGTCAAAGCCGTTGGCCGCCTCGCGCAGGCGCAACAGCACCTGCGGCGAGCTCTGGCTTTGGAGCAGCATCGCGCGAAGGTGTCCCGGCGTTTCAAGGGGGCCAGCAACGAACTTTCGCTCGTGGACCGGCGCATAGCGCCAGGCGCCACGCCCACGATAGAAAATGCCCTGGATGTCACGCGCCCGCGGCAGATCATCCGCAGACAGGAGGCCCTGAAAACCGACCGCATCTTCCGGTGCGTCGTTGCGCGGGAAAACCGCGATGCTGCACTCGGCGACCGATGCGTTTTCGGCCCGGATGATGGCGCGGCTAACGCCCGCGGCAATGTCATTCGCCCAGCCCTTGAGTGCAATCGCATCATCGTGGCTTTCACCGAGCAGCTCGATGTAGCCGTCCTTGGCGGTTCCCGCCTTGAGCAAGGCTGTGATTGCCGTCAGCTTCCGTGGATCGAGCGGCGGCTTCATCAACACGTCCACCAGGCGGCCAAGCACGTGAACGACCTGCGGGCCGGCGAGCTCTTTCAGCATCGCGGCGACATCACCTGTCGACACGGCGCGGGGCGCAACGACGTAGCGTTTGCCGCTACCTTCCCTTCCGAAGCGCAGCGTTGCCGGCATGCCACGCGTGCGGTCGACAGGGATAAGCGCGGCGAAACCATGGGTGGCGGATGCCTGTGGCGCGGAAAGCCGCCAGCCGATGATGGAGGCGATCGCCTGGGTCTCAGGGGCTTCGTCGATCTCTACCGGCAGCTGATCGGCCAACGGGCCGCCGGCGCCGATCACCAGCAGCAGCGCCTCGTCGATCGGGCACACCACGATCCGTCCGCTGCGCATGATGCGGGCAAGCGGTGCGGGGCTTGGCGAAAGGGAAAGCTCCTGATTGGGCATGAGACGCCCTCAGGTCCGCAGGAGAAGCGTCAGGATCGCACCTGCGGTAAAGCCCGCAAGCACAAAGAGAAGCAGAAATGCCGGCTTCAAGTCTCCGTTCGAGCGTTGCTTCAAGGCATTGAGGCTCTTTTCCATGCCCGCCACAACCCCATCGAGACGCATCAGGTGCACGTCGAGATCGGTCAATCGTTGGGTGATTTCCGTACGCAGGCTCGCGACGTCGTCACTGACTGCTGCAAGGCCCGCAGCTTCGCCTTCCTCGCGATCGTCGAGCTTCTGCCGGATGGCCGAGCGTTGCGAGACCTGGAGTTGACGCTGTGCCGCCATCAACACGTCGAGCTTGTCGAGGACCTTTGCCAGTGGAGCGGCGATCAGGGCTTCGGCAGCCTGTTCGTCGGGTTTGGGAACGCGAAGCGGCAGCTCGCCGCCTTTTTCCGTCGAGGCCATGACAACCAGTTCGGCCGCGCGGGCGCTTGCCGTGTCAGGCAGGGCTATCTCGAAGGCATGGTTGCCATCGCCGATCCCGTTGCGCTTGAGATCGGATCGGTTGCGGTCAGCCAGAGCTTCGGCGATCACCTTGCCATCGAGCAGCACGCGAATGGCGAGCCGTTTCTCTGGCGTCTCAGGATCGAATGCCCAACCGAAAACGCGGCCCTGGTCGATCGCGTCCACCCGGCCCTTCAAGGGCTTTGCATTGTTTTGTTCCGGTGCGACATCCGGTTTGTCGGCTGCTACAGACATGGTCATTCCTCTAGGCCGCGGCGGTTCGTGCCGGCTCTATCGTGTCGATGAGCGTGAGATAGCGGCGGGCAGTGGCGTCGATATCATCGGGTTTGCGGGCGTTCGCCGAAAGGCGCCGCCTGAGATCCGGGTTTTCCGCGATGCGGCGCATGGCGGCGGCAAGCGCCCGCGGGTCGTTGGGCGTAACGGTCAGGCCGCTCACGCCGTCCTGAACCATTTCGGCCATGCCGCCGATGTTGCTCGCGATCACGGGTTTGCGCTGGGATTGCGCTTCGCCAATGACGAGTGGCGCATTCTCCCACCAGATCGACGGCACGATGGTGCAATCGACCGCAGCGATGAGGTCGGCAATGTCGTCGCGCCGGTAGGCGCCGCGCTGCTGGACGGTGGGGGCGGTCTTTTTGAACAGGCGGGCGATCTCGTCCTTGAAACCATCGCTCTGGAACGGTGCGCCGCCGTGCACCCTGAGCTCGAAGCGTAGGCCCTCGTCGATCAGTTGTCGCGCGGCCTCAAGCAGGACGGTGGTGCCCTTCCAGGGATTGAGGTTCCCGAAATAACCAAAGATCGGCCGGTCGTTTTCCTGTCGATCCTTCCGCGTCGGAAGGTCCCGCCGTGGCAAGCCATTGGCGATGACATCGATCTGCTCCCCGTCGAGGCCCCAGTCGATGTATCGCTGCCTCAGGAACTGGCTCGGCGATACGAAGCGATCCACCGTGCGCAGCAGCGCTTTAAGATGCTGCTCGCGAAGCACGAAGCGGTCGAGCGGAATATCCTTGAAACAGGCGCGGCAGCGGTCGGGCGTCGACTTGTGGCAAAGCTCCTTGCCGCTGGTTCGCACCATCAGTCCGTCATGGTGGCAAAGCGGATAGTAGTCATGCAGCGTCATCACGATGCGACACTCGGGCAACGTCCGGCGCACGATGTGCGGAAACTCGGCGCCGAGCAGCAGCAGGTGGTGAATGTGGACCACGTCCGGCTGGAAATCTCGCAAGAGCTCCGTGAGATCAGGCACGACGCCATAGAGGTCGATCTGGCTCATGAAGAAGCGATCGAAATGACCAGACCACAACAACACCTCGTCGCCCTCAGAGCCAATCGCCTGGAAGCTCGTGCCAGGGCGCACCTGCCGATGGGTCTGGTTGGTGGCGCCGAGGAAGAGTACCTCATGGCCGGCGCGTTGATAGGCGCGGAAGAGGTCGTGCGCGAAAATCTCCGTACCGCCCGGATGGAGCGCCGGATGATTGTGCGCGGCAACCAGAATGCGCTTCTTCATCCGTTTGCACCCCGGCGTTCGGCAACGAAGACATCCTGGTAGTGGCCGGCATCCTGCCCGCGCCAATGGCCGAGTGATTTCAGGATGGTTGAAAAGCCCACCCGTTCGAGCGCCCGATCGAGAAAGCCGTCATCGAAACCGACAGCGGCAAGCGGCGGTAGGCCCGGCACGAACCAGCAGGGACCATCGCCGCTGCGATTGAAGCCAAGGCGCGGATCCCGCCTGCCGTTTTCATTCTTCGCCGCCACGCGATCGACCACGAACGCCGTCACGAAAAGCCGGCCACCGGGCTTCAGCATCCGGCTGATCTCGCTGAAATAGACAAGCACTTCATCTGGCGGGAGATGGGTGACGATCGACGTCATGATCGCGAAATCAAAGGTTCGATCCGGATAGGGGAGCTTCAGCGCCTTGCCGTTGATCTTGCCCATGGGATTGTAGAGTTCGTGGGCAATGTCCACATGCTCGAAAGTGAAGTTTGGGTAGACGGGCGTCACGGACTTGCGGCACCAGGCGACACCGCCTTCCACGGGATCGACGCCGACGTAGCGGGCGCGATCGGCATCGAGATACTGTGTGAGCGGAACTGCCATCCGGCCGATGCCGCTACCGATGTCGAGCACGCTGCTTTCCGGCTGCAATCCGCCCATGCGGATGAAATGGCCGAGAAACTCGGCGCCAACCGCCCGGTAGTTGCCGTCTCCGACGAACACGCTGTTGCTGTCGGGCTGTGGCAGGAAACGATTGTTGATTACCGTTTGAAGCATCCCGTCGATGCGGTCCTCGTTCGGCTGCCAGGCCGTTTGCAGGCTGTCTGCGTGGCGAAGTGCGGGTTGGTTCATGCGGCGCTCCTGGCGGCAGTCCTGTGACCGCTCGGCGCTGCCGCCTCTTCGGCACCGAGGTAGGCTGGCATCAGTGCGCTGATGTCGTCGTTCCAGCGTTCGGTGTGCAGCCATGCATTGTACTGGCTCGCAACACCGCGCGTGTAATCCTGGCTGCGGCTGATCGACCGCCGCTCCAGATGGTAAAGGCAGGCAGCTGGCTCATAGACGATGTCGAAGCCGGCCTGCCGGATCTTGAGGCAGAGATCGCTGTCTTCGTAGTCGCCGATCACGAAATCCTCGGCATAGCCGCCGACGAGTTCCCATACTTCCCGGCGCATCACTTGGCAGGCACCGGTGACGCCAGGCACGACGCGCGCCTTTTGCGCGGGCGCGTAGGCGCCGGGCATGCCCTTGTAGAAATGATGGTTCAGCCAGATGTCCTGCTTGTTGCGGGCGAAGTAGAGACCCGCATGTTGCAGCGAACCGTCCTCGAAGAGAAGCTTCGGGCCGATCGCGCCGAGCGACTTCTCTCTGAGCGCCGGGAGTGCAAGCGTCTCCAGCCACCCCGGCCCGCAGGGCACGACATCCGAGTTGAGCATGACGACGACGGAACCGCGGGCATAGCGCGCGCCTGCATTGCATGCACGCGCATAGCCACCGTTGCGGTTCATCACCACGAGCTTCATCGAAAGCCCGTGCAGCAGATGAAGGCCGCCGAGCAGGTGCTCAGTCTCGTCGTGGATCTCGGGGGAATCCAGCACATAGATGATCTCGGCATTGGCGGCGACAAAGGGGTCGGTGGCGAGGCCTGAGAGCTGGAAGCGCAGGAAGTCGAGAACGCGGTAGAGTGGCACGACGATCGAGACCAGAGGCGCCTCCAGCATAGGACCGAAGTCCTTCGTCTGATCGACCCTGATCGTCTTTCCCAGTCTTTGCTCCACGTCCTTAAGCGCGGGCGCGAGGATCGTGCGGAACGCCGCATCGATGGCGTGCTGTGGCGGAACGGCCCGCAAAATGCGGTTGCGTTGTGTCGCGGGATCGAAGGGCTGCGGCTTCGGCACGAGCGGTTTGACGGCGCCGGAGGCAAGCCGCATCTGGAAACGGGGCTGAAGAAGGGCGCCGAGCGGTTCTCGCATCGGCAACCAGCTGACGAAGCCTGTCACATCAGTCTTCGAGCCATCTTCCGCGCCACGGGCCCAGCCGGGAAATTCGTACCAGTTGCCGTCAAGCGGCAGGGCAGTGCCGTCTTCCTGAAGATAGTCGATCCCCGAGAGCACGCCGGATGGGTCACGGGTCCAACCGCCGACCAGCAGCCCATCGGGTAGCGCGAGCGCCAGATCGATCTCTGCACCGGGGTGGAGGGGGGATTTTCCGGCTTGGCGTGCCGGCAAGGGCGAACGAAGCTGCAGGTCGGTTGCGAGCGCCGTCCCGCTTTCAGGGATCGCAGAGAGGCAACGAACGACGAACTCCCTGAGGCCCAGCGCGGCGCCGTGTTCGGGCCACCATTCCTGGATGTTCTGGTAGCGCGAGCCGCGATGGGCGACCTCGCGGATGGCAACGCCACGCTTGCCCATGATCATGAGAGAGAGCGCCTGCGGCGCGCGTGGCGTTTCGAGCACGAAGTGGCAACGGCGCCAGCCGCGCTCCGCCCGACCGGTGACGGCAAACTGCTGCGGCAACGGCAGGACCGCGTCGGCGCTCAGCGCATAGATCGCACTGATCTCGCCAAACTCGGCGCTGACGGTCGTTTCCGCAAGGTATCGGCCATAGGCAAGCCGGCAGGCGATCGTCGCGGGGCGCTGGCCAAGGTTCAGGGCATAGATCGCGTCGTCGACCAGACCGGTAAAAAACTCGTCGCGGGAAAGCCGGAATGCGCTCCGCCAAACGGTGAGCAGGGTGTTGAGAAACTTGAAGCGCCCCTCGGGCGCGAGGCTGGCGAACTGCGCCGCCATATCGAGAAATGGAAGCCGGCCAGCCGGTTCGAGGACGACGGTCTGAAGGACATCGTGATCGACAGCGATTTCCGCAAGCTCGCGCTCGTTTCCGGGCCGCATTGCCCAGAAGACGCGTTGCCCGCCATCGGCGCGCGGGAGGGTCATGCTGACAAGAGGAACGAGGGATCGCGATGCAGAAAGCGCGTATTTGGTTTTCGCCGGCAGGTCTGCGGGTGCGTCCCAGATCAGCACAGCAACATCAAGGCTGAGCCTGAATGCCACAGCAGTTGCGAATTCGTCGCTGAGGCTCCTGATGCGGTCGTCTGCCGTCACGCGCTACTCCTGAAGGACGAAAAGGGAGGGCGCCCCACCGGGAGGAAGTGGGGCGCGCCGGTCAATCTCAATGGATCGTGAAATAGTGGTTCGGGTTTGCCTGGATGTCGTCGGCATCGGCATTGACAAGCGTCAGCGTGTCGCCATGGCCGAAGTCGATCACGACGTTGCCGCCAACCTGTGTGACGCGCGATGCCAGATCTTCCGGAGAAGAGATGTCGAGGCCGTTGATGTCCTTCGAAATCTGCAGCAGGTCTTCGCCGGGCGTGAAGTCGAGGATGACGTCGTTGCCGCCACCGCCGTCGAAAACGAAGACATCGCTGCCAGCGCCACCGCTCATGACATCGTCGCCGGCACCACCGTTGATGACGTCATTGTCTGCACCACCGAATAGGATGTCGCTACCCTTGCCGCCCATGAGCAGGTCGCTGCCGCCGCCGCCAATGAGGATATCATTCCCCTTGTCGCCGTAAAGCAAGTCATCACCCTGGCCGCCGAACAGGACGTCGTTCCCGTTGTCGCCATGGATGAGGTCGTCGCCCCAGCCGCCAAACAGGGCATCGTTTCCGTTGCCGCCGAACAGCAGATCATCACCTTCGTCACCGAAGATGGTGTCGTCGCCATTGCCTCCGTTCACGAAGTCATCTCCAGCGCGAGCGTGGATGAAGTCGTCGAAGCGTGAGCCAAAAAGGGCGTCATCATACGCGCCGCCTTCCAACGTGGCCATATGCTACTCCTCTTAGTTGTTGCTTACGCCCATCTCTGGCCTCAAACCTTGGATGAGCGCCGGGACATTGCACTGCAAAAAAACATATGGCAACAGCAAAAACAAAATAAATACAGATGTACTGTGCTGTTATCTGCTACCTAAGATGTATATTGTGTGTCGTTTTGATGATTATCCCTAGGATATAAGGGGAAAGTATCTTTGTCATTACTTGGAATTCAATTCAAATTTAGAAATAAATTGCCGGCGAAATTGAATTTCGCCGGCTTCATATGGTGTTTAAGTTCTGACTCAGTCTTCGCGGAACGCGCGGTTCAGGCTGTCCGCAATCGGTGAGACCATGTAGTCAATCGCCGAGCGTGGCTTATGGACGATCAGAACCTCGGCAGGCATCCCGGGATAGAGCCGAATGTCGGGGTTGGCACTGAGCGACGAAGCCGCAATGCGGGCACGCGCCACGTAGTAGGAGACATTCGATTTCTCATCGACCGACTGGTCCGCCGCCACATAGTTGATCTCGCCATCAAGTGGCAGGTGCGTGCGTTGGTTGTAGGCCGTCAGCCTGATCTGCGTCTTTGAGCCGATTTCGATGCTGTCGATGTCACGGGTGCCGACATGCATTTCTACGAGCAGTGGCTCGTCCTCGGGCACGATATCGAGAAGCGGTTGCCCCGCCGAGACGGCGCTGCCTGCTGTGCGCAACTGAATGTTGGTGACTGTGCCGGCCTGTGGTGAGCGGATATCCAGTCGGTTCAGGACATCCTTGGCGGACACCAACCGTTCTTCGACATCGGAAAGCTCAAGGCGGGCCGTGGTGATTTCACCGGCGATCTCCGATTGAAACTCGTTCTCGATACCCGTCAGGCCCAATTCCGCACCGGCCTCAGCCTTTTCAGCCTGCGCCTTGTTGCCGGCGAGCTCCCCGCGGGTCGCTGCAAGCTCGCTGAGCTTGGCGTCGATCTCGATAAGTTTGGAGCGCTGTGCGAACTCCTTCGCGACGAGAGTGGCGATCGCAGTCCGCTGTTCGGTAATCAGCTCGACCTGCCGATCGGTCGCGCGGATCTGCTCGGTGAGCGATTTGGCTTTCTCCGAAAATTCTTCGATGGTCTTGCCCTGAACATCAAGGCGACCGGCTTTTGCTTCGCGCCGGCGCTCGAAAAAGTTCGTTTCGGCTTTCACCGCATCATCGGCTGCCGGATCCGGCGCGCCCTTCAGATCATCGGGGAACGTGATTTCTTGTGAATCCGACTGTTCCGCCCTCAGGCGGGCAAGCTTCGCAATCAGACCGAGGCGACGGCTTTGCAGCGCCTGCAGGTCGGAGCGGGCGCGGGTATCCTCGAGCTTGACGAGTGGTTGCCCGGCCGCCACACGATCCCCCTCCTGGACGAGCAGGCGCTTGAGAATGCCCCCCTCGAAGTGGCTGACGGTCTTGCGTTTCGAATCGACCACGATCGTGCCGCTTGCGACCGAGGCGCTGCTGAGCTCCGTCGAGAAGGCCCAGCCGAAAAAGCCGCCAAAGGCGACGAGGATGGTCGTGAGTCCGGCAAGGACCACGCCGCGCAGCGGGGCGGAGGCGCTGCCTTCGGCATCGGAGTCCAGCCCATGCAGCGGATGAGGCCGGTCGACGATGGCAGGCAGGTTCTCCCCGCCACGCGTTGTCACCGCGTTCTTTGCATCGCGCGCGATCGGTAGATTGGGTTTCTTTGTCATGCGGAAACGCCTTCCCGTCTCGGTTCGCCCGGGGTCATGGATGCGACCACGTCGGTGCGCGGTCCGAACTGGGTGATTCGGCCGTTTTCGAGGACGAGCAACTTGTCTGCCGCCTGCATGATGGTTGGCCGGTGGGCGATCATGATGACGATCGCGCCGTCGTTGCGGGCGCGCTCGATCGCACGGATCAATGCTCGCTCGCCGATCGCGTCGAGGTTGGCGTTCGGCTCGTCGAGAACGATCAGACGGGGGCGGTCATAGAGGCAGCGGGCAAGTGCGATGCGTTGCCGCTGGCCACCGGAAAGCGTCAAATGGCCATCACCGACCGGCGTATCGTAGCCGAGTGGCAACCGGCCGATCATGTCGTGCACGTCGGCAAGGCGGGCGGCATCGAGCACCTTTTGAGGCTCGCCTTCCTCCATGCGCGAAATGTTATCGCGGATGGTACCCTCGAGCAGCGAGACCGATTGCGGCAGGTAGCCAGTCATCTGCCCGAACGAAGCGCGCTCCCAGAGATAAACGTTGTTGCCGTCGAGGAAGACGCCGCCCGTGGTCGGCTTCAAAATGCCGACAAGGAGGCGGGCAAGCGTCGACTTTCCGGCAGCCGACGGCCCGACGATGCCGAGCACCTCGCCCGGCGAAAGTGAAAATCCGATGCCCTTGATGATCGGCACATCGAGACCGGGGGCGGCATAGACCAGCTTGTCGACGACGAGATCGCCTTGCGTGCGCGGCTGCGGCATCGTCTGGCGTACGGCGAGATCTTCCTTGAGTGCCGCCTCGATCCGTCGCCAACTGGCGATGGCCAGCACCCATTGGCGCCAGTTTTCGATCATCGAATCAAATGGGGCGAGAAGGCGGCCGACCAGAATGGTCGTGGCCATCATCGCGCCGGGCGAGATCTCCTGCTTCATCACAAGGATAGAACCCGTCGCCAGCGCTGCCGCCTGGATCATGAAGCGCAGCGAGCGTGTGATCGAGGCCATCGCCTTGCTTCGGCTGCCGCTGACTTCGAGCGCATCCAGCGCATGCAGTTGCGCCGCGCGCCAGCGGCGGGCGAGTGCGGGGAGCATTCCCATCGCCTCGATGGCTTCGGCGTGGCGTAAGCTCGCACCAATTTTCGAGACGGCCTCGATATTGGCTTGATTGGCCTCTTTCATCAGCCGGCGAGTCAGCAAATCAGTCAGCAATCCACAACACACGAGCAGGGCAATGGAAATGGCGCCAAGAAGGCCGAACATCGGGTGCAGCGCAAAGAGCACGCCGAGGAAGATTGGCGACCAAGCGGCATCGAGCGGTGCACTGACGGCGGAGGTCGTGAGAAAGCTGCGCAACTCAGCCAGGTCCCGTAGCGACTGGGTCGCACGGGTCAGCCCTTGATCGGCCGCTGCCTGCACTGCCGCTGTCAACACTGGCAGGTTCAGCCAACGCACGACCGCGCTTCCCATCGCCTGGAACGTCAGCGCCCGGATGTATTCGAGCACGCCATAGATGATAAGCGCGCCGATCACCAGAATCGTCAGCATGGTAAGCGTATCCATGCTCTGGCTGTTCAGGACACGGTCGTGGACCTGCATCATGTAAAGCGGCGTGGAGAGCTGCAAGATGCCGATGCAAGCGCTCAGCAGCGCTGCATAAATAAGTGCCAAAACGAACACGCGGCGTGCCTTCAAAATAAGCAGCCGTGGATCGTTTGCTCCATTTTGCGCCGTCTTTGGCCCAATTTGGTTCTTGCTAATCATATTGCCTCGTTTGCTGTCACGCGTGGCGAATTTCTGGATAAGTTCGTTGGGGTCTTGAGGAAGCTATTTTGTTTGTTATCACTTAAATCACAGTGTTGCCGTGATAAGTGTGACACAATAATGGTGGAATGCTCAAGATAATCATATTCGGGGGGAGTAAAGGGGGCGAAAAATTGCTTCAAAATTTGAAGTAATTTTTGAATATCGTAGTAATGCTTAGTTGGAGAGAGGGATGAATCAAAAGATTCTCTATCCGTTCGCAGATTTCGGCGGCGCTGTTGCCATCCGCCCCGGGGATGACGCAGTTGGTAGTGCCGCTGAACACGAAGATATTGGCCAGGAGAGCGAAGCCTCCGTGGTCAGTTATTTCGAGCTGGCGCGGATGATGGAACGAGCAAGCAGACGGTTTACCGGCCTGTTGCGCGCCGAGCTGACGAAGCTTGGCGTCGACGACATTGGCCCGGCGCAAGCCATGGTCTTGCTCGCGATCGGCGATGCCGAGGTGTCCGTGGCTGAGCTTTTGGATCGCGGCCATTATGTCGGTTCCAATGTGTCCTACTATCTGAAGCAACTCGGCGATGGGGAATATATCGACCGGGCTGCATCGCAGCGCGACCGGCGCTCGGCTCGCATTCGGCTTTCGGAAAAGGGCAGGCAGCTCTGCGATTCGCTCAGGAAAGCTGCCGGTGCCTATGAACGGGTGCTCAGCCACGGCGAGCAGGACCGGCGCAATCTCGAAACCGCATTTCAAACGCTGCACCGGCTTGAGCTGGTTTGGGGGAATGCGACGCGTTACGGCATCTGAGCCGCGGCGCGAACGCTGTCCTTTCATCGGTAAAAGGCTAGGAACATGCACGTAGCATTTGTACACCGGCGCGGCTTCTGCCAATTCGCCGCTCTCGCGGCCCATTTGGCGCAGACGGGAAATGAAGTAACCCTCGTGACGGAAACCGTGGATCAGCGGATTCCGTCCACGCGGGTCATCCGCCACAGGGCGGAACCGGGACCGCAGGCCAATGCGCAAATGGCAAGGCATTTGGGCGTTCCGGACCATCACGTCCGCATAGGTCACCGGGTCGCAGAGACCTTCGAGGCGATGGCGAAGCAGGGCCAGGTGCCCGACGTCATCGTTGGGCACACGGGCTGGGGCAGCATGATGTTCGTCAAGGACGTGCTGCCGAATGTTCCAGCGCTCGGCTATTGCGAATTCTTCTATCGCGCTGAAGGGGCGGACATCGGTTTTTCCCCTGACGACCAACCCGATTCGGACACGCGAAAGCGGCTGCGTCTGCGAAACATGGCGCAGCTTCTGTCGCTGGAGGCAATGGATGGCGGCATCAGTCCGACCCATTGGCAAAGGAGCCTCTATCCGGCTGAGCACCGCGGACGCATCGCTGTTTGCCATGAGGGTGTCGATACGCGCGTCTTCCGTCCGGATGCGTCGGCCTCGCTCAAACTTCCGGATGGGCGGGTGCTGAAGGCCGGCGATCCGCCGATCGTCACTTTCGTGGCCCGCGACCTCGAACCCTATCGCGGCTTTCCACAGGCGCTTGCGGCGGCGGCGAAAGTCGCGCGGGAACACCCCAATGCGCTCTTCGTGTTCGTCGGAGGCGATGGCGTCAGCTACGGCGCTCCGCCGCCGGGCGGAGGCTCCTGGAGGGATCACCTGCTTCAGTCCCTGGATGTGCCGGCCGACAGGTTCCTGTTTCCGGGCGTCGTGCCACATGCCGTGTTGCGACAGCTCTTCCAGATTTCGGCTGCGCATATCTATCTGACTTATCCCTTCGTGCTTTCCTGGTCGGTGCTGGAGGCCATGGCCTGCGGTGCACTTGTCATCGGGTCGGATACCGCCCCCATGCAGGAAGTCGTGAGTTCCGGTCGCAACGGCGTGCTTGTGCCATTCTTTGATACGGACGCGCTCGCCGGTGTCGTTTCCGAAGCCTTGCGTCATCCGGAAAAGTATACGGACATGCGTGCGGCCTCCCGCCGGACGATCGAGCAGCGGTTCCGGCTGGGTGATTGCATCGCGCGGCAGATGATGTTGTTGGACAAGGCAACAAACAGTGCTTCTACCTCTAATATCGCACTGGTTTCATCCAAATAATACTTCAAAATCCGAAGTATTATTTCACGAAAAACACAAATATCACTTATTGTGCACTGCAAATAACCTTGATATGATTTTCGTATGAGCTTGAATTCGCCGACGTATTTCGTTTCGGCGAATTCAACTTCAGAGGGAACTTGTTCATATTGAAGGTGGCGCGTGCAAGAGTTGATGTCTTCTGGCGTGAGGTATTCGCAAGCGAAGCGAAAGCTGGTGGTGGCATCTGATCATGACAGGGCGAGTGTCGAAGGTAGCGGCATCGAGCACCTGGTTCATTTCCTTCCCAAGGGCGATCGGGCCCAGACCACTCTCGAAAACGTATTCCCGCTGATCGGGCTTGCCTTCTCAAAAGAGGGTGAGGAGGACCTTGCGGAACGGCTCGTGTCCTTGCGTGCGCTTGGCACCGTACCGGATTTCCCGGTCAAGCGGTTGAGCGCACACACGGCGGCGGAAAGTGCCGTAATCATTCAGGCGTTGGTCGACGGTGGTGTCGGGCGTCTTGCGCGGTTTTCGAGTGCGATCACTTCGGAGCTCGCGCTATTGCGCCGCGAGCGCGAAACGCTGCTCGAAAATTATCGTGCGCTCGAAGACGCCTTCCAGGCGCGCAATTGGGAGCCGGTCACCGAGGTCTTTGCGCACGATCCCTATGTCGACCCCAAGGACGAAGGCATCGGCCATCTGATCGCCAATGCTTTCGTCGAGCAACTCCTGCCGGTTTCAAGCCATGGCGTGGCAGGCATCGCGCTTCATTTCAATTCCGTTCCGAGAGACGGTGGCGAACTGGTCGTCGTCCTGAGTTATGTCGAAAGCGGCGAAGGCGTGGCCGAATGGTCCGTGCCGTTTTCACAGCTGGTGCCTACGTGGAACTTCTTCGCCTTGCCGCGCACCTGCGGAGGCGGCGCAAGAACGTTGCGGTTGAGGGTGTCAACGACGGGCTCGGAAACCATCGGTCTTTCGCTCGGTTACCCCATTGCCAGCGAGCATTACACCGCACGCTCCGAAACGCGTCACGCCGACCTCGATCTGCGTCCGCTCGCGTTCCGCATCTATACGGGCCTTCCCGGCGTCAAGCCGACACGCATGCCGAACATGATCGCGCCAACGGCGCTGCTCGACGGTCACTTCATCGAGGATTACCGGCTGTCGGTGGATCTCTTGAGTCAGATCGTCGACGTGTCGGTCACGCCGGTGGTTCCGGAGTTCCAGACCGTGCGCTACCTCGAGCACGAACACGCAGTGGTCTGCCACCCGCTGCCGAGCGGCGTGTCGGCCGGCGCCATCGGTCGGGCGGTCGAGCCCGGAACCATTTCGTTCTCCGCAAGCGCCATCGTCGATCATCCGAAGGGGGCGCCCGCTGCCGTCAGCTTCCTGCTCGCGCCAGCGACTTCGAACGCGCGTTCGGAAGTTGCCGAACTCGCCCGCAAGGGCTCGGTGAAGCCTTCGGCCTTTTTCAGTGGCTGGCGCGAGGTCACGAACCAGCAGCCGATCAATATCAATTTCCAATTGGACGAGCCGGTGCGCCATCCCATGGATCTGATGATCCTCAGCCGTGCGGTCACCGACTCCGTCGACTTTTCCTGGCTCAAGGTGTCGGGCTTCCGGATGGTAAAGCAGTCGGGTGGTGCGTCTCATGTCAAGCAATAGCGATCCACGCGACCTGATCGCGATTGCCATGCCGCTCTACGGGCACGCGGCGCTGGCACTCGAGGCAATCGAGTCCGCATTAGCTTCGGCGCTTTCAGATTGCCGGATCGCCATCGTCGTCTCGGTCGATGGTGACCCACGGCACGAGACCTTCGATCAACTGCTGTTGTTTTCTGCGGCTCATCCCGACATCCACGTGGTCTTCGGCCGGAATGCAGGGCCGGGCGGCGCGCGCAATCGGGCCATCGACTATGTGCTTGAAAACCTGTCTGAAGCGAAGGCTGTCTATTTTCTCGACGCCGACAATCGCGTTCTGCCGGGCACGATCGAAACCCTTTACCGCCAACTGCGTGAGAGCGGCGCCGGCTGGGTCTATACCAATATCGATACCTTCTCGGTGAGCTGGCGAGCGCACTACGGCAACCACTATTCCAGGCTGGTTCACTGCATCACCGACAACATCTGCGACACGGGCTCGATGATCTCCATCGATGTCTTCCGGGAGGGCGTTCGTTTCGACGACGACCGGCAGAACGGTTTCGAGGACTGGGAATTCTGGCTTTCCTGCGTGGAACACGGTTTCGTCGGCACGCCTTGCCACGAGACGACCTTCGAATACCGCTTGCGGGCGGAAAGCCGGTTCAAGGAAGCCAACCGCGACCGTGCGACGTCCGTAAGCTTCCTTAGGAAGCGCCACAGAGCGCTGTTCCAAAGGCCGATGCTCGTCGACTTTGAACACGAGGAATGCCCCCGCTATCTCTTCGCACGCACCGAAGACGCGGCGATCTCGTTCTTCACCGACCCGACCAAGCAGCCGAAGAGGCTGCGCCTGGACGATATCATCCCGGCCTTCTGGGCAAATACCGGCGAGCCGGACAACGTGCACTTTCCGCCATTCGTGATGGCCGGCAGCGGGGCGACGATCGATCTGCTCTTGCGCTCGCGCATGTTGCCGAACGTTCTTTGCCACTTGGAGCGGCTGAGCGAGAAGGCGAACGTCGTGTTCGTCCACCTCGGCAACGACGCCACGCAGCGCAAGATCGAACCGACGTTCCTCGATGCCGGATCCGAGCACCTCGGCCAGCCGGATCTCATCTTCATTTCGACGGCGCTTTTGCGCGATGTCATCCGCAACAACGCGCTCGACTGGTTCGCCTCGATCGGCAGCCAGCAGGTCTGGCCGACATCGGCGGTCCTCAATGTGCGGTTCCCGTTCCCAAGGGCTCTGCCGCGCCGGACGCTCATCACGCCGCAGCAGGTCATGATCAACTGCGTCAACGCAATCGCCACGAGCCCGCTGCGCCGCACCGCCGGCCGCCGCTGGACCTGGCGCCCGCCGAGGCTCATGCCCTATTCCGATCTGCATAAGGCGTTGCGCACGGAAATCGGCGGTTCGCCGGTGCTGCCGCTCGGGCACAGCGAAGCCGGAAAGAAAACGGCAGCACTACTCGTGCCGAACGCCTCCTTCGGTGGCGCCGAGAAGGTGATCTACGCTGCGTCCCACGAATTGCGCGCCGCCGGTTATGAGACGCACCTGTTCGTGCTTGGCACCAGCCGAATGGACGTGATCGACGAATTCGATGCGAGCTTCGACTACGTTCATTTCTGGGACCAGGGCATTCCAGCCTGGGGTGGCTCCGGCTCGTTCCTGGGACACGACTTCATCGCCGAACATCATGAGGTCGACTGGGGCGCGTTGAAGGGCCAGCTTTCGGGCTTCGATCTCGTCATCAACAACCACGTCATGGCGGTGCACCCGCTGATCGCCCGATTGCGTTCCGAAGGCACGCGCACGGCCTGCTATCTGCACGTCGTCGACAACACGCCGTTCAAGCGCCCGGCCGGTCAGCCTTTCGCAGCGATCGCGCACGAGCATTGCTACGACGCCTTCCTGACCTGCTCGGAACAGCTCAAGTTCTATCTGCACAGCTTCGGTGTGCCGCTTGAAAAGATCTTCGCGGTTCCGAACGGTGCGAGCTTCTCCGTCCCGCCGAAGGTGCTTGCGGAGGTGCTGCAGGTGCGGCGGATCGAACGCAAGGACGATCGGTTGAGGCTTCTCTACATGGGCCGCCTCGACCAGCAGAAAGGTATCGACCGGCTCGCTGCGACGATTTCGGAGCTGCGCGCGGCACATGTGCCGTTCGACGCCCGGGCGATCGGCGGCGAGATCCTGGCTGATGCCAGCTTCTCCTGGACCGACCGGCTGAAAGAGCTTGGCGTCGAGGTGCGCCCGCCCGTCTTTGCCAGCCGGGATCTGATCAAGGCGCTCGGCTGGGCCGACGTGCTGGTCATGCCGTCGCGCTGGGAAGGTGCGCCCTTGATGATCGCTGAAGCGCAGCAGCTTGGCTGCGTCCCGATCGCGACTGCCGTCGGCGCAGTGGACGAGCTCATCGTTGATCGTGAGGACGGCATCCTGATCGACGCTCCCTCCGACCCGCAAGTGGTGCGAGACATGGTGAAGGCGATCACCGAGGTTGCTCATGACCGCAACCTGCTTGCCCCCATCATGGAAGGCTGCCTCAGAACGGCGGCGCGCCGTGCCTGGCCAAACTCTTTTGCGGAGTTCCTTGGCTGGTGCGACGGCTCCGTGACCAATTCATCTCTTTCGCGCGCCAAGGTTATCCGCGCACGCGAGACATCCAATACCGGCGTTGCAGCAGCAGTTTGAGCGCGCCGGGCGACTTTTTAACTAGAAGGGACATACGCATGCGTCCAAGAATCCTCCTGACGGGCATTCCTGGCCATTATACGCGCCTCGCCAATGGCGCGAATGGCCTGTCGGTTTCCTATTCGGAACGGCAGAAACAGCCCGAATCGAAGGACGAGTTTCTTCAGGAGCTTCGCAACATCAGCAACACCGGCAACTATCTGATCGGTGAGGGAGCCCTGCGTGCCATCGCGCCGCATGCCAAGCAGATCCCGTTCTGGCATCTCTACAACGCCCACAAGAACGGCAGCGGGTTCGACGAGTTCAACAACAACTTCGATATCTGCGTCTTTACCTGCGCAAATCTCCTGCGCAAGGGACTGTCGGCAGATGCCGAAGCCGATGTGCTGAGCAAGCTCAAGATGCCGATCGTCATGCTCGGCATCGGCCATCAGAACCGCAAGGATCTCGAAACCGGCCTGCCGGAAGGGACGAAGCGGCTGCTCGACGTGCTCAAGGACCGCGAACACTATTTCCTGACCCGTGGCTATGAGACGGCTGGCTATCTGAAGGACCAGGGCTTCAAATACGTTCGACCGACCGGTTGCCCCTCGGTCTACTTCGCGCCGAACAACATGCGCGCATCGATGAAGAAGCTGCCAAGCGTCAAGATCGGCCAGGCAAAGACGATCTTTTCGGGTTATCTCGGCGCCAATCACGATTGCATCGTCGATGCCATCGCGATGAACCCCGAGGGAGCAAAGCCGCAATATGTTATCCAGGATGAGTTCCTGCACTTCGACATGAAGGTCGAGCCGGATGCCGATGGCAGAGTATTTGACTCTTGCTCGGGAAAGATGCTCGGCGATATCGCCTATCCCGGTACGGATCGTCTGAAGGTGCCGTTCGACTTGCGCACCTTCTTCGATACCAACCAGTGGCGCGCCTGGGCCTCGCATATGGACTTCAACTTCGGCCGTCGGTTCCACGGCTCGATCATCGCCATGCAGGCGGGNGTGCCGAGCCTGATGGTGGCAGTTGACGACCGGATGCGCGAAATGCTGGGCTTTACCGGCCTACCGTCGGTCGAGGTGCAGGAACTCGAAAAAGCCGAAAACCGCGCGGAATTCGTCGCCAGCCATCTGGCCGGGCTGAACGTATCCGAACTCGTCGACCGTTACTCCGATCGCGAACGCAATTTCCGCACGGCGCTGCGCGAAATCGGCATCGGCCAATAAATCGCTGACGCCTCGGGTGCGTCCTACCCGAGGCACGAATGCGATCGATTTCATAATGTTCGGGCGGGATGGGGAAGACTGCGCACACGATTCCTCATCCCGCTCTACGTCAACTGTGGGTCAGCCCATAACTCAGGTGTATCGATGCGTATCCTGCTCACCGGAATCCCTTCATATCTCCAGCGTACCGTCTCGCGTGTTTCCGGTGCGACGGTCCATCACAAGCCTTACTTCGACGACATCCGAAGCAAGAAGGAACTGATCGATCAGGTCAAAAAGATCGCCAACACCGGTAACTACCTGATCGGCGAGGGCGCAGCTTACGCCTTGCGCGGACATGACGTGACCTATGTGCCCTTCTGGCACCTGGTCAACAGCCGCGGCGCCAACGATGTCTATGATGCCCTGAACAAGGAATTCGACATGTGCGTGTTCGCCTCGGCGAACCTGTTGCGCCCGGGATACTCTGCCGATCTCGAAGCGGATGTCTTCGAGAAACTGAAGATGCCCGTGCTGGTGATGGGCATCGGCATCCAGAAACGGGAAGGGCTCAAGGAGAACCTGCCGGCCGGCACATTGCGGTTCCTCGAGGTGTTGAAGCAGAAGGAGAGCTTCTTCCTGACCCGTGGCTATTTCACCGCGGAGTTCCTGAGAGCCGAGGGCATGAAGTTCGTCAAGCCGACCGGCTGCCCGTCGCTCTTCTTCGCACCGAACGAGATGCGACGCTCGCTGACGTCTCTTGCCAATGCGGACCTGGCATCGGCCCAGAAGCTCGCGCTCGGCGGTTATCTCGGTAGCGTCGCCGACACGATCGTCGATGCCCATGCGCTGCTGAAGCCCGATAGCGTCGCAAGCTACGTCATCCAGGACGAGGTCGTCGCCTATAACCTTACGCTTCCCGTTGACGACAACGCCCCGGTCTACGACCGGTCGAGCGGACGCATCACCGGCAAGACCGAGTACAAGCATCAGGAGAAGTGGCAGAGAGAGAACGAGCTCATGGTGTTCTTCGACACCAACCAGTGGCGCGCCTGGTCGTCGTCGAGAGACCTCTGCATCGGCCGGCGGTTCCATGGCTGCGTCATCGGCATGCAGGCGGGTACGCCGTCGTTGATGATTGCCGTCGACGATCGCATGCGGGAGATGCTCGAATTCATCGGCTTCCCCTATATCGAGGCGGGCGTGTGGAACCGCGAAAGCGACAAGCGCGCCCATCTCGCTAACTTCCTGTCCAAGATCGATGCACAGGCCGTCACCGAGCGGTACTCGGCTTGCGAGGCGAACTTCCAAAGTGCGCTCAAACAGGTTGGGATCTAATCGCCTCTTGACGAGAGCAGCGCCATGGGCGCTGCTCCTCGCCGCCCAGCTTTCCCTGGCGGCAATCTTTGACGCACCGCCGGCGTTGGCCGAGGACACGGCTTTCGCGCGCTACGGGGTCAATCGGCTCAATCTCGCCTGGCTCGACCGCGCCGAGCAGGAGCGCGTGCTCAAGGAGATCGCCGATAGCGGCGCCACACATGTGCGGCTCTCCCTGTCGCGGCCGGTCGAAAAGAGCATCGAGGCGGTCGGCATAGCCAGCCGGCTCGGATTGCGTATCCTGCTTGAATTTCAGCTGGCGAATAAAAGCTACTATGCGGATGCGGTACGGCCCCGCAGCGGCCAGGGGCGCATCTGGGACATCAACCGCCTGTCTGATCTGGATCTCGACCGATACCGCTTGGGCCTTCGCGAAGCGCTCACGCGCCTGGATGCTCTCGGTGTTCGCCTCGACGCGGTGGAGCCTGGAAATGAGATCAACCTTGCCGGCTACAACGGCGACCTTGCCGTCTATCAGAAACCCGGTGAGCCGACGCCGCGAACCGTCGCCGATCTCAAGGATCGCGCAGCTTTCGAAGAGGGCCTCGACCGCTATATCGAGGTGCTAAAGATCACCCGTGAGGAGGTGCGCAAAAGCGCCAAGAGCAGCGGCGCCGCCATTGTCTCCGCCGGGCTCTCTGACATGGGCGCCAAGGAAGCGGACCGGCAAGGCATGGAGCGGCTCGATCCGGCTGAGGTGATAACGCTTCTGCGGGACCGGGGAATGGACAAGCATGTCGATGCCTACGGCATCCACATCTACCCCGCCCGCAAGGATCCGAAAGCGATCAAATCCGTCGTCAGCAAGCTCCTCGATTTTTGCGAGCCATCGGAGAGCGGCCGGCCGTGCTGGGTGACGGAGTGGGGGATCGCCAACACGGCCCGCACGTGTCCTATCGACGACAGCCAGCGCGAGGGCGCGATGGCTGTCATGCGCAGCGTCTTCTCCGACTTCGCGAAGACAAAGCGACTGGATGCGGCCTACTACTATGACTGGGATACGCAGCAGGCGTATCGGCTCTGGCGGTGCGGTACGCTCAGCCCTGCCGCTGCCCTGGCAATCGCGCCCGATGTTCCATAAATTGGCGCACGGGCAGTGTGCGCGTACCCAAACTTGCGCCAGGGCTCTCAGGGGTCGGCCGTGCGCTAGCAATCAGAACTCTTAACTGAGTTCGGATATGCGGCTTGGCGGCAAGATACTTCGTCGCTTGAAAGAGTATGGCCGCGCGCACACGGCATGCGCCACAGGCGAGTCGATGGAAACAGCCTTCAGCCCGGCGGCACCTTCGATTTCAAATGGTTGCCGCTCCAACAGAGAGAAGTCGGCTTCCGATACGCTGTGGATTACCTCCATGACTGCCAGTCAGAATCGGAAAGTTTTCCGCATCTGACTGTGCCGGTTCCAAGGCTGTATCTCCCCCAAGGCCTGACTCCAAACTAGTCAGTGGTGTTGGCTCAGGCGGTGGTTTAGGGAGGTGTGTGGCGATTACTTGACGTGGCGCTCAAGCACCGGCACGCACATGTCGAGATCGTGTGAGGCCAGGTGGGCATAGCGCATTGTCATCTCAAGTGTCTGGTGGCCGAGCCACATTTGAACTCGCCGAAGGTCGATACCACCGCGCACCAGACGAGACGCGCACGTATGCCGTAGAACATGCGGAACAATGTCTTCTTCGTCGCCCAGGCCTGCGTCCAGTTTGGCCGAATTCCAGACCGCGCGGTATTTTTGGGGGTCGACCGATGAGAACGGTCCCGGAGACCTGTCCGCAAGCGTCTCCATGGCCACTTTTGCTCTGGAGGTCAGAGGCACTGTGCGGCTGCGACCAGATTTGGTGACCCAGAATGTTACTCTGCCTTCATAAACATCATTCCATTTAAGGGAAATGGATTCGCCGAGGCGCGCTCCGGTGTCCACCAAGAATATTGATAGTTGCAAGTAGAGTTGTGAACGGTTGCCGATCTCTCGGAACAACGCTTCCTCTTCGGCTACCTCCAGGAAGCGCAGGCGCCCGGCTCTTTCTTTTTGGCGCCTGAACTCGGGTAAGCTGTGGATGTCACCCATCTTGTACGCTTTCCGCAGCAACTTACTCAGCGCCGCCATCTTTCGGTTGATGGTTGCGTTGCTGTTTCCGCGTTTGCGTAGTGCGCCGATGAGGCTGTCGAGCATCTCTTGTGAGAAGGTGGAGAACTTGGCGCAGATCAGGATCTCGTCAAGTTCGCCGATGAAGGCTTTTACGTTATATTTGTGGCTGCCCTCTTCCCACAAGATATCGGCATAGCGCTGAAGCAGTTCACCCAGTGTGGTTTCCTTCACCACGCCAACCGGGCCTTGGGGGCTAAAGCTATAGTTGACTTCATATCCCGGACCCATGTCCGGAAAGCTGAAGCCGCCCGCCTGTTTTTCAGCGTCCTGTCCCACGCCCGCAGTTCCCCCTCATTCTCGCGAATGAGGCCGAGAAACCGGCTGCGTTCAAGTCAGCGCCTTCGCCGTTAGGCGATTTTGGTGACTCGAAGGCAAGCAAACGTTGCAAAACAGCAACAGCCCGCAACTCTATCGAGCTGCGGGCTACGCTTCTGACCGAGGTCAGATGATCTTAGAAGTCGCGCTGCAGACGGACGAAGCCGAATACCTGGTCGTCGCTGTTGTCAGCATCTTCATACTGAACCGAAACGCGGGTCGCGAGGCCTTCGGTGA
>JGI25159J45721_1000097_pt1 | contig 41678 bp, 61 predicted proteins | sample AraplaMF_Cvi_mLB_FD_45721 | JGI IMG/M metagenome (IMG submission 45721)
GCGCGGCGGCGTCTGGGGAGTCTATCTCCACGACGCCAGCCGCTTCTGGCTGGACAAGCTTTGCGCCGCCCGGGGCGTCCAATTCCTGCCGGACTCTATCTGGCGCGCACTGGAGACGGATGATGTGCTGGCTGCGGGTGTGGCTCGGCTGCTGCTGTTCACAGACCCGAAACGGCTGCCAGCCATGGATGACGCGGATGGTGCGTGGGGCTTGTACTTGCGCACTTGGCGCCCTGGGAAGCCACGGCCTGAATCGTGGCCAGCAAACCATTCTGTCGCGCGCCTGGAGGTTATTCGATGATCGCTACACTTATATCCATGCTGTCGGACGCGTGGCCGGCGCTGCTGGCCGGGCTGCTGGCAATCGGCAGCCTCCTGTGGGGCTGGGCGCGCAACCAGCAGGCCAAGACTGCGACAGCCGAGGCCAAGCAGAAGGAAGCCGAAGCTGCCGCCAAGGTGGCGATCATCCAGAAGTCCGAAGCGGACGCAAATGCCGCAGCCGCGCAGGAGGGCGGCGCCGCGGTGAAGGAGAGAACAGATGCCGAAAACAGGATTGCTGCTGGCCCTTCTGGCGAGTCTTCTCGCATCCTGCGGGACGAATGGAGCCGCGACGACTGAACCGGAACCGCAGATCATCACCAGGACCCGGATTGTCGATACAGGTTGCGACTGGGCCAAGCCCATCATGGTCAGCAAGGCCGACGTCTTGACAGATGGCACCGCTGACCAGATTCGCGCCCACAACGAGACAGGCTCCAAGCGTTGCAACTGGAAGCCGAAATCTCAGCCGGCGTCGAGCGTCTCGTCCAAGTAAAGCACGTGGTCGCGTACGAAGCTTGGACGCAGATGGCCAGAGTCCTTATAGATCGGTTCGCCGTTTGCTGTGACTGACGGACATATCTTCTTGTCGCACAGGTGTTCCAACGGGTCGATGATCGTGGCGCCACCGCGGCGCCCGGCGTCGATCAGTTGGGCCCGCAGATTTCCCACCTGGTTGTACCAGGAGTGCAGGTAGTAGCCGACTGGCAGGCCGTCGCGATCAACATTGAAGCCGATAGGGTAGAGCGAACGCTTCACCATGAACTTCGGGTCGACCTTCTGCCCATTCGGGATCGTCAGGACTAGATATACCTTCTTTCCTGACTTCACCAGCCCTTCGATCATCGCCGCCAGCGAGTCCATCGATTGTGCCGTTCCGAGAGAATTCGGCGCCAGTCGTTCGGGCTTTCCACCAGTCTCATACTGGTAGAAGTTGCCCATCACGTAGTAGACGTCCCACAGCGCGCCGATCACCACCGTGGTGACCTCTGGTCTTGCAGCGTACTCCAGCGAAGTATTCAGAGAATGTCCGCATTGCGGGTGGTCCTTATCCGTTACATTCGGAATCGGTGGACAACCTGGCGCCGTGGCAAACACCGCCGTATTCACCTTCCCGGATTGCTGGCTGACAAGCTGGTTGATCCGCGGCCCGTACTGTTCCATGTTGCTGTCGCCAAGGAATAGCGTGGTCTCCGGACTGCCGCTATCGCTCACGAACAGCACCTTCTTCTGGAACTCCACCTGTTTCATTTCCTTGCTGGGGAAATCCCACTCGCCGGCAGCCGCCATGATCTTCTCCAGTCCGGCCGATTTGGAGTAGGGCACGATGCGCTGTTCGGAGATTAGATAGCCAGTGCCCGCCACCGCGACCATGGCGGTGCAAAGCAGAGCGACCTTCATGCGCGGGAAAGCGCCGAAGCGAAGTGGCTTCTCTATTCGTGCCGTCAGCCAGGCGAGAACAAAGGCCAGCGCCACGGCACCGGCGCGGACAGCATCTGAGGGCGTGTCGCCATAGACCAGACGGGCGAAAACCAGCAAAGGCCAGTGCCACAGATACAGCTGGAAGCTGATCAGACCGATTCTGCGCATTGGCAAGCTGCCCAGGACGTAGCGATTTAGCCATGCGTCGGGACCGGCCGCAATCGACAGCGCCGCGCCGCCGATAGGCAGCAGCGCCCACCAGCCGGGGAAATAGTCTTCGGCGCGCACAAGCGCCACGGCAGCGAACAACAGGCCGATACCGGCGACCGACAGCAGCTCGGACAGCGCGCGCGACATCTTCAGGCGCCAATGGTGCAGCGTCACGTACGCCAGCAGGCTGCCAGACAGCAGTTCCCAGAAACGTGTATCCGGCAGATAGAAGGTCCGCGTCCGGTCAAGATGGACGGTGTCGATGTTCAGGAAAAACGAGGCGCCCAACACCAAAAGCGTCACCATAAGAAGATTGGCGCGCAGTCGATACCCCAGCCAGAGTAGGAGCGGCCATACCATGTAGAACTGTTCCTCGATCCCCAGCGACCAGAGATGCAGCAATGGCTTTAGTTCGGCTTTGGTGTCGAAGTAACCGGCCTGCTGCCACAGCTGGAAGTTGGCAAGGAACGATGCTCCGCCCAGCACGCTGTCACCCAGCGACGTGTATTCGTCTGTCAGCAGGATGCCCCAGCCAAACGCTAGGCAGGCGCCCAGCACGATGACCAGAGCCGGGAAGATCCGGCGCACGCGGCGCGCGTAGAAGTCGCCAAACGAGAACGAACCCTGCTCCAGGCCCTTGAACAGGATGGTGGAGATCAGGAAGCCCGAGATGACGAAGAAGATGTCGACGCCGACGAACCCGCCCGGCAACCAGTCCGGGAAAGCATGGAATGCCACCACGACCAGCACTGCCACGGCGCGCAGGCCATCAATATCGTCGCGGTATGGGGGATGAGCAATTGTGGTGGGATTGGCGTATTTCATCCGAATCGTGTCAATTTTGAAACGTCCGCGATGATGCCACAGGGCGCCGTTAAGTTGAATGGACAACTGTTCAGATATACAGTGCTCCGATGTCGACCGGCTTCCAACCTCCAGCCCCGCCCATGCCTTCCTATGTGATCTCCAAGGAATGGGCATGCCGTACCTGTTCGCGCCTCAAGATCACTATGGCGCAGGAATATCCCCACCCCAGGATGCGTCTGGACTGCCAACTTGGGAATCCGTGTCCGCTGAAAGGGTGCGACGACTGGCAGCGGGAAATGGGGGTGGATTGACCGTTTATAACAGGCATCTAACCCATTGATTTATATAGGGCTGATTAGGGCGCTTTACGGGTGTGCGAACCCATATAAAAAGGCACTTAACCTCTTGATATAAAAGGGGAAAGCGCCTGTCTTTCGAGCCTAAGGTCGCTGCATGCACTATCGCCCGCCAGCCATTGATTTACCGTGGGGTGTTCAACAGGTGTTCAAAATACGATCAAAATTCGCGTGTGGCGTGAAGTTCGGACTTGGCACGTAGGTAGGCGGCATGAGCCTCTTCTGGAGTCTGGAAAAGCCCCAAGTACCGTTGCTTTTTGCCGGCCATAATTTGAGCTACCCAACGGTCGCAATCCTTGTGCTTGAAGACTCCCTGGAACCCCGAAATGTTGTCCGAACGCGCTCGGTGTCTGTTCTGTTGGTTCACTTCCTTGGACACGTCACGGAGGTTTGCAATGCGGTTATCGGAGCGATTGCCATTGATGTGGTCAATTTCATTTTCAGGGAATGACCCGTATGCGATTGCCCATGCAAGTCGGTGTGCCTGCCAATACTGAGAGTCAATCTTGATGACGCGGTACCCCTGTCTGCAGATGCGACCAGCGCTACGGCCTGCCTTGACTGTTCCGCGACTCACCAGCCATGTGAACTCGCCAGTTTCTACGTCGTATCCGATCATTCCGCGTAGGCGGGTAATATCAAGTTCTTTAGCCATGGGCCACCTTCACTCGAATTGGTGCAATCCCTCGGGGATTGGCGTAGATATCTGCAGTTTGATCACTTTGATGCCCTAAGAGGGCTTTAGTATCGACCCCGGTTTGTTCCATGTAGGTCCGCTTCGCCAGGCTCCGTAGCTCGTGAAAGGTGGGGGCGGTATCCCCAACCAGCCCTGCCAGCACCCGAGCCTTGGCGAATGACTTCGAAATGGTGTCGAGGTCGACTGGAGCCCCGCTCGGGGCGCCGGTGTATGGGCGAATATGGTGGATCAGGTGCTTGCTGACTACGCCGGTCGTCTTGCACTTGGCGATCACATCGGCCAGCGACAGGCCAATGGCATCCATCCGCAGGGCCAAAGGGATCTCTATCACAACGTCGGTCTTCGATCGCTGCAGCACCAGATAATCACCGACCACATTCGACCGCTGCAGGCCAGCGATTGTCGAACGGTCCTGCCCGGTGATTAGTGCCAGAAGCATGGCGTTCGGCAGCCAGGCGGCTACCTCGGGCGCCTTGTCCAGGATCTTCTGGAACTGCTCCATCGACAGCCGCTGGCGCTTGACCTTCACTTTGACCTTCTCGGTCACGGCGGCAGGGTTGGTCTGCATCCAGCCGAGCGCTACGCCTTTTGTGCATGCGGCGAAGATTCGGCTGCGGATGGCCTGAGCCCAACGGTTCTTCCCGCGAGCCTTGATACCTTCGAGCATATCGGCGATGTGCTTGGTGGTCAGGTCCTCGCATAGGATGCTGCCAATTTCTGCCTTGATCGTTCGATCGTAGTCTGCCCGCGCCTTCAGCGTGTTGGCCTTCAGACCCTCGGTCGGCATCTTGTCGAGCAGGTCGGACACCGTCTCGCGGCCCGATTCTAGCCGCTCTGCCAACGACTTGCGGGCTATCCCGCGCTCTGCCACGAGATTCGCCTGTTGCGCCTCGTGGATGGCTTCGGCTGCCGTCACCCGGCCGATGATGTGGGTCTTGCCGTCGCGCGGATCGCGCCACGTGAAATATCCTGGCCTCGGCTCATGGAGATTTGGCGGGTAGTGTGCGCGCTTGCGGATGCGAGGTCTGGCGGCCATGGTCTATTGGGGGATGCGGCTGGCAAGGGAAGGGCGTGCGATGCCATTCTGGAAGATGGCGGTTTCCTCGACATAGTAGGCCCGGCCGACCTTGACCGGGGTGGGATAGATCTTGCCATCCCGCGCCCACGTGCGAACGGTCTTCACTGCCGGCGCCGGATCGAAGTTCTTTTCGGCCCACTTCTCAAGGCTGATTTTCATCTCGTTGCTCCAGGTTCCAATGCTTGCGCGTGAGCGCGATGATGCGTTCTGCTGCGGCTTCCATTCAGTCTTTGTTCAGTGCTCGGATGGCGTCGGCGCAAAGCTCAGCGCCGCCAGCGTGGTACGGAGAATCCGCATCGTTCTCCTGCATGATGCGATCACATTCCTTGGCCGCATCTTCAAGCGCCTGCTTGCGCGAGGCTTGCCATGCGGCGTTCCAAGCCAATTCTGCTTCCTGAGTCATTCCATCGACATAGTTCTCAGGTGCCTCAAAATCACGCTCGAGGCATAGGCCATTGGCTCCGGCCCACTTCTCAAATTCCTCGTTCACGTTTTCTCTCCGATGGCTGCGGCTGCGCGGACGATGGCGCGGCGGGTGGCGGCCTCAAGCGATGCGCCGTTATCTGCGGCTTGTTCGATGGCAAGGCTTCGGCGGTACACGTAACCACGGACTTCAACGCACGGCGTCTCCCGAAGTGGCTCCTGCCGATACACATCAACGTTGAGGCCCAGCTTCACAGCCAGCCGCAGCGCATCGCCGTCGTCATTCAGCGGATCCCACAATCGCCCGCGCGCACTGCTCCAAGGATCGCCGGCAAATGAGCGCTCCTGACCAGCCGCCCGCGCCGCCAGCACCAGCATCTCTCTATCGTTCATCCCATTCCCCATTTATCAGCGCCGAATAAACGGCGGTAGAGCGGTTAGGCATCAGCGTTCGAGAAGATGCCATGCTGTTGCAGCCACTCTTGATACCTGGCCGTTTCCAATGGCTTTAATGCGGTGTGCCCGATTGGCCATCCCATCAACCACTCGACCCACTCCGGGTTCAACTGGCCACCGTCTGATGCCATAACTGCGTGGTCGATCCGATCGTTCGATCGGCTCTTGCCGTCCTTCCGAACCAATGCTGCCGGCGAAGATCCCTTGCTCGCGCTCGCGCACGGCGTCGGCCAGAGCTTCACTGCTGAAGCCAACCCCATTCCGCTGTTCGCACTCGCTCCCGGCCTGTTGTAATTCCCGCAAACCGTTGGCGTGGGCCACAATCCAGATTCGTTCCCGAAGGTGGGGAGCGCCAACGTCGGCCGCAGATATGACACCCCATTCCGCATCGAACCCCATCTCGGCCAAGTCTCCGAGAACTCTGGAAAGTCCCCGAGAAGTGAGCATTGGGGAGTTCTCCACTTCGACTCGGCGGGGTCGTACTTCGCGAATGATGCGCGCCATTTCTGTCCAGAGTCCGCTTCGCTCGCCGTCAAGGCCATCGCCGGTTCCTGCTGCACTGATGTCCTGGCACGGAAACCCGCCAGCCACGACGTCAGCAATTCCGTGCCAAGGTCTTCCGTCAAAGGTTCGAACGTCATTCCAAATCGGGAATGGAGGAAAGGTGCCATCGTTTTGCCTAGCGACAAGGACGGCTTGGGCGTAGGGATCAAACTCAACGGCGCATACGCATCGACGTCCGAGCAGTTGACCTGCAAGGATGCCTCCACCAGCGCCCGCGAAAAGATGAAGCTCATTCATGCCCCTCCCTCCGCCCGTCCAGCGAAGCGCGGGCTGCGTCGATGGCTTCGTCAAATGTGGTTCCTCGCAACTCGAAGCCGAAAAGCCAGTTCGGCTTGCCGTGCACGTATGCTTGACACCTGATGGCTGTTTCACGAAGCCAGCGATAGCGCGACGCGTCTTGCGTAGCCTCCCCGCTGCCAGGCTGGCTACCTGCATAGATCGGCCACACGGGGTTGTTAGTCTGCGGGCGTTCTGCCTGCCAATGCCATCGCGTGGAATGCATCATTCCGTTGACGATGCTGCGTAGATCAGCGCCGCGGCATGATTCTTCAGCTTCGAACCATGCAAGTGGCGGCTCGCTGCCAGGCTGGCTGGCGCGCTCCAGTTCGGTTTCGAGTTCGCGGATGCGGGCGATCAGAGCCGGAAATGAGTGCATCGCCTTCAGCATGTTCAGCGCAAAATCCGGATGATCGGCTTTCGTCTCATACGCCTTCTCCAGCTCGTCCAAATCCAGTTTCTCAGCCATTGTTCCCGCCCTCCGGTTCGGTGCGCGCACTCAGGCTATCGCCGCGCAACTGGCGCATGACGATGCTTTGGCTACAGTCGATTCCCTTCTCCCGGCAGTACCGAGACAGGCCGATCATGTACGAGTCGATGTTTGCGCCTGCTTTCGCGCACAACGTCGCCATAATCATTTCGAGACCCGCGCTTGGTTGCAGCAGGGTCGTGCGCCCGCGCTCCCCTTTGTCGTACTCGACAAGGGCCAGAAGCGACATTCCGTGCGCCTCACACTTCTTCGACACCTCGCGCAGCATGGGTGCTATTTCGTCGTCGTAGAACTTTTCGTTATCACTCGCCACGATCCGCCCCCTGTTGCCGCTCGCGCTGGAGGGCAGCGTCAACAAATGCATCAAGCTCATCGCCTTCGTACAGTTCGCGCGAAACGCTGTATTGCGGCAAATCTTCCGGCCGACATGCACGCAGCCACCGATACCGCTCCGCATCCCTCTTGTCCGCCTCGCTCGCCGCGTCTGCCGGGTTGGCGTCAGGGTGATCCGGGTTGCATGCCACGCAGCCATCGCCAACCAATTTCTGCGTCATCGTGCATTTGCAAACATGTTCAGGCACTGCCGGGGTGGCGGATTGCTGGCGCGTCATACGCTCGACTTCAGCCTGAAATGGCGAACGGTTGCGTTGCGCCTCATCGAACTTGTGCCGCAGTCCTTCATAGTCCGCCTGCGCAGCGGGTGCCGGATTCAGATGCACACTCAGACAGTCCTGCCAGCCTTGGATGTAGTCCGGGCTTGGCGTTTGTTTCGGCGCTGGTGCGGCTATGGCGCCAATCATTTGCCGGTAAAGTTGCGCATGCCGGCGCTTGGAGTAGTTGTTCCAGCTTCCCGGAGACATGCCGGGGCCGCGCGTTGCTTCGAGCATTTCATCCGTTGCTTCCAGTGGCGCCATTACGAAGCCTTGCGCCACCCCCTCCCCCTTGCGGGCATCCGCAGAATGGGCGGCGAGGATGGCGCGGCGATTCCAGGCATCTACAGCCTTACGAATGGCTTCATCTTCTGATGAGTCCATATACTGCGGCGCAAACGTCGTATCGCAGTGATTGCAACAGATGCTCGCGACATAGCTGTTGTATTCAACCTGTTCAATCTCGGGGTCTTCCGGTTGCCCTCCGCAGAACGGACACGCTTCAAGCCGGTATTTCTCAGAAGCTCGGTTTTGCGCAGCAGCAATAGAAGCCTCTACGATAGCTTTGAATCCCGCTCGATAACCGTCAGTCATTTCACACCTCCAGAGTTAAGAACTTTCCGTAGGACGTTTGCGGCATAAGAAGCACCCCAGCCATTTACCAAAGCAACGCGCACTTGCTCTACAGCTTCGTCCAATAGCTCACTAGTCAGGCGGCATTCGTCTTCAGCGGGAACTTCTTCCGCAGGAAACTCCATCACTGGAAATGCTTTGTCTTGGGGAATCCAGCGGCCATCCCATGTCTGCACGAAATACCCCGCCTCCCCATTGCGGGCATCCGCAGAATGGGCGGCGAGGACTTCACGCTCTACGGCGCGCGCATATCGGATAATTCTCCCCTTTTCTTCGTGGCCGATTTCATGCCACAGTTCCCCAAGTCTTTCCTCCGTCAGCACCGCTTGGCGTGCATCCGCAGAATGGGCGGCGAGGGTTTCCATCACGATCTCTACAGCCATGCGTACATTCAGCATGGCGCCGTTGATAGCTTTCGCTGCAAATGCTTCACGCCATTGGTGTTCCGTCAGCCCAGCTTGGCGTGCGTTGTCTTGGCTCATGCTTGCTCCTTGGATTTGGCGAGGATGGCGCGGGTTAGGTTTCGCATGTCGCTCGTAACCCTGTCATTGGATCGACCATCGTTGTAAGTGACGTAGTGGCGTGCATAGCCGCTCAGATGTTCCTGAATCAGCGGTGCTACGAATTCCTCGATCTCCGCATCGCTCAACTCCCCCTTCGCAGCGCCCAACGCTTCCGGGGCGGCGTTCTGCGATGCCTTGTAGCAGTCCCTGCAATGTCCGTCACAAGGTGACTTGACGCACGGGAACTCTGAAGACACCTCGTAGCGGACATAAGCGCCGAATTGCGATTCCTTCATTTCGCGAGCATCGAAGTCCGGGAAATACCGTTTCGGCAACGCTGCCGGGGCGGGGCGGGCGGCTTCTACGACGCGCTTTACAGCTAGAGGCAGCCCATCAATTGTCGCGGACGTATCAGAGCCAATCGCAGCCGCGCATTGATGAATGCACATGGCTTGACGATGAGTGGACATGACCGCTTCGTGCAATTGATGCTGCAACCCTTCGATTTGCAGGGCGGCCCATTCCATTGTTGAAGCTGCTTCGATGCAATCACGGTTAGCCGCGCCCTGATTGTCTTCAATCATGCGGATAGCGCGTGCATAGCTGCGTAGATCTGAAACCGTAGGCGCTGCGCTCAACGCCTCGCGCGCCTCAATGTCTCGCTGGTCCTGCGGTTTCGTGGTCATGTTGCGTTCTCCATCATCCATTGCGCGGCCACATCGCAGTGCGGCACCCATGTCTTCTTCCACGCTTCGTGCTTGCGCCAGGCTCGTTCCATGTCTTCATGTTCGTCCTTGACGCGGCCGCACGTCATTTCCTTCGCAACGTCGGGCCGGTTACCTACGCGGAACATCCTGACTGGCTTAGGACATCCTTCCGAGCGAACAAACTTGTGGACGTAGATCTCTCTCGATTTGTGAAGGTCGCGCATCCACTTTTTGACCGAGTAGTAGTTCTTCCCGATCATGTCCGCCACTTGCACGACGGTAGCGCCATCCATCACTTGAAGGGCTGCAAGGCATTGCTCCTTGTGGAACACCACGTCCTTCTTGTGCTTCTCCGTTCTGTCGCCGATCATGCCGCGCTCCTGGCATCGGCCTCCGCTGCTCGCTGCATTGCTTCGAGCTCATCATTGCGCCGGCGAAGTGCCCTGATTTCTTCCGCAGCGTCGCGGCGCATCTGCCGCTCGTCGCTGTGCAGCCAGTAGCTCGGTTCAAACTCAAGCTTTTGTAGGATGTCCATGACAACCTCACTTCGTGTAAAAGAGCCGGTCGGACGTGGGACGTAAGAACCGGCAACGGGGGGTTCAGACTGTTCGTGCTTCGGTGCGACGCGACGATTCCAGGGTGCGCCAGACTTCGATCTTGGCTTGCGCGGCGATCATCATCCAGCGCAGCTCTTCCTCGGTAGCCACTGCTTCCTTCAGGCCTTCCAAGTGCTCGATGTAGCCGGCATCGGCATATGCTTCGCGCTCCTGGGCGCTGACAGCGTTGTGGCCATTTGCCTCGGCCTGCTTCATCAGCAGCGACTTCTTGCTCTTGCGAAACTCTTCCAGGTACACGCGGTTAGCCTTGGCTTGCGCGTAACCCGGTGCGTTGTCTCGAATGAAGTCCAAGCACCGGAAGACGTTGATTTCTGCGTCGTCGCTCATTTGATCTCCAGTCTGTCGCGCTTGACGATTCGGGCGCCCGGTACCTCAGTGCCAGCCTTGATCGCCTTCTTGATCTCAGCCTTGCTCGGCTTCGGCTCAGGCGGCTTCGGCTTCGACATGTAGGCCTGCGGAATCTGCTTCTCGTCAAAAACATCCACGGCTTCGTCACGGTCGACGTAGAGCTTTGCCTTGAACGTGCCATCGTTGGCGCTGATCTCGTGCGTGCCGGTGCGCTTCATGTTGAAGGCCAGATACTCACGAAGCTTCTCCTGCTTGCGGACCAGCACAGCCTTGTAGGCTGCGATCTTGGCTTCGTGCTGCTCGATAGCCTGGATCTCGGCGTCACGGTTCAGGATGTAGGCCGCCACATTGGCGCATTTGTCCTTCATCGCCGACAGGGCGCCTACCAGATCCGCGCTTAGTTCACCCGTTTCCGGGTCGTATGCCTCGTCGCTGGACAGCAGTCGCTCTACTTCGTCGGACAGGGAATACAGGCTCAGGGGACTCATGCTGCCTCCATGGTGGCTTCGATTTCAGCCTTGCGGGTGTCGTAGAACTTCTTCAGTTCCAATCGCTGATCCGCCGTAGCCGCCTTGTAGAGCGCGCCAAAAACGTTCTTCAGGAAGTCCAAATCGGCGCTTTCCTTGATGGCCGTAGCTGCATCGTCCATGTTCACCGCTGCCTTCGGCTCTGCTTTGGGGCGTGCGGCTACCTCGTGTGTAGTCGCGTCGGCGTCGTTGTCCCCTTCGGTTGGGATGCAGAACGTCTGAAAGGCGGCATACTTGTAGGCGGCGCTCATAGCCTTGTTGGTGGCCTTGTCGGCGCTGTCCATCGCCTCACCGAACGTGCGCACCGTGTGCTTGCTTCCGTCCTCGGCGCTGACAAAATCGAACTCAGCTTCGACCGTCACATAGAACAGCGTGCCACCCTTCATCGTCTGGCGCTCAACTACCTCACGACCTACCATGCGAGGCAAAATCACCAGGTTATGGGCTGCCAGCATCGGAGCAAGAGCGTTGTACACGTCATCAATGCCTCGGAACTGGTAACCTTGCTGCTGGTTCTTCCGATTTTTCGAGATGCCTTCCTTCGACATCTGACCGGCAATTGCCGCAATCGCTTGATAGACTTTCATCGCTAATCCCCTTCATGATCTGAGCCTGTTTCTCGTACCAGGCTAATGTTTCGGCGGCCTGCCATTCCTCCTGCTGGCCGCACTGCGCCCACCACTCGTGCGGGTCCATGTCACTTCAGCCCGCCCACAGCGACGTAGGCGAACGCTCGGGCCACGCGCTCAGGCACATGGCCGGTGGAGATCGGCGTACGCGGACCCTTGATTCCGTTGATCGCGTTGTCGATCTTGGCGCGCAGCAGTTCGGAGATAACCCGTGCGCAGCGGTGGGCGTAGTCCGCGTCGATGCGCTCTTGGTGCGTCAGGCGGATGCCGGTGGAGACGTGCCTGAGATCGGTCATTTTCGGAATCATTTGCGGTCCCCAAACAACTTGTCGTTCATCACAACCGCACCGATCACGATTGCGGTCAGGCATACGGCGTAGTAGGCGGCGGCGAAGATCACGATTCGTCCTCAACCTTCGAAAACTTGTGGTCTTCATCAAGCTCGTACGTCACGTTGGGCTCGATGCCGTTCTCACCGATGTAGGCAACCTCCAGACGGAAGCGTTTGGCATCGTCATCCCACCAGGCCAAGGCAATGCAGCCATCCTCACCAGCAGACGCCTTGCAATTGAGGCCGGATGCGACAGCGATAGATTTCTTGCCCGAGGCAGCCAGCTTCGAGGAGTTGCCCGAGGCAGCCAGCTTCGAGGAGTTGCCCGAGGCAGCCAGATTCGAGTAGTCGCCCGAGGCAGCCAGATTCGAGTAGTCGCCCGAGGCAGCCAGATTCGAGTAGTCGCCCGAGGCAGTTTCAGCAGCCGGCATGTCCTTCACGAACGCCAGCATCCACTTCACGGCTTCGGTAATGATCTGCGGCAGACCGATTTCAGCCTTCAGCGTGATGCGGCCAGCAGCGACCTTCGAGTCTTCACCATGGCGGCACAGTTCGCCGGAAAGCTCGACAGTGCAGAAGCGCGATTGCGTGAGATCGTAGTAGCCCCAGGTATCCATCGGATTTTCGCAGGCATGGAAACCAGATTCGCAGGCCACGACCTTGCCGTCATGCTCGTAGGTCTTGCCGATTTCGAACTGGAAATCGCGGCAGGTCAGGTCCTTGTTGAAGGCCTTGTATGCGACTACGACTTCTTGCTTTTCTTGCTCTTGCATTTTCTTCCCCTCGTGTTTTTGGTTGGTCACTGCTTGCTGCCGTAAAAGTTCGCAGCCAGATCGGCGTCATCCAGTGCGGACATGCGGTAGATGCACGCTTGCCCGCAGACTTCCTGACGCCTTTCGATCTGCAGCACATTGCCGAAGTCATCGATCACGTCGAAGACCATCGGGTAGCTGCGGTCGCCGTAGTGGTGGAGGATCACGATCCGGGGCCTCAATCTGCGGTGTAGTACCTGAGCACCACCTCGAACCCATCCGCCGTAGGACGCTGCGCCACCACGGCCGGCGAGCGATACGGATCGATCTGCGACATGCGCACGTCAGCTGCGCGGCGCACTGCGGCCAACTCCGAGCCGGAGAACGTGTATTCGGTCACGCGGCCCGAGCGCGTCTGGCGGCAGGTCACGTCGGGCAGCGGAGCAATGATTCCGCGCAGGGCCGACTGCATTACGGGGTGAAGGTTGTGCATCGCTTGCTCCGGTGGTTCGTTGCTTCGATGACTGCAGTATAGAAAAGCTGGCCTATAAGGTCAAGAAAAAGTGTCCCGAGAAGGCGCGGTTTTCTGTACCCCTTTCGTGGGGAGGCAGGAAAGTTAGAAAAACCGGACGAAAAAAAAGCCCGCTCGGAGGCGGGCTAGGTGAACGCGGGGAGAGCGTTACAAGGATGAGTCCCTGGTGTCGCCTCCCGGCTTCGCTTTGTTAAATAGGCGGAGTGTCCCTTCTTCAAGCGTCGAGATCGCGCGCGTTGCCCCGGAAGTCAAAAAACGATACACGTTGAAGCGACCGCCTTCCAAGGCAACAGCGAGGCCAATGGGATTTTCCGTCTGAGCGACCTTGTCCATGGTGTCGTGATTTGTGATCAGATAGCGATACTGCTTCGCGCCCGCATAGGTACCCACTTCTCTATCACACACAAGCGAAATGGTCGCCGACCCAATCTTTGAATTAATGAGGGTGGGTATTTCGGCGCCTGGTTCACATCGGGTCGCTGTCACCAAATACCAATAGCACATGCCGGTTCTTGGAAGGCAAGCCTTCATGAGCCCGCTCATGCTGTCATTGAATGACGCAACGTATAGGTTACCTTCGGACGTCGTGCCTGACTCCCAGTCTCCAAATTTCGCAGCGTTTGCGGTTTGGGATATCAGACATGCAGACGCGAAGGCAGCCTTCATCCATCCTGGCGCTTTCTTGGGCATGAGGATCGTTTTCTTCACAGACGTGCTCCCATCCAAAAGACGCGCCCAATTATGGCAACCAGATCTTCCTTGTCGGGCGTAACAAGGATGTCCGGGTATTTGGCCTTGTCCGGATTGTCTGAGACGATCCAAACGCCGCCGCCTATCTCTCTTCTAAGGCGTTTCACGAGGATGTCGTGCTCCAGACGTACCACATGGACCTCATTATTCGCAAGCTCGCGACGGCTGGTGTCCACCAATAGAACCGCGCCATCCGGGATACGCGGCTCCATGCTCTGGCCATCTGCGTAGATCACTACGGCATCGGCTTCGCTTACCCCACTCTGGCGCAGGAAGTCGCGTCGGAAGGCCAATCGTCCCTTTTCGGTTTCGTAGAATACCAAGTTACCGGCCCCAGCTGACGCCTTTACATCCAAGCGCCGCAGCATGGCGAAGTCAGGAGGCACGCCCTCAGTCTCTTCCAGTAGTTCGCTGTCGGTCCTATCGTCTACAGGCAACGGCATGCCGGTGATGCTCCGGATTCTCAGCATCTGCGACCAGCTCGGTTCGTGCCGCCCATTCTCCCAAGCAGACACGTTGGCCTTTGAGACGCCAAGGGCTTCGCCCATCTGCGTCTGCGTGAGATTTCCTTTCTCGCGCGCTTCGCGCACCCAGTCCTTAAGTTCCATGTTCGGAGGGTACAGAATCGCTTGACCATGTTGGGCAATATTGTCTTGACCGTTGATTCCACATTTTCTATACTTGGGCCAAATGTACTTGTGAGCGCGAGCCATGAAAGAACATCCCATTGATGTAGCTGCTTCGATTGTTGGGTCCAAAGCCGCTCTGGGCCGGGCTCTTGGAGTTACCAAGTCCGCTGTTGATCAGTGGACCGATGAGGACCGCAAAGTCCCCGCCAAACATTGCCCGGCCATCGAACGTCTTACTGACGGCAAGGTCCGGTGCGAAGACCTCAACTCGGAAGTCGACTGGAGCTATTTGCGCCACGGCACCGATCCCGTTTCCGTGTGAGGACTGCGATGACCACGGAAACAGTTTCGGCCGATGAGGTTGAAAGCGCACGGAAGTTGGCTGCACGCAATGAAGGCGAGGTTTTGCGCGCGGTTGCACGGGTGACGCAAGCGCATGCAGCGACTTGCATGGGCGTTTCAGCCAGCACGATCAGCCGCACGCTCGAAGACCTTCAACGCTGGTCCCAGCTGCTTGCATGCCTTGGACTGCAGATCGCTCCTGTCGGCTCGATGGTGGTCGACTCCGAGGATCTGCGGTCGCTGAAGCGCATGGCGCTCCGCTACTTGGAAGCAGACCTGCAGCAGATCGCCGCACAGGGGTAGCGCACAGTGAGCGTTGAGGCCATTGCCTGGGCGTTGAAACAGCCCATCAAACAATCGTCCGCCAAGTTTGTTTTGGTGGTCATGGCCAACTGCGCCGACGGGAAGGAATTCATCGCGTGGCCTTCCACGGCGTATCTCGCGGAGGCAACCGGGCAAGATCGCAAGACGGTGTTGAAGAACCTCACAGTGCTTCGTGAAATGGGCTTCATTGCCGACACAGGGGAACGCAAAGGCGATACGAAACAGATCCCCGTCTATCGGTTAAACGATCCCGAAATTGGGACTGTTTCGACGGTATCAAACAGTACCGAAAACGGGACAGTTAAACAGTCCCAAAAACGGAACAGTCCCAAAAACGGAATAGTCCCAATTTTCCCGTCAAACAGTACCGTTTTTCCCTTGAAACAGTCCCAAAAACGGGACACGGAACCGTCAGAAAAGGAAGGAACCGTAAATACTCCGTCGCGTGACCGCTCCGATGTGCTTGGTGTTTCGGAGTTGGTTGCGGAGGGTGTGGACAAGCAACAGGCCAAGGATTGGTTGACGCTCAGGAAGGCAAAGAAGCTTCCGCTGACGCCGAGTGCTTGGGACCACGTGAAGACCGAGGGCGGCAAGGTCGGGATGAATCCGGCTCAGACGGTTGCATACGCAGTGGGATCGAACTGGGCTGGCTTTAAAGCGATTTGGATGAATAACCAAGCCGCTGCGCCGCAACAGATGCAAAACAGATTTGCCGGAGCCAAGTAGCCATGACCCCCACCGGTGCCGCCCCGATCCTGCAAGCCCGAATTCAAGGCAAACGCCCCGCCGATCTGCTGATCGTGTCGATGGTCGGCAGGCTGAACGAGGTGAACCCGGTGATCCTGGCTGACGGCAACGACTGGCGGTTTGTGGAAGGGCTGCAAATCTGCGTGTTCACGAAGCGGGGCAAGCCGTTCCGCGAGTTGTGCAAGCAGATCGCCTACAACGGCCCGCAGGCGCTGTGGTTGTGGGACGTGGAAAACCGGGAAGGGGCGACGGTACGCCTGCTGCTGGACCCGGAAAAGATCGACAAGAAGCGCTTCACGATCGATGACTACGTGCTGGACATCGAACCGTGGGGCCGGATAGCAAACCGAGATTTTGAGGACGTGTGATGCAACTGCTCGATGATGATCTCGACCTGAGCGAATACCTGCAGGCACCGCAGGAAGCCCACAAGATCCGCAGCGCGGCGGATTGGGCGGACGACGTGATCAACTCGTTCTACAAGCCGCGTAACGCCCCGAATGCGGTTTTGGGGTTTTCCAAGACGGATTTCGACTTCGAGATTCGCCGCGGTGAGGTCACGCTGTGGGCGGGGATCAATGGCCACGGCAAGTCGCAGTTCGTCGGGCAGGTCGTGCTGAACCAGATCCTGCGCGCCCAAAAGGTCTGCGTGGCCTCGCTGGAAATGGCGCCGGCCCGGACAATGGCCCGCATGTCGCGCCAGGCTTTCGGTGACGACCGGCCGACCCAAGAGTTCATTCGCACGTTTCACCGCTGGACCGACGGCAAGCTCTGGCTGTACGACCACGTAGGCCCGTGCCGACCGGAAATCATCGTCGCCCTGATCCGCTACGCGGCAGACACGTTCGGGATCGACCAGTTCGTGGTGGACAACCTGACAAAGGTGGTCGACGGTGAGGACAACTACAACGCGCAGAAGGACTTCGTGAACCAGCTGTGCATGGTCGCCCACGATACCGGCGTGCACATCCATCTGGTCGCCCACGTCCGCAAGGGGAGGTCCGAGAAGGATCAACCCGGCAAGTTCGACGTGAAGGGCGCAGGCTCGATCACCGATCTGGTGGACAACGTGTTCATTGTCTGGCGCAACAAGGCCAAGGAAGAGGCGATCCGCGCCGGCAATCTGAACTATGACCGCAACGAGCCCGACACCATGCTCCAGCTGGAGAAGCAGCGCAACGGGGAAACGGAAGGCCACTACCGATTTTGGTTCCACCCGGCGTCGCTGCAGTACCTGGAGACGACCGGAGAAACCTCGCACCAGATCTCGTTTGGGAGCGACGAATGAGCACCGCCTTCCTGAACTACAGCGCCGGTATCTGCTTTCTGACCGTATCGGCTGTGCTGGTCAAGTGGGCTTTCCTATGACCGACGCAGAGTTCCAACGCATCCTGACGTGCGCTGATCCGGTGGCGCAGCACTGCCAGTGCGGCGCTTGCAAGGGCGGTGCTATCCACGCGAGCGACTGTGCTGTGCACAACGAGCCGGCGTATCGAAATGGGGCGTGTGATTGTGGCGCGATGGTTGGCGATCCGTGCCGCCCGCTCACCGATGCAGATGTCGATGCATGGCCGACAAGGAACGCAGAAACGGGTACGGCGCAAGCATCCCGCGCGCGCGAGAACGAGATTCCCGGAATGACGGTCGGCTTTTTCGTGCCGGGACAGCCCGTTGCGAAGGGGCGCCCGATTGCTGGCCGTGGCTACGGTGGTCGCGTGACGATGCGCACGCCGGAGAAGACGGTTGCCTACGAAGGGCTGGTTGCCCATGCCTGCCACGGTGCGATGAAGGGCATGGCGCCCATGTCTGGCCCGCTGAAGCTCGACATCGACATGCGCGTGTTGATCCCCGCCTCTTGGTCGAAGAAGAAGCAGGAGAAGGCGCGTGCCGGCATCGTACGGCCGACGAAGAAGCCCGACTTAGACAACGTGGTCAAGGGGCTGTGCGACGGCATGAACGGGATCGCATACGGCGATGACTCGCAGATCGTGCTGCTGACCGTTCGGAAGACGTACAGCGATGCACCTGGCGTCCAAGTGTTGCTGCAAATCCTGGAAGGGGAATCGGCATGAGGTGGCTACTGACATTCATCGGCGCCTTCGTGACTGTTCTCGCAATTGCCGGCGCGATGGGGATCGGCCACTTCCGAATCTATTACGGGCCGCATGCGCCCGTCTGTAAGACCACCAACTGACCAAGGGAGAACCCATGACCAATCCCAAGATCACCAAGTGCCCGAGCCCAAAGTACCCGGAATACCGCGCGGACAAGGCGCTGAGGATGGCTCAGGAGCGGGCTGCCAAGGTTCAACCGCCGATGATCTCGCTCGCATCCAAGGTGCCGAACTACCGGATTGGAGACTGATATGACCGCCACCCTGATTTTCACGGCCGGCCTGCTGATCGGCGCACTGTTGGGCGTATCCGTCATGGCGTTCATTCAGGGCGCGGCTAGGCTTGGCGAGGATGACTTGCCGTTTGACCGTGTAAAGGTCGACCAGGACGGCGAAAGCACCCCCGCGCGGAACCAGTGGGTCAACGCCGGCGCCAAGGCGCCGCATGTGGAGTAGGGCGATGCGACATCAGCGGGAAGACGAATCGGTGCATGACTACGTGGTCAACACAATGCGCGAGCAGCGTGAATATGTGGAGCGGTGGAACATCGTTAGCCTGGTTGGCTGGCTGGTGGTTGGTGGCGGGGCGCTGCTGTTCCTAATCTGCACCGGCGTCTGGTGTTCGATCAAAGGAGGCTGCTGATGCACCCAATTTTCTGGCCGTGGCTGGCCTTCTACTTCGTTATGCGGGGGTGGTGATGCGTATCTGGGTGACCTACGAAACCGCCGACGGCTTCAAAAAGGAGCGTGTGCCGGCCGGTGTCTGGACTGACGACTACGCCTACGTCGAGAAGAACTCGCCTCGGTGGCAGTGGGAGGAACGCGAGGTGGAACAGGTTCCGGACGGCGTGGTGTTGCAGCGGCTGAACAAAGGGGCGTGATGTTTGGAATCGGATACCCGTCGCTGCCAAGCGACTACTACGAAAGCCTGCTACGTAGTCAACAGAATCTTGGTTCTGGCTTGGGGCCACTGGCACAAGCACAGGCGCTGAACAACATATTCGGTGGCGGACAGACCAAAGAAGCCGCCGATTCCGAACTACTCGTCTTACTAACTGGAGATTGACCTATGCGTCTGAAGCCCTTCAAAGAAATCATCGCCATGTCCAAGGAAAAGCTGGACGAAGCACTCGCGCCCATCCGCGCCAAGCAGGTGCAGACGCAGGCAGAACTGGAAATGGCGAAGATCGATGAGACGTTGATCTCGACCGAGGCGGAAATTCAGGAACTGTGCTCGCAGAAGCAGATCGACTTCGACAAGCTGCTGAGGCTGATGGACAAATACGACTTGGCAGAGCGGCGCCGGAAGCAGTACCGCAAGATCCTCGAAGACCTGTTCCCGGCATGACCTACCGCAGCGATAAGCTACGCCGCGATCATGGCGCTCTGCTGCGCATGCCATGCAGAACTAGACCAAGGCCGGTCGATGACAAAGGCCGAGAAGTACAACGCACAGATGGAGTGGATCGCCAAGACGAGCGTCGCGCTGGTGGAGCGCGGACTGTTGGAAGTGGCTTGATTGACGGGGAGCGGGAATGTACACAGCTATGCCAACCAGAGAGGTCAGACAGTCGGCCCTTGCCGCGTACAAATACGATGCGCTGGACGAGCTTCTGTACGACTGGTTTTGCAGCGAGCAGGGATACCAGCCGGTGGAGGGGTACGCCCGGGCGGACTCGACCTGCGCAAACGCTCGGGCGTCAGACCAATACCAGGACATCGGCGATCTGATCGAACAGCGCGTGCGGGCATACGTCCTGCCGACGATCCGGTCAGCCATTGACGAACTGGACGGGGATGATCGGCTGGCGATAATGATCGAGATGCGCAACCGGATGGGGCCGCAGGTATGGCGGAATCCACGGGCTGGTGCGAATCAGCCGGCTGCGTATGCAGGGGCTAAACTGGCGGTTTCGGTAATCCTGCGGCGGAAAGGGGTGGAATGGTGAAACCCCTTGTAAGCCGCTCTGATCTGTACTATCATCGCGGCCAGAGGGGGAAAGTGTCCCCAAAATAACCCGGCCTGGAGCAATCCTCGCCGGGTTTTTGCGTTCCGGCCTCAGCGGAGGCCACCCCCTCAACTTGTCTCATCACTAGCCCGAAAGGCTAGTTTCCAACCGCCTCCGGGCGGTTTTTTATTTCCGGAGTCCTGAAATGCCCCGCAAGCGCGACCCCAACAAGCCGGCCGGCCCGACGCCGCTGGTGTTGGAGGGCGATGCAAAGCTGGCGGTGCAGGAAAAGATCTGCGAGCGCATCGCCGACGGTGAGCCACTGAAGGTGATCTGCCGAGAAGAGGGAATGCCCAAGTGGCGGACCGTCTACGACTGGATCAAGGCTGATCCGGAGTTCGCCGAGCGAATGGAGGTAGCCCGACAGCTTGGCTACGACGCCATTGCCGAGGAAACGCTGGAAATCGCGGATGACGGGCGGAACGACTGGATGCAGAAGGTCGAGGAAGACGAGGCGCCTGGCTGGAAGCTCAACGGCGAGCACGTCCAACGCTCGAAGCTACGCATCGACACGCGCCTGAAGCTGCTGGCCAAGTGGCACCCGAAGAAGTACGGCGAGAAGGTGACCGCAGAGCATGTTGGCAAGGACGGCGGACCGATCCAGGCCGCTCACACGTTGGACGTATCGAAACTGACCGATGAGCAACTGCGCGCCATCAGCTCTATCCCGCTTGACAGCGAATGATGTGATGTCCGCGCGCCGCGAGTTGGCGCAACGAAGCCTCACCGATTTTTCGTGCATGGTGGACATTCCGACCGTGCCATTGACGGACGAGGCCGACGAAGACGCGTTCAGCGTCATGAAGCTCGACAAGTTGGCGACGCACCACGCGCTGCTGCTGTCGAAGTTGCAGGGAATCGAGGATGGTTCGATTCCAAACCTGATGGTGCTGATGCCGCCGGGTAGCGCGAAATCGACGTACAGCGACGTAGTGTTCGTGCCGTGGTTCATGGCGCGCAAGCCGAGGCGAAACGTCATCCTCGCCAGCTACGCCAGTGACATCGCGAAGAAGCAGGGCAGGCGGGCTCGGCAGTTGATCCAGTCGAAGTCGTTCTACAACCTGATGGGCGAAACCCTGAAGGAAGACCAGAAGGCGGCGGATGAGTGGGCGCTGTCGAACGGCTCCGAGTACATGTCGGGCGGCTTACTGTCTGGCCTGACTGGTAACCGCGCGGCGCTTGGCATCCTGGACGATCCGATCCGGGGGCGCGAGGCAGCGGAGTCGGAAACGATCCGCAACAAGACGTGGGACGCATACATCGATGACTTCTGCTCGCGCCTGATCCCCGGTGCGCCGCAGGTCATGATCCTGACTCGCTGGCACGAGAATGACCCAGCCGGCCGCATCCTGCCGGAAGGGTGGGACGGGCAGTCGGGCTGGTTCGATGGGCGAGACGGCCGACGCTGGTATGTCATCTGCCTGCCGGCGATTGCCGACCGCTTGGACGACCCGCTAGGGCGGCAGATAGGCGAAACGCTATGGCCTGAGTGGTTCAGTCTCGCGCATTGGGAGCCGTTCAAGCGCAACAAGCGCACGTGGTCGAGCCTGTACCAGCAGAAGCCATCGCCTGATGATGGCACGTACTTCCAGCGCGACTGGTTCAGGCGATACCGCCCAGGCGAGCAGCCGAAGAACCTGCACCGGTACATGACTAGCGACCATGCGCCGCAGGGCGACGCGGACAGCGATTACCAGTGCGTGCGTGTGTGGGGCGTCGATCCGGAGGGCGATTTGTACATGCTGGACGGCTTCCGTGGGCAGATCAAGATGGACGTGCTGGCCGAGCGTGTGATTGGCGTGCGGGCCGAGGCGAAGAAAGGGCTTATCGAGAAGCACAAGCCATTCGCGTGGTTTCCGGAAGACGATAACAACTGGAAATCGGTGGCTGGCTTCGTGGCGAAGCAGATGCGGTTCGAGCGCCAGGCATGCCGCATCGATCCGATCTCGCCGCACGGCAGCAACAAGCAGGTGAAGGCGCAGGCGTTTCAGGCGATGGCGTCAATGGGCCGCGTGTGGATTCCAGAAGGCCCGGAAGGTGACGACGTCATCGAGCAATACCTGAAGTTCCCGGCCGGCAAGAACGACGACGAGGTCGATGCAGCAAGCCTGATTGGCCGCGCACTGGCAGACGCGCACCCCGGGATTGTGCCACCCGAAGAGAAGAAGCCATCTGGCGACAGGTGGGACAGAGCATTCAACAGGAACGACGACGATGAAGACAGCTGGAAGGTTTCATGATCCGGCGGGGCGCTCCCATGGCTGAAGCTGATCGCGCCGCGCAGAGCGTCGATAGCTACGGCATGGGTGACGACGTCATTCCTCGTCTGTGCCGGTGGTTCGAGGAAGCCGAGAACGAGACCTACGACGCACGCCAACTGGCGGAGCGCGACCGCGACTACTATGACAACGACCAGTGGACGCGCGAGGAATTGGCGATCCTGCGCAAGCGCAAGCAGCCCGCCCTGACGATCAACTACATCAAGCGGAAGGTCGAGTTCCTCCGGGGCTATGAGCGGCGCCAGCGTAGCGACCCGAAGGCATACCCTCGCACGCCGCAGCACACCGACATGGCGGACGCCGCGACGGATTCGCTGCGTTTCGTTGCCGACCAGAACGACTTCGATGAGGTGCGCTCGCAGGTCTATGAAAACCTGCTGATCGAGGGGTATGGTGGCGCCGACGTTGTTGTCGAGCAGCATCCGTCGGGCGTTGACGTGTCGATCCAATACGTCCCGTGGGATCGCCTGTTCTACGACCCGCACTCGCGCAAGCCGGATTTCTCGGACGCCAAGTACAAGGGCATCGTCATCTGGATGGACAAGGACGATGCCTATGCCCTGTTCCCTGGCCGAGAGGATGCGATTGAATCTACTCTCGCCTCAGTCTCGATCTCGGACACCTATGACGACCGTCCCCGCTTCATGTGGTGTGACAACCGCCGCTCACGCGTGCGAATCGTCCAGATCCACTGGCAAGAGCGAGGCGAATGGTGGGTGTGCACGTACACCAAGGGCGGCGCTCTGATCGATCCGCAGCGGTCTCCGTATCTGGACGAATACGGCCAGTCGGCCTGCTCGCTGATCATGCGGTCGGCATACATGGACCGCGAGAACAACCGCTATGGCTCCGTGCGCGACCTCATCTCCCTGCAAGACGAGATCAACAAGCGCCGCAGCAAGGCCCTGCATTTGATGAACATGCGGCAGGTGATCGCCGAGCGCGGCGCTGTGGACGATGTCAACAAGGCGAAGATCGAACTGGCCAAGCCGGATGGCTACGTTGAGGTCAATCCATCCATGAAGCTGGAGATTGCCCAGACGCAGGATATGGCGTCCGGCAACTTGCAGATGTTGCAGCAGGCCACCATCGAAATGCAGGCATCAGGCCCGAACGCGGCGCTGGCCGGCAAGGACCCACGCGACCAGTCCGGGCGTGCCATCCAGGCGCAGCAGCAGGGCGGCTCGGTCGAGATAGAACCGCAGATGGACTCGCTGCGCCAGTGGACGCGCGATATCTATCAGGCCGTCTGGCTGCGCGTACGCCAGTTCTGGACCGGAGAGAAGTGGATTCGCGTCACTGACAGCGACAAGAACCTGAAGTGGGTGGGCCTGAACCGCCCCGTGACTCTGAAGGAAGAATTGAGCCGCATGGACCCGCAGAAGGCCGAGCAGATCGTCCAGCAGATGGGGCTGCAACCGAATGACCCGCGACTTGAAGAAGTGGTGCGTACCGAGAACGACATTTCCGGGCTCGACGTGGACATCATCATCGAGGAAGGCGCGGACGTCGTGACGATCCAGGCTGAGCAGTTCGCCCAGCTGGCGGACTTGGCCTCCAAGGGTCTTCCGATCCCGCCGGACGCGATCATTGAGGCATCGAGCCTTCGCAACAAGGATGCGATCCTCAAGGAAATGCGCGGCGAGGGCAAGAAGTCGCCGCAGGTCGCGCAGCTTGAGCAGCAGTTGCAAGAGTTGGGCCAGAAGTTCAACGAGTTGCAGCAGCAGGCCGATGACAACAGCGCAAAGAACGAGGTGGAGCAGTACAAGGCCGAGACGGGACGCTACGACGCTGAGACGAAGCGCTTGACGGCCACCGCGCCGGGCATGACGCCTGAGCAGGTGATCCAACTGGCAACGCAGGCGTTCATGGAGGCGATGCAAGGTGCCGGCCTGATGGGCGGCCAGCCAATGCCGCCGCCGGATCCGCCACCGATTCCACCGCAAGAAATGCAAACGAACCCGCCCACCGAGGCGGGTTTTTCTTTGCCGCAAGAAAGCGCCGGGCTTCTTCCCGGCCCCGCCGCCGGGGACTCGGGCGTTGGGCTGCCGCCGGGCTGAATCGGGCGTTGAGGTAAGCGAAAGATGGAACTCGATCAAGTGCTGAACGGTGAATCCGCGACGGATGAGCCGATGGGCGAACCGCAGATGCAAGAACCGCAGCAGGAGCCGGCACCCGCCGAACCTGCCTCGGAACCTGCACCTGCACCTGCTGCGCCGCCGGCGGCCGCACAAGAACCGAAGACTGTTCCTTTGGACGCTCTGGAAGCTGAGCGGAAGCAGCGGAAGGACTGGAAGGAAAAGGCACTGCGACTGGAAGGTGAGATGGAGGCATACCGCCGCCAGCAAGCCCAACAGCAGCCGCAGGAGCCCCAAGAGCCAGCCGATCCGATGCAAGTTGTACAGGCACAGGTGCTGAACGAGCGCTTCAACATGTCCGAAATGATCGCGCGCCGCGACTACACGGACTTGGACGAGAAGCTCGAAATCTTCGAGAAGGCCGCGCAGGCGAACCCTGCACTGGCCGCGCAACTGCAACGGCAGCCCCATCCGTGGGACTGGATGTACAAGGAAGCGCAGAAGATCCAGCTCATGCAGGAAATCGGGGGCAACCCGACTACCTACCGCGAGAGGCTCGAGAAGGAGTTACGCGAAAAGCTGATGGCCGAACTCGGCCAGACGCCTGCCGCCGCGCCTGCTCCGGCTGCCCCTGCCGCACCCGCCGCACAGATTCCCCAATCCCTGGCTACTGCTCGCTCCGCCGCCACGCGCACTGCGCCGGCGTGGACCGGGCCGTCGTCGCTCGAATCCATTCTGAAATCTCGTTGAGGTAAATCATGGCAGAAACCACCGCCCGCACCGGCTTGACGCCCCAGCAATGGGACGACAAGTTTTTCATGGAGTACGTTCGTGACAACCGCTTCAAGCGGTACATGGGCACGGACGAAAACTCGATCATCCAACTGAAGGACGACCTGACCCGCAAGCCGGGTGACAAGGTAACGTTTGCCAATGTCCGCAAGCTGCGCGGCGCTGGCGTGACCGGTAACCAAGTTCTGGAAGGCAACGAGGAAGAACTCGACAGCCGCTCCATGGCTGTGACGGTCGCACCCCTGCGTAACGCCGTCGTCGTCACCAATTGGGACGAACAGAAGTCGGCAATCGAGCTGCGTGACGCTGGCCGCATGGCGCTCAAGCTGTGGGCCATGGAGAAGATGCGCGACCAGATCATTGCCGCGCTCCACTCGATCAACGGCGTTGCCTATGGTTCGGCATCGGAAACACAAAAGGATGCGTGGCTGGCTGACAACGCTGACCGCGTGCTGTTCGGCGCATCGGTGAGCAACAACAGCGGCAACGATCACTCGGCGTCGCTCGCGAACATCGACAACACGGCTGACAAGCTGTCCACCGCCACGATCTCGCTCGCCAAGCGTCGCGCGCAAGCCGCATCGCCGGCTATCCGCCCGATCCGTCTGAACGAGGACGAGGAATGGTACGTGCTGTTCGCCAATTCGCTGGCGTTCCGTGACCTGCAACTGGACACGGCGATGCAGCAAGCAAACCGCGACGCACGCGCTCGGGAGGGCAGCGGGATGAAGGACAACCCGATCTTCACCGGCGGCTCGCTGGTGTGGGACGGCGTGATCATCCGCGAAATCCCGGAAATCCCGTACCTGCCGGGCGTCGGCGCTGGCGGCATCCAAGTCGGCGCCAACTTCCTCGTCGGTGCGCAGGCGCTCGGCGTGGCCTGGGCGCAGCGCACCAAGACCACCACGGATGTCCGCGACTACGGCTTCCGCAATGGCGTGGGTCTGCAAGAGATTCGCGGCATCGAAAAGCTGCTGTTCGGCAAGGGCACCGGTGACACCGATGACCTGATCCAGCACGGCGTCTTCACGATGTACAACGCCGCCGTCGCCGACGCCTGATGAATGGCCCCTCGGGGCCTTCTTCCACCTGATTCGAGGAACCTGAAATGGCAACTACTTTCAACTCCACCAACACGGGTGCGGCGAACGCCGTACCGGGCATCGGCGATGGTCATGGCATCAAGGCTGTGTGCGGCGTCTTTTCGCTGGCCGCTGCACTGGTCATCAACGATGTGATTCAAAGCCCGGTCATCCCCAAGGGGGCGACGATCCTTGACGTGATCGTCAACGTGACCGATCTGGACACTGGCGGTTCGCCGGCTATCACGCTGGATGTGGGCTATGGCGTGGACCCGGACTACTTCGTCCAGGCATCCACTATCGGTCAGACGGGCGGAGTCGTGCGTTCCAGCGCTGCCACCGCCGCGCCGCTGACGTTGACCGACAACGACACGGTTGACGTGCTCGTCAAGGCTGCCCCCGCGACCGGAGCCACCACCGGAACTGTCGCAGTGACCGTGATTTTCCTGCCCCCCAATGCCTGACGTCACCTTTACCGGTGAAGGGCGCCACGACCCGGAGCAAGTCACGTTCCGGGGCGTGGTGTTCCCCATTGGTGTGCCGGTCACAGTCTCGGAGGATGTCGCGGCCAAGCTGCGCGCCAATTCCCACTTCATGGTGAGCGACTCACCGGTAGAGGCGGCAGCGCCCGCCGAGGAAGACAACAATGGCAACGAAACGCGATCTGGCGATCACGCTCCTGCGAAAGCTCGGGGTCGTGGGCGACGGGCAAACGCCTGACGCCTCGGACATTCAGATCGCCGAGGAAAAGCTTGACGCCGTGCACGCCATCCTGCTCGCCAAGCGGAAGTTGCATTGGACGTGGGATGACGTGCCGGTGTATGCCAACGAGCCCTACGCCATGATGGGCGCGTTCCTGGCTGCTCCGGAATTCAGCGTTCCGCCAGATATCCGTATCTGGCAGGCCGGTGAATCGCTCCTGAACTCGGTAAATTCCGCGCCCATCACCGACGCGCCTGCGGCTGGGGAGTACTTCTGATGGACTATGCCTTCAGCATCGCCCTGAACGAGCCGCCGGGGCGCCGGGACATGGAAGCGTATGTTGGCGACGACTTCAACGTTGTCGCAAAGCTCTTTGCCAAGGACGGCGACGTCGATCCGGTGATGGACTTCACCGGCACCACGGTCGATATCCTAGTGGGCTTCCGCTGGGTTCCCCCTGGCAATACGATCGCAGGTGCGGTCGATCCTCTGACGGGCCAGATCACGTTCGATCTGTCGGGCGTTGACTTCAACCGTTATTGGGGTCGTGCGCCGTGGATCATGCGCGTGACGACAAACGACCGCCGGCGCGTTGTCGCGCAAGGATTCATCGTCGTGCACGGTGATTGTGGGCCGTATGCATGGCCGAATGACTACGGTTACCAGTGGTGGGGATGGTAATGGCCCGCTATCCTCTGGTCACTGCCGCCTACACCGCGCGCAGCAAGAAGGCGTCTGCCCAGCGCTGCGTGAACCTGTTCCCCGAACAGAATCCCCAGGATGCACCAGCGCCGTTCACGTTCTACGGAACGCCTGGATACACCCTGTGGAGCACAGTGCCGGGTGATGGGGCGGTACGGCTAGAGTATGTGTCGAGCAACGGCATTTTGTTTGCTGTGCGCGGTGCGCGCGTTTATCGCTACAACGCGGGGGCATGGGTTCAGGCCGGTGCGCTGGGCACGACGGATGGCCGTGTGGTGGCCGCCGACAACGGCACCAATGCAGTGTTTGTCGATGGGACCGTGCTAGCTCCTACCGTCAACCTGACAACCTTCACGGTTGGGGCGATGAGTGGTGACGGTTGGTATGGCGCCGATTTCGTCTACTTCCTGAACGGCCGGCTGGTGTTCAACAAGCCTGGCACGCAGCAGTTCTATTGGACCGGCCTCTACGCGCTGACGCTAGATCCGCTGGACTTCTCCAGCGCGGAAGGATCGCCGGATTCCATCGTGGCAATGCTGGTTGACCACGCCGAACTGTGGTTCTGGGGGCCGCAGAGCCTGGAAATCTTCTACGACAGTGGCGACGCTGATGCTCCATACCAGCGTGTGCAGGGTGCATTCAACGAAGTGGGGTGCGTTGCGCCGCACTCTGTGAATCGTCTGGACAACACGATTTACTGGCTGGGCCGTGACCGCAACGGCGGAAACATCGTGTTCCGAGCCGCGAACTACCAGCCGCAGCGGGTGAGCACGCACGCGATTGAGAAGGAATTCGACGGCTACAGCCGCACCGACGACGCGTTCTCGTGGACCTACCAGCAGGAGGGTCACACCTTCTACGTGTTGGTTTTCCCGACTGCCAGCAAGACGTGGGTATTCGATGTGGCCACCGGCCTGTGGCATGAGCGCGCGTATCGGAAGTTCGACGGCACGCTGATTAGGCACCGCGGCAACTGCCATGCATATTTCGACAGCAAGCACCTGGTCGGCGACTTCGAGAACGGAAACGTCTACCAGCTGAGCATGGACGTCTACCAGGACAACGGAGACGACATCGAGCGGTTCAAGGACTCAGCGCACACATCCAATGGCGTGCGCACCTTCTATTCACGCTTCCGGCTCGATTGCGAGGTAGGCGTTGGCAACGAAACCGGCTCCGACCCGAATGTCTGGATTCAGTGGAGCGACGATGGCGGCTATTCATGGTCGTCGTCAGTGATCCGCTCGTTGGGCAAGATCGGCGAGACGAAGAAGCAGGTCGACGTGACGCGTTGCGGTTCCGGGCAGGACCGCATCTTCCGCGTCGGCACGAGCGCCAACGCGCGGATCTCGTTCAGTGGGGCATTCGTGAACGTGGTGCCCGGGGTGGGTAACTGATGGCGCAGATCTCGCTTCCCGGCTACCGGGAGCCGCTGACAGATCCTGACGGCAACATTTCGCGCGCGTGGTGGCGCTTCTTCCAAGGGCTGGCGACGCTTACAGGTGGAGGGAACATCCCGGACCTGAGCGCGATCATTGCTGCGATTGCTGACCTGCGTGGCCAGGTGCAAGAGCAGGAGGTTTCGCTACAGCCGACAGCCGCACTAGAAGCGCTCCAGCAGATCGAGGAACTGGCAACGCGCCTGCGGGATGCCGAGAACCTGACGGGCTTGCGCTCGAAGGTGTCGGAACTGGAAGACCTGCTTCTGTCGCTGCCGACGCCGGCTGTACCGAATCAGGTGGAGTCGTTTTCGTCGCCGACCCTTCTGAATTCGTGGGTGTACTTCGGCTCGAACAGCCTTCCCGGCTATTACAAGGATCCGTTCGGGCGTGTGCACCTTCGCGGATTTCTTAAGTCCGGGACAATCGGAAATGCAATCTTCACGTTGCCTGTCGGGTATCGGCCGACGCTGCGAGAGTTCTTTGCTGTGGTCAGCAATGATCTGTTCGGCGCGTGCTACGTGGATTCGAACGGCGATGTCATCGCCTACAAGGGTAGCAACGTCTATTTCAGCCTGGACGGAATCACCTTCCGGGCCGCATAGGAAATACCATGGCAATCACATACACGAAGCTATTCCAGCCGACGATGCTAACCACGTCGGATGTGACGATCTTCACGGCTGGATCTGGCGTGCCGCCTACCGCATTGCTACGTGGCGCACGCGTGCGGCTCACGAACGTGACGACGAGCCCGCAGACCTACCGCCTGACATTCGTCCCCAGCGGCGGATCGGCGTCCGACACCAACATTTCCCCGAAGGATAAGTCTCTCGGCCCGCTCGATTTCATCGACATCGATCTACCGACTCTGGTCAATGGCGACGCCATGCTGGCGCGCGCTGGGGCCGCTTCGTCCATCAACATCCAGTTCATCAGCGGAGCCTATTTCACCCCATGAAGAATTTCATGCAACTCGCCGGAGGCGTCGACGTTCTCCCTTTGCTGCTGGCCATTCAGCGGCGCCCGGAACTGTGGCAGGAAGATGATTTCCTCCGGAACTACCCGCAGGGCCCGTTTGGCGAGGTGGAAACGATCTTCCTGCGCTTCCCGAAGCGGTTGGTTGGGATCTCCGATGAGGATGTCGAGCGCTACAAGAAAAACATGCTGCCCGGATGGGATCAGCACGAATCGATCGATTACCCGGCCTACGCCACGCTGCATGAGGCTCGCCCCTTGGTGATGAACCTCATGGCTCGTGTTCAGGGTGAGCGCCTGGGCCGCGTGATGATCAACAAGATCAACCCTGGCGGCCGGATCTACCCGCATGCCGACACGCCTGAGCACGCGAACTACTACAGCCGCTTCCACATCGTTCTTCAGTCTGCGCCTGGCTCCGACTTCCGGTGCGAGAACGAGCACGTGAACATGAAGCAAGGCGAAGTCTGGTGGTTCAACAACAAACTCGAGCATGAAGTTGTGAATAACAGCGCCGTCGCTCGCATCCATATGATTGTCGATATTCGGACCTCGCAATGATCACCTTCCACATCGAACGCTTCGCCGACGTATATGCCGAGATGTACCCGCTGCTGGTCGAGCACTACGACGAGATCAGCCAGCACAAGGAACAGGAGATACCTCTCGATCCGCAGGCCGAGGTCTACCAGGCGCGCGAGGACAGCGGCAACCTGCTGATGGTTATTGCTCGGGACAGCGGCCGGATTATCGGCTACTTCGTCGCGATCATCGCCCCCGCTCTTCACTACAGGTCGTGCCTGACATGCTCGCCGGACATTTTCTACGTGCAGCAGGAATACCGCAGGGGTGGCGCGGCGATGGGCATGTTCCAGTTCGTAGAGGCTGAGCTTCGTCGGCGGGGAGTGAAGGCGTGGATGGTGGGGAGCAAGGTCGCACACGATGTGACGAAGCTATTCGGCCACCTCGGATTCGCGCCCTTCGAAGAAATTCATGTGAAGTGGCTGGGGGACTAACATGTTCGAATGGAAACGGAAACTCCTGCCTCTCAGCGGACCGCAGGTTGCGGCCGCTGTGGGCGCAGCGGCTGTAGCTGGGGTGGCCAGTTCCGCCGTTAGTGCAAAGGCGGCAGGTAAGGCGTCAGCTGCCCAACAACAAGCAGCAGCCGACTCCAACCAGTTGCAGTGGGACATGTACCAGCAGAATCGCGAGGACCAGGAGCCGTGGCGGCAGACTGGGCTTGGCGCGCTAAACCAGCTGGCCTATCGGCTCGGTATTGGCACGGGCAGTTCGGATGATCTGGTTCGCCGGTTCTCGATGGACGATTTCCAGGCAGATCCGGGCTACCAGTTCCGACTGGAGCAGGGGCAAAAGGGGATCGAATCGTCTGCGGCAGCGCGCGGCGGCCTGCTTTCCGGTGCAGCCGCCAAGGCGTTGACGAAGTACAACCAAGGCTTCGCATCCAACGAGTACCAGAACGCCTATAACCGATTCAATCAAGATCAGAGCAACATCTTCAATCGTTTAGCAACGCTTTCCGGCGTTGGGCAAACAGCAACAAGCAACATCGGCCAAGCTGGGCAAAATTATTCGACCGCGGCTGGGAATAACCTCTTGTTTGCCGGCAACGCTCGCGCATCCGGCTATACCAACCGGGCGAATGCGATCAACCAGGGTATCGGCTCCGTGGCCGGAGCATTTAGCTATGGGTTAGGCGGCAGTTCCGGTGGCATGGGTTTTGGTGGATTCGGGGGATAAAATATGGCTGAACTTGACCCACTAGCGTTTCAGCGCGGCTTCCAGGCTACGCAGTCCATTGTCAACGACGCGCGCCAGAACCGCCTACAGCAACTCGCCTTCCAGCGCGCGGAGGACCAATACCAGCAGGAGCAGAATGCGAACCGGCTCTATGCAGCTGCGGTAGGTCCGGATGGCACGATTGACCGCACGAAGTTGGTAACCGGATTCGCGCAAGGCGGACTCGGATCGAAGATCCCGGCGTTGCAGACGCAGTTTGCTTCGCAGGACAAGGCGCTACGCGAGGCTGACAAGGCGAAGCTCGAGAACATCAAGCAGCACGTGGAGCTTCAGGGCCAGTTGCTCGGTGGCGTGCGCGACCAAGCTAGTTATGACCAGGCGCGGCAGATGGCATCGCATGCCGGCATCGACGTCAGCCAGTTGCCGCCGCAATACGATCCGGCGTTTGTCCAGCAGGCCACGCAAAAGGCGCTTACCGCTGCGCAACAGATCGAGCAGATGTGGAAGCAGAAGGGCTACGATCTGGAGCAGCAGAAGTTTGGCTACCAGCAACAAAACGATGCGGCCAACAGGGGCGTCCAGTTGCAAGGGCAGCAGATCACCATGCGCGGCCAAGACCTGAGTGCGGACACCGCGCGCCGGGGCCAGGATCTGACGAATGCACGCGCGGGCGAGGCGGCAAAGACCAAAGATTCGCAGGCAGAAAAGACGCGCACGCAGGATGCGAACGACGCCCTCGGCATCATCGATATGGCCGACAAGCTGCTCAATGACGCGACCGGAAGCCGTCTAGGCAATGCCATCGATGTTGGGGCTGGCGCGCTGGGTATCTCGACGCCGGGGGCTCAAGCTGGCGCCCAACTGAAAGCGTTGGAAGGTGCGTTGGTATCGAAGATGCCGAAGATGAGCGGGCCGCAGTCGGACAAGGACGTGCTGCTTTATCGTCAAATGGCCGCTCAGATCGGTGATGCCAACCTTCCTGTTGCCACTCGTCGCGCAGCGCTAAACACCGTACGCCAGATCCAGCAGAAATACGCGGCCGGCTCGACCAGTGCCTCCACCCCGAAGCCTAAGCCATCCCTTTCCGACATCTTCGGCAACTGAGTATGGACAACGTCAAGCGATTCGCGGAGCAGTACGCGCCGCTGGCGACACAGGTTGGACAGCGCATCGGCGTAGCGCCGGACGTTCTGCTCGGCCAGTGGGGACTGGAAACCGGCTGGGGCAAGTCGGTGATTCCCGGAACCAACAACCTCGGGAACATCAAGGACTTCGCTGGCGGCGGGCGTCGCGCGGTGGACAACATGACGGGCTCGAACGACGCCTACCGGGCCTACGCCACGCCTGACGCCTTCGGGAGCGACTTTGCCGACCTGATCTCGCGCCGGTACCGCGGCGCCGTCGGTGCAGGCGCTGATGCCAGCAAATTCGCCAGTGCGCTGAAGGCTGGCGGCTATGCCGAAGACCCAGCCTATGTGTCGAAGCTGGCAGGCGCCACGAACCTCGTAAGGAAATTCGCAGACATGGCACTCAGTTCCGTATCCGGCACGGCCAACGCGGCAACGGGCGGCGATCTGGCGGCCAAGGTAAAGCAGGCCAAGGATGCAGGCTACTCCGACGACGAGATTTTCCAGCATCTGGGCCAGAGCCAGGGCTTTGCGGACAAGCTGAAGCAAGCGCGCGACGCAGGATACAGCGATGCGGAAATCAGGCAGCATTTCGGGATTGGCTCTGCATCCCCGACATCGACCGCACCAGCAAGCGCATCGGGTCGGTCCTTCGTAGTTGGGAAGCCCGGCGGGCTTGTCGCTCCCGGCAATATCGACATCAACGCGCGTCCGGTGGTGAAGAACAAGGACGGCAGCATTAGCACGGTGCGCTCGATGTCCATCGGCACGGATCAAGGCGAAGTGCTAATTCCGACCGTGAGCGACGACGGCCGGATCATGTCGAATCAGGAGGCCATCGACCAATTTCGCCGCACTGGCCGCAATCTCGGCACCTTCCGTACGCCAGATGAGGCCACCGCTTATGCGGAATCGCTGCACAACCAGCAGGCTGACGCCTATGGTGCCGGCCCGAAGCCGGAGCAGCCTGGCATGCTCGCCACGCTCGGCGCCACGGCCGGTAAGGGCTTTGGCAATGCCGTACTAGGCGCACAGCAACTGATCGGCAAAGGGCTGCAGCAAGTCGGAGCTACGACCGCGGGTGATTGGCTGGTGAAGGACGCCACGGAAGGAGCTCGCCGCCTGGAGGCCCAAGCCAAGCCATACGCGGATGCCAACCCGGTTACCGGGGTCGTTGGGGAAATCGCTGGCTCGGTAGCGAACCCACTGAACCGGTTGGTGCCAATTGGGGGTGCTTCCTCATTGGCCGGCACCGCGCTACGAGCCGGTGCGCAGGGTGCAATCTCAGGCGCAGTGACCCCTGTGACCAAGGATGATGGTGACTTCGCGCGAAACAAACTCTTGCAGGTTGCCACCGGTGCCGGCATTGGCGGGGCAATTCCCGTTGCTGGCGCCGCCGCCCGTGCCGCTGGACGCGGCGTCGCGCGCGCTGTCACGCCAACCGCAGCGTCGCCGGAGGTCGGGGCACTCGCGCAGCGGGCGACAGATCTGGGGATCAACCTCCGCGCGGATCAGGTAGCCAACAGCAAGCCGCTAAATGCTTTATCAGCCGCACTTGATTACGTGCCGTTCAGTGGTAAAGGCGCGGCCATGTCGAATCAGCAGAAGCAATTCAACATGGCCGTCTCCCGCACCATCGGGGAGAACACCGATAACGTGGCCGCTGCAATTGGCAATGCCGAAAAGCGTCTCGGAGGCGAATTCGACCGTGTTCTGAAGAACACCGCGGTGAATGCCGACAACGCATTCCAGGATGACTTGGCGCGCATCGTAGGGGACGCGCAGAACGAGATGACTGAGCAGCAGTTTGGCGTGTTGACGAAGCAGATCAACAACATCCTGAATAAGGTAAAGGATGGAGATGTCATCCCGTCAGATGCGGCATACAACATCAAAAAGGGACTCGACCGCCTCAGCAACAGCAACGATTCGACGCTCGCACACTACTCTCGGGATCTCCGGGGGGCGCTCTTGGATGCACTGAATCGCTCGCTTCCGGATGGCGGGGAGGCATTTGCCAAGACTCGTCAGCAATGGGGAAACCTGCGGGAACTCAGCAAGATTGTGCCGCGCGGCGCGGAGGGCGATATATCGCCCGGGCGCCTTGCCAATGCCAAGAACATCCGCTCCAAGGATCTTGGAGAGCTAGCCGACATCTCGGCGCAATTCTTGAAGCAGCGGGTGGGGGATTCCGGCACGGCACAACGCGCTGGGATCTATGGGTTGCTTGGAAGTGGCGCCGTAATAGACCCCCTATCGGTGGGGGTGGGCTTGACTGCTGGACGCACGGCCAATGCTGCCTTGGGCAGTAATCGTCTGGTCCAGTCCCTGATCGACAGGTCAATCAACCCGGCGACTCTCAACGGTAATGGTGCCCTTGCCGCGCCGCAGAACGCGCTTGTAAATCGGCTCGCTCCATATCTGGTCCCAGCCGGGGCGACGACGGGAGCGAACGCCTTCAATAAGCCCTAAAACGAAGTTCCAGGCCACCACGAAGGCGAGTATCCACAAGCCTTTTTGAAGGATTTTGGGGTCAAACCATTCCATACCCGAAAGAGTAGCACACCACCGAGCCGGCCCTGCGCCGGCTTTTTTCATGCCCGCCACAGAGCGGGCTTTTTCATTTCTGAGGTCACCTAAATGGTAATGAGCCTGCTCCCTGAACCGGTGCAATCCTATGAGGACAGCAACGGTCGTCCCCTCAATGGAGGCAAGCTGTACACGTATGCTGCGGGCACCACCACGCCCAAGGCCACCTATCAGGACCAGGCCGGCACGATCCCCAACACGAACCCGATCATCCTGAACGAGCGCGGGGAAGCCACGGTCTGGGGAACCGGCACTTACCGCTTCATCCTGAAGAATTCCTTCGACGCAACGATCTGGGATCGGGACAACATCCAGGCGCCAGGCTCAGCGCTGGATGACGCAATCGCCGCGCTACGGGCCGATCTGGCCAACACCAGCGATGTAGGCAAGGGCGATGCACTGGTGGGCGTCAAGCAGCCTGTCGCAGGTTCTGTTGCGCGCACCCAGCACACCAAGAACACGGAAATCATCAGCGTCTTGGACTTCGGCGCGGTTGGCGATGGGGTGGCTGACGACACAGCCGCATTCGTGGCAGCCGTGACGGCGATGGCAGGTAAGGCCATCTTCGTGCCTGACCCGCCAGTCAAGTACATCCTGAGCTCGTTGGTCACGCTCCCAGCAAACACGTCGCTCTACGGCGAATCGAAGTTCTCGACCCGGATCGACAAGAGCGGCAACAACGACATGTTCTCGCTGGGCGATGGGGCCGTGCTGCGCGACCTGTTTCTGGAGGGTAAGGGGGACGTCAATACGGGAGGCCGGGGCGTCCTGATCACGGGCAGCGATGGCCATCAGAACCTTATCAACTGCCGGGTGGTCGACTTCCCTGCCGACTGCGTGACGTTCACCACCACCACGGCAGGGTCACAGTTCGCTGCGGTCAACTGCGAATTCAACCAGTACAACGCGGCGACGGGCAGCGGCAAGTTCGCCATCAACATCGTGGACGGCGTGCAGCTGGGCGCTGTCCCGCGCAAATTCATCGGTTGCGAGTTCCAGGGCTCCCCGTCGTTCAACTTCGGGGGCTGCAATGACCTTTTCATCAGCGCTTGCTTCCTCGGGGATCTGAATTTCACACTGAACTCTCGAGGTGTGCTGATCAACGAGAGCCGGATTGCAAACCAGTCGGCCCTGTCCATCTTCGGGCACAACCACGCTATTGTGGGGTGCGACATCAATCCTCAGGTCACCATCACGCCGGGCGCTGACAACATCCATATCGGACCGGGCAGCTTTAACAACATCCCGGTGATCGATAACAGCGGCAATGGGCGCAATCAGATTTCCCACTGGAACGTGAACTACACGCCGGCCTTCACCTCTGGCGGCACGCAGCCATCGCTTGGGAACGGTGTTCTGAACGGGCGCTGGTCTCGCCAAGGCAATCGGGTTGCCGTTGTCATTGAGTTGACCGTCGGCGGCACCACGTCGCTGGGCACTGGAGATCTTCGCTTCAGCCTTCCGACACAAGCCCCCAATACGCACGAACTGAACCAAATCTGCGGGGTCGCAGCACTCGTGCGCAGTGGCACCTTCTACTCGGCGGTATGCATCGTGCCGCCCCTTACCCAATACGTGACGATGGCGCGCGATACGACTGGCTCTGTCATCGCAACTTCGCCAGGCACATCGGCGGTCGGCGATACATACCGATTGGAGTTCGAATACACGGTCGGCGTCTGAAGTAGTTAGATCCGGGGGAAGTCATGGAAGCAGTACAGGGCAAGCGAAAATGGTTCGACACCACGATCAGCCTTCAGTGGCTGGTCGGTGCCGCAATCAGCGCCATTGCGGCGGCGGGAGCTACGGCTGCCGTTTGGTTCAGCCTGGTCGGCAGGGTCCAAGCGCTGGAGTTGAAGGACATCGACCATGCTGCGCACTTTTCGCGCATCGAGGCGGATTTACGGCAGCAGCGCGCGGACGTGAAGGAGCAACTGAACGGGATCGGGCAGGACGTGAAGGAGATTCGCGGCTACCTGATGGACAACGCGGCTGGAAATCGGCCAGACATGCGGAGGTGGTCGCGATGAACTGGAAACTTGGTCTTGCTGATAACTGGCGCCAGCTTCACAAGAAAGGGACGGTCATCTTCGGATGGCTGTTCACCGTGTTCATGGGCTTCGGCCCGCTACTGGTACAGACGTGGAACACGATGCCGCCCGAGATGAAGGCGGTGATCCCGCAGAACTTCCAGCAGTGGATCGCCTATACCATGTTCGGGCTGACGTTCATTTCTCTGCGGTACACGTCGGTCAGGAAGAAGGAGGATGACGATGCTGGCGCATGATTTCGTGCGTGGCCCGCTGGCCGATGCGTTGGCGCTCCTTCCGTCGGGCATGGATACGCCACAAGCTCGGGTGATGGTGGTGGCCATCTGTCTGCAAGAATCAGGGCTGGAGCATCGGCGCCAGCTTGGAAACGGTCCAGCTCGTGGCTTTGCACAGTTCGAGCTGGGCACGCGACAGTCGCGCGGCGGCGTCTGGGGAGTCTATCTCCACGACGCCAGCCGCTTCTGGCTGGACAAGCTTTGCGCCGCCCGGGGCGTCCAATTCCTGCCGGACTCTATCTGGCGCGCACTGGAGACGGATGATGTGCTGGCTGCGGGTGTGGCTCGGCTGCTGCTGTTCACAGACCCGAAACGGCTGCCAGCCATGGATGACGCGGATGGTGCGTGGGGCTTGTACTTGCGCACTTGGCGCCCTGGGAAGCCACGGCCTGAATCGTGGCCAGCAAACCATTCTGTCGCGCGCCTGGAGGTTATTCGATGATCGCTACACTTATATCCATGCTGTCGGACGCGTGGCCGGCGCTGCTGGCCGGGCTGCTGGCAATCGGCAGCCTCCTGTGGGGCTGGGCGCGCAACCAGCAGGCCAAGACTGCGACAGCCGAGGCCAAGCAGAAGGAAGCCGAAGCTGCCGCCAAGGTGGCGATCATCCAGAAGTCCGAAGCGGACGCAAATGCCGCAGCCGCGCAGGAGGGCGGCGCCGCGGTGAAGGAGAGAACAGATGCCGAAAACAGGATTGCTGCTGGCCCTTCTGGCGAGTCTTCTCGCATCCTGCGGGACGAATGGAGCCGCGACGACTGAACCGGAACCGCAGATCATCACCAGGACCCGGATTGTCGATACAGGTTGCGACTGGGCCAAGCCCATCATGGTCAGCAAGGCCGACGTCTTGACAGATGGCACCGCTGACCAGATTCGCGCCCACAACGAGACAGGCTCCAAGCGTTGCAACTGGAAGCCGAAATCTCAGCCGGCGTCGAGCGTCTCGTCCAAGTAAAGCACGTGGTCGCGTACGAAGCTTGGACGCAGATGGCCAGAGTCCTTATAGATCGGTTCGCCGTTTGCTGTGACTGACGGACATATCTTCTTGTCGCACAGGTGTTCCAACGGGTCGATGATCGTGGCGCCACCGCGGCGCCCGGCGTCGATCAGTTGGGCCCGCAGATTTCCCACCTGGTTGTACCAGGAGTGCAGGTAGTAGCCGACTGGCAGGCCGTCGCGATCAACATTGAAGCCGATAGGGTAGAGCGAACGCTTCACCATGAACTTCGGGTCGACCTTCTGCCCATTCGGGATCGTCAGGACTAGATATACCTTCTTTCCTGACTTCACCAGCCCTTCGATCATCGCCGCCAGCGAGTCCATCGATTGTGCCGTTCCGAGAGAATTCGGCGCCAGTCGTTCGGGCTTTCCACCAGTCTCATACTGGTAGAAGTTGCCCATCACGTAGTAGACGTCCCACAGCGCGCCGATCACCACCGTGGTGACCTCTGGTCTTGCAGCGTACTCCAGCGAAGTATTCAGAGAATGTCCGCATTGCGGGTGGTCCTTATCCGTTACATTCGGAATCGGTGGACAACCTGGCGCCGTGGCAAACACCGCCGTATTCACCTTCCCGGATTGCTGGCTGACAAGCTGGTTGATCCGCGGCCCGTACTGTTCCATGTTGCTGTCGCCAAGGAATAGCGTGGTCTCCGGACTGCCGCTATCGCTCACGAACAGCACCTTCTTCTGGAACTCCACCTGTTTCATTTCCTTGCTGGGGAAATCCCACTCGCCGGCAGCCGCCATGATCTTCTCCAGTCCGGCCGATTTGGAGTAGGGCACGATGCGCTGTTCGGAGATTAGATAGCCAGTGCCCGCCACCGCGACCATGGCGGTGCAAAGCAGAGCGACCTTCATGCGCGGGAAAGCGCCGAAGCGAAGTGGCTTCTCTATTCGTGCCGTCAGCCAGGCGAGAACAAAGGCCAGCGCCACGGCACCGGCGCGGACAGCATCTGAGGGCGTGTCGCCATAGACCAGACGGGCGAAAACCAGCAAAGGCCAGTGCCACAGATACAGCTGGAAGCTGATCAGACCGATTCTGCGCATTGGCAAGCTGCCCAGGACGTAGCGATTTAGCCATGCGTCGGGACCGGCCGCAATCGACAGCGCCGCGCCGCCGATAGGCAGCAGCGCCCACCAGCCGGGGAAATAGTCTTCGGCGCGCACAAGCGCCACGGCAGCGAACAACAGGCCGATACCGGCGACCGACAGCAGCTCGGACAGCGCGCGCGACATCTTCAGGCGCCAATGGTGCAGCGTCACGTACGCCAGCAGGCTGCCAGACAGCAGTTCCCAGAAACGTGTATCCGGCAGATAGAAGGTCCGCGTCCGGTCAAGATGGACGGTGTCGATGTTCAGGAAAAACGAGGCGCCCAACACCAAAAGCGTCACCATAAGAAGATTGGCGCGCAGTCGATACCCCAGCCAGAGTAGGAGCGGCCATACCATGTAGAACTGTTCCTCGATCCCCAGCGACCAGAGATGCAGCAATGGCTTTAGTTCGGCTTTGGTGTCGAAGTAACCGGCCTGCTGCCACAGCTGGAAGTTGGCAAGGAACGATGCTCCGCCCAGCACGCTGTCACCCAGCGACGTGTATTCGTCTGTCAGCAGGATGCCCCAGCCAAACGCTAGGCAGGCGCCCAGCACGATGACCAGAGCCGGGAAGATCCGGCGCACGCGGCGCGCGTAGAAGTCGCCAAACGAGAACGAACCCTGCTCCAGGCCCTTGAACAGGATGGTGGAGATCAGGAAGCCCGAGATGACGAAGAAGATGTCGACGCCGACGAACCCGCCCGGCAACCAGTCCGGGAAAGCATGGAATGCCACCACGACCAGCACTGCCACGGCGCGCAGGCCATCAATATCGTCGCGGTATGGGGGATGAGCAATTGTGGTGGGATTGGCGTATTTCATCCGAATCGTGTCAATTTTGAAACGTCCGCGATGATGCCACAGGGCGCCGTTAAGTTGAATGGACAACTGTTCAGATATACAGTGCTCCGATGTCGACCGGCTTCCAACCTCCAGCCCCGCCCATGCCTTCCTATGTGATCTCCAAGGAATGGGCATGCCGTACCTGTTCGCGCCTCAAGATCACTATGGCGCAGGAATATCCCCACCCCAGGATGCGTCTGGACTGCCAACTTGGGAATCCGTGTCCGCTGAAAGGGTGCGACGACTGGCAGCGGGAAATGGGGGTGGATTGACCGTTTATAACAGGCATCTAACCCATTGATTTATATAGGGCTGATTAGGGCGCTTTACGGGTGTGCGAACCCATATAAAAAGGCACTTAACCTCTTGATATAAAAGGGGAAAGCGCCTGTCTTTCGAGCCTAAGGTCGCTGCATGCGGGCTCGCGGGGAAACGGATATCGCCTAGCGGATTTCGATCACGCGCGAGCGGATAAACGCGTCGTGCGCCATCAGCGTTTCGGCCCAGCCGGCCGGCGGCACCAGGCTGATATCGGTAATTACGTAGCCGATGTCTCCTTCGGTCTGCAATTGCTGGGCCTCGATGTTGGCGCCGATTTCGGCCAGCGCCTGGTTCAGATGGGACAGCGTGCCGGGACGGTTGTAGTGAA
>JGI25159J45721_1000113_pt1 | contig 38686 bp, 25 predicted proteins | sample AraplaMF_Cvi_mLB_FD_45721 | JGI IMG/M metagenome (IMG submission 45721)
CAGGACTTCCGCTCCATGTTCACCGGCTCGGACGGCGCTTCGCAAGCCAATCTGCGCGGCCTTGGCGCGCAAGGCACGCTGGTGCTGCTGAACGGACGCCGCCTGTCCTTCTACGGCGCGCCGTCCGGCTTCCAGACCATGTTCGTCAACATCGACGCGATTCCTGCAGCCGCTATCGAACGCATGGAAATCCTGACCGACGGCGCATCGGCCGTGTATGGTTCGGATGCGGTTGCGGGCGTGATCAACGTGATCACCAAGAAGAACTACCAGGGCCTGGAAGCGCGCGCCAGCCACGACTCCTCGCGCGAAGTGAAATCCTATGGCGAAAAGCAGGGCAGCATCCTGTTCGGCAAGGGCGACCTGGAGAGCGAGGGCTACAACGTGTATGGCTCGCTGAATGTCTATCAGCGCGACCGCATCGCGCTGGACGATACGTATAAAAAACGTCCATCCTACTTCTACGTCAACAACCCAACCTTCATTCCCAACTTCCGCATCGGCACCGGCAGCGAACCGGGCACGCTGAATCCAGGCACCTTTTTCGTCTTCGATCCGAACAAGGGCAATGCGCGTACCCAGCGCGCCGTGCCCGGCTGCCCGACCACGATCACCGAAGCTTCCGGCACGCGCTGCGTGTGGAACAACCTGCCGTATGCACTGGATACCGGCCCGACTTCGGATCGCGTGACCGGTTACCTGGCGGGCCGCATGAAGCTGGGCGGCGACCTGGAAGGCTTTGCCGAAGCCGCCTATACCCACATCAAGCTGCGTGGCGAAAACGGTCCGCGCACCTTCAACAGCGGTACCACCAACAACTGGTTCTCGCGCAATACCGGGACGAAGCTGAATACCTTTGTCTATCCTTATCTCAGCCCGAACAACGTTTATCTGAAGGGCAAGCTGGACCCGGACATGGCGGCGCAGATGGGCGGCGCGGCCGGCCTGAACTACCTGCTGCAGGACGCCGTCGGCCACTTCGGCCAGACCAACAAGGACGACAGCTACCGCGCCCTGGCCGGCCTGCGCGGCACGGTGTTCGGCAACTGGGACTTCGAAACCGCGCTGAGCGTGGCAGGCAGCCACTCGGTGCTGTACCAGACCATCAACGTCAACACCAAGGGCTTCGAGAAAGCCTTCGGCCCGACGACGTACGACCCGGTCACCGGCCGTCCCTATATCTCGGATAATCCGGCCTACAAGTTCGGCGAGATCAGCGACGCCAACGCCGCGCTGCTGCGCGAAGCCTTCCCGACCTTCGATATCCAGTCCTGGACCAAGCTGATTACCTGGGACGGCAAGATCGAAGGTACCGTAGCCAGAATCGGCGAGCGCGAAGTGCGCGCGGCCTTCGGCGCCAGCCTGATGCGCGAAAGCTTCGAGACGCCGGGCAATGCCGATGCAGCCAATGGCCTGATCACCCAGCAGGGCGGCTCCTGGTTCGACGGCCAGCGCACCATTTCCGCATTGTTCGGCGAGGTGGTGGTGCCGGTCACCGAGAAGCTGGAGCTGAATGCTGCCGCGCGTCTGGACAAATACCCGAACTTCTCGGCCAACCTGGCGCCGAAGATCGGCGTGCAATGGCGTGCGCGTCCCGATGTGATGGTGCGCGGTACCTACTCGGAGGGCTTCCGTGCACCGAACCTGGCCGAAGCTGGTTCGGGCGGCGTGTTTGCCCAGGTGGGCGGTATCCGCGACACCGTACGCTGCGACGAAACCAATTCCATTGCACGGCTGCTGATGAAGTCCGTGTCCGCCACCGAAGTCGATCTGGGCAAGAACCTGCTCAACTCGAACTGCTCCACTACCGTCGGCGGCCTGACGCCACCGAATCCGGACCTGAAACCGGAGAAGGCGAAGATCTCCACCGTGGGCCTGGTGCTGCAGCCGGCAAAAGACCTGAGCATCTCGCTCGACTACTGGTTCGTGTACCGCCGCGACGAAATCGTGCGCCAGGACTTCAACCAGCTGTACACCCAGCTGGTGGACAAATACGGCGCCGCGCTGTCCGGTACCGGCCAGGCGATCCGCAACGACCTGACCGACGCCGACCGCGCGAATATGGCCGCTATCGTTACCATGTGTTCGAACCCGGCCAACTCCGCCGCCTGCGCCAGCGGCCTGCCGAAATATTCGGTCGGCAACCTGGGTGGCCTGATCAACTCCTACATGAACCGTGGCCGCACCCTGGTGGACGGCTTCGACATCGATGCCCGCGCCAAGTTCTCGCTGGGCGCATGGGGCAAGCTGGGCACCGGCATTTCGACCACGATCCGGCGCCGCGAAATCTACAACTATGAAGACGGCAGCGGCTTCTCCGGCAACTACGTCGGCTTCTACGATTCGCCGCGTCTGCGCGCTACGCTGAACGCCGACTGGGCTTACCGTAACTTCATTACCAGCGTGTTCGTCAACTTCACCGGCCGCACCAAGTGGGCATATGGTCCCTACGACACGGACAACACGCCGGCCAGCTGCATGGCTGCCGGCGTGCAGATGCCGGAGTGGGAGTGCGATGGTGCGCCTTCCTACACCACGGTCAACCTGGGCTTCAACTGGAAGCCGGTCAAGAACCTGGACCTGGGCCTGAACATCAAGAACGTACTGGATAAGCGCCCTTACTACGACCCGAACGGCTGGGAGGGCTACAACCACAGCACCAACCTGTTCGGCCGCCAGCTGGCTTTCTCCGCGAGCTACAAGTTCTGGTGAAACGCTACAATGAAAACTCCTTTTGAGGCATAAAGATGGACAAGCAATTCAATCGACGAAACTTCCTCACCGCCGGCGCAGCGCTGGCAGGCAGCCTGATGCTGCCCGGCGCCTTCGCCGCCGCCGGCCGTGACCGCGTCCGCATCGGCATGATCGGCACCGGCATGCGGGGCCAGGTGCTGCTGCGCGAACTGCTGCGCCGCGACGACGTGGAAGTCGTTGCGCTGTGCGATATCGATCCCGTGATGCTGGGCCGCGCCGTGGCGCAGGCGGAAAAAGAAGGTAAGCCGCGTCCGAAAACTTTCGGTGACGACCGCGACCCGCAAGCCTACAAGCGCATGCTGGACAGCCGTACCCTGGATGGCGTGATCATCGCCACGCCGTGGGAATGGCACGCGCCGATGGCGATTGCAGCCATGCAGGCCAAGGTGGCTGTCGGCTGCGAAGTGGTGGCAGGCATCACGCTGCAGGATCACTGGGATGTGCTGAACACCCAGTTGAAGACCAACACGCCATATATGCTGCTGGAGAACGTCTGCTTCCGGCGGGACGTGATGGCGGTGCTGCAGATGGTGCGTGCCGGCGTGTTCGGCGAGCTGGTGCACCTGCAGGGCGGCTACCAGCACGACCTGCGCGCCGTAAAGTTCAACAACGGCGATCCCGCCAAACCATACGGCAGCGGCGTGGAATTCGGCGCCAGGGGCTTCTCTGAAGCACGCTGGCGCACCGAGCACTCGGTCAAGCGCAACGGCGACCTGTATCCGAGCCACGGCATCGGCCCGTGCGCGATGTACACCAACATCAACCGCGGCAACCGCTTCACGCGTATCAACAGCTTTGCCACCAAGGCGCGCGGCCTGCACGATTACGTAGTGAAGCAGGGCGGCGCCGGCCATCCGAATGCGAAGGTCAGGTTCAGCCTGGGCGATATCGTGACCACCACGCTCTCCACCGAGAACGGCGAAACCATCCTGCTGCAGCACGATACATCGCTGCCGCGTCCTTACTCGCTGGGTTTCCGGGTGCAGGGCACGACCGGCCTGTGGATGGACGTGAACCATTCTATCCACGTCGAAGGCCAGAGCAAGCCGCACCAGTGGGACGACTTCAAGGCCTGGCAGGACAAGTACGAGCATCCGCTGTGGCGCAAGTATGCGGCCAAGGCCGAAGGCGCGGGTCACGGCGGCATGGATTTCTTCGTCATCCACGCCTTCGTGGAAGCGCTGAAGGCGCAGGCGCCGATGCCGATCGATATCTACGATGCCGTGACGTGGAGTGCGATCACGCCGCTGTCCGAGCAGTCCGTCGCCAGCAACTTCCAGACGCTGGACTTCCCGGACTTCACCAACGGCCAGTGGCGCAACCGCAAGCCGGTCTTCGCTTTCGACGACCGCTATTAAAACAGGTGGCGCAGGCCGGCCATTACGCCGTTCTGCGTTTTCCCGGAGCCTGCCGTACCGCCCGCATCCAGGGCGACTGCGGAGGCGCCGCTGTTTTTCATGGTGCCGATAGCGACATAGGTGGCGGTGCGTCTGGAAAGGTAGTACATCAGCCGCGCCACTGCCATCTTCACGTCCGCATCGCTGCCCCTGGTATTGCGGTAAGCCAGCTGCGCATCCAGCACCAGCTGTGGATGGAGCGGATGGCTCACACCGAGGTAGTACAGGTCCGATTCGCTCAGCCCTGATGCCAGGGCCGATGCTTGTGCCGCCGTACGGCGTGCAATCACGCCACCGCCGATTTTCGTTTCACCCAGTAGGCCCCAGCCGTTCAGCGTGACGCGGCGGTCGCTGTTCGCGCTGCCCGTTATCGTGCGCCGCTTCCGCGAGCGGTACACGCATGTGGAGGTGACCCTGCACGAGCTGACCACGATGGAGCAGATCAAGGCGCTGAAGGAAGGACGCATCGACGTCGGCTTCGGCCGCGTGAAGGCGGAGGACCCGAATGTGCGGCGCATCGTGCTGCGCGAGGAACGCCTGATTGTTGGGCTTCCTGACGGCCATGCGCTTTCCGGTTCCGAAGAGGCTCTGCGGCTGGTGGATCTGCAGAACGAAACCCTGATCGTTTATCCGAAGGCGCCGCGCCCCAGCTTTGCCGACCAGGTGCTGGACGTGTTCCGCAGCCACGGCATCACGCCGGGCAAGGTGGTGGAAGTGCGCGAGCTGCAGATCGCGGTCGGCATGGTGGCCGCAGGCGAGGGCGTGGCGGTTGTGTCGGAAAGCGTGCACGGCATGAAGCGTGCCGACGTTTCCTACCGGCCGCTGGCCGACCGCCAGGCCGTGTCACCGGTAATGTTCAGCGTGCGCAACCTGGACAAGTCCGAAGAGCTGCGCAATATGCTGGCCGTGATTTACGAAATCTACGATGAAGTGGGCATACCCCACGTAAAGGAAACCCTGTGACTACCTGTTGGCGGCGCGCGCGGCCAGTACCGCCAGTGCCAGCATCGCAATCAGCGCCGCCCCTGCCAGCAGGGTGAGGATGACGCTGAAAGAGAGCTGCATGGCGAGCAGTACGCCACCGACCATGGCGCCGAGGATGCCGCCGAAGCGTCCCACGCCGAACATCCAGGCGATGCCGGTGGCGCGCGCCTGGGTGGGATACAGCGGAGCCGCCAGCGCCGGCAGCGAGGCCTGCGCGCCGGTCACCATGGTGCCTGCCGCGAAGACCAGGATGGCAAATGCGGCCACGTTGCCGCTCTCCAGGCTTTGGCCGACGGCGACCAGCAGCACGGCGGCCAGCAGGAAGGTGAGGGCCAGTACGCGGGCCGGATTGAAGCGGTCCATCAGCCAGCCGCCAGCCAGCGTGCCGGCCGCGCCGCCGAGCGGGAACAGGGCCGCCAGCGTGGCCGCCCTGGCGATGCTGAAGCCGACGTCCCTCATCATCAGCGGCATCCAGCTGGTGAGCAGGTAGAAGATCAGCAGGCCGATGAAGCAGGTGATCCACAGCATCAGCGTCGGCAGCAGGTAGCGGCGCGACAGCACCAGCGGGAGCGCGCCCTTTTGCGCCGCTGCATCGCTGCCCACATCGCTGGCAATGAAGCGGCTGACGTGGCTCAAGTCCTTGTGGCAGATGCGTTGCAGCACACTGGCTACGGCGGCTGGCGGATACTGGCGCGCCGCCATGTAGGCGACGGACTCCGGCAGCAGCATGGCAATCACCGGCAGGAACAGCAGCGGCAGTACGCCGCCCAGCAGGAACACGCCTTCCCAGCCGAAGCGCGGAATGATCCCGGCCGAGACAAAGCCGCCCAGTGCAGCGCCTACCGGAAAGCCGACGTAGGCGGCGTTGACGACGAAGGAACGGTTGCGCGCTGGCGCCAGCTCGGCGATCAGCGCACCGGCATTCGGCATGGCGGCGCCCAGGCCGATGCCGGTCAGGAAACGCAGCACGGCCATGCTCTCGATGGAGCTGGCGTAAGCGGTGAGGATGCTGAACACGCCGAAGCACAAGGTCGCGACCATGATGACCGGCTTGCGGCCGAAGCGGTCGGCGCTGGGGCCGGCCGTCAGCGCGCCCAAGGCAAGCCCGAACAGCGCCGCACTGAGTACCGGCGCCAGCGCGGACCGCGTGACGCCCCATTCGGCGACGAGGGCCGGGGCGACGTAGCCGATGGCGGCGGTGTCGAAGCCATCCAGCGCGAGCACCGTGAAGCAGATGAACAGCACAAGATACTGATACGGCGACATGCGGTGTTCGTCGATCAGCGCCTGCACGCTCAGGGTGGCAGGCGGTGTGTCGGCGGCGGCATGGATGGACATCGGCGTCTCCCGGAGATTGAAGGGTAATCCACTGCCGGCACAGTATAGCGATAGTTCCTTGCGAATTGCTTACTTGCCAAGCTTGTGCAGGAAGGCCTTCGTGATGGCGGCGGGTGTGGCCGAGATGCAGGAGAGCGTGTACGGCATGAGGTGCGATGACGTGTGCTCCCCACCTGGCCGACCCCAAGCCGTATCGCCGGTGATGTTCAGCGTGCGCAATTTGGGCCAGCCCGCAGAGCTGCGCACTATGCTCGCGGTGATTTACGAGTTGACGAAGAAGCGAACATATAATGTTCCCTCCGACTTGCTGAGATAAAAGGATAACCAATGCCGAACGTGCTGCAAAAGTGGGCTGTCTATGAAGCGAATGTCCAACAATATCGCGTTCTGTCCGCGACCGTGCAGTCGTTTCTGCTAGCGATTGGAGCGATTCTGTTTTCGATCAATAAAGTGCCTACAGACCTGGTTTGTCTTGCGGTGGCATTAATAGGAATGGTTCATATTTTCTACGTGTGGATGCCGGTGGTTTTAGTGCGGAATCTAATCGTGGATTATTACAAGGGGCAACTGGATCTGAGTCATGAGCAGCAAATCGAGATTGCCGGCGACTGCAAAGAGAGAGACTTCGTAAAGTGCCCCGACAAGCGAAAGCTTCTTGTCGAAAAATACTTCGCGCCGGAATTCAGGATAACCATGCGCGAAACAAGGAAGAAGCTCGATCAATTTGTACCGAGAACGTATGCCTTCATTTGGGGCATGATGATTGTGTGTAAGTTCTATATGAATTTTTTCTAGAAGCCGGCAAGGCGTATCGCAAGACTTACTTCGGCAGCTTGTGCAGGAAGGCTTTCGTGATGGCGGCGGTTTCGTCCAGCCTCGTGTCCATCACGAAGTGGCCGCCGTCGAGGATGTGCACTTCGGCTGACGGATTATCGCGGCGAAATGCCTGCGCGCCGGGAACGGTGAAGGCCAGATCGTGCTTGCCCCATACGACCAGCGTCGGCAACTGGCGCTGCTTCAGCCACGCCTGCCATTGCGGATAGGCGGACAGGTTGTTCTGGTAGTCGTAAATCAGGTCGGCCTGGATGCTGGCCTGGCCGGGGCGGTTCAGGTAGGCGTATTCGTCCATCCACAGATCCGGGTCGTAGGCTTCCACGTTCGGATCGCTGCCGATATGGCGCATACGCGTGACCGCGACCGACTGGTGGCCTGCGATCACGTCTTTCTCATGCGCCGCGCGGTCGGCCCAGAAGGGCTTGCGCTTTTCCCACAGGGCGCCGAGGCCTTCCTCGTACACGTTCCCGTTCTGGAACACCAGCGCGCGGACGGCTTGCGGACGTGCGACGGCCATGCGCATGCCGACCGGTGCGCCGTAGTCCTGCATCAGCAGGACATAGCGCTGCACGCCGACGGCGTCGGTGAACTTCTGCATCACTTTGGCCAGGTTGTCGAAGGTGTAGGCGAATGTGGCCGGATCGGGCGCATCGCTGTTGCCGAAGCCTGGGTAGTCGGGCGCCACCAGGTGGTATTGATCGCCCAGCTTGCGCAGCAGGCCGTCGTACATGCGCGAGGAACTGGGCACGCCGTGCAGCAGCAGCACAGCCGGCTTGCTGGTATCGCCCGCCTCGCGGTAGGCGATATTCACGCCGTCCACGGCAACGGTATGGTAGGCAACGGGAGCGGCTTGGGCGGCGCTGGCGAGAGCCACGATGGCCGCGGCGGTCAGGACTTTCATGGTGTTCTCCGGTGAGGGTGGCGATGACCAGACTCTATCCGGGGACATTTCCTGCGGGAACCTTGCACGGCGAAACAGTCTCTTGCGCCGCGCGATGCAGCCGCATAGAATGCGGAGCACGCGGGTGTAGTTCAATGGTAGAACGGCAGCTTCCCAAGCTTCATACGAGGGTTCTTATTGCATGTTCTACCGGATGCACATTAGACTTCGCGACATCGGTGCGGGTGTAGTTCAATGGTAGAACGGCAGCTTCCCAAGCTTCATATGAGGGTTCGATTCCCTTCACCCGCTTTTCGCATCATTTTGAACGCTCCTGGCCCCTCCATAATATGCATCTTGGTACCGATACGAGGGCCCAGCGCATCGCCTTTCCACCGGCCAGCTCGAGAGCTTAAATCAAGTCCTGAACAGCGCTCACATGCGCAAGATGCGACAGAAACTTGCGCTTTTCCCATTTCTCGGTATAAATTCCCTTATAAATCAGTAGGTTATTGCCGCCCATGATTTCGATGTGGCCTAGACTCGACTCGTCGCTAAACCTGAGAGCTTCGAGTGCGGACATTCATCTTAAAGAACGTTTCCTTAGTACTTAGAGAGTCCAACGGCAAAGATACTTGGCGCCTGTTGGGACCCGATGGGTTACCGATTCGGGCATTCGACGTTTTTGCAAAGGCTATTCTTCGACTGCCGTACCATACGAGGCGCAGCTACAGTCGCTGGTTGGCCGAGTTCCTCGACTATCTGTTTGAGGCCTCGCAACGCCTAGAGTTCGAAAAAGATGGGGCAGTCGGCCGCGAGTTTCTCCGAGACGTCATCGAAGCCTATGACGATTACCTGGTCTTGGGAACTGATGCTGGAAGCCCGATTGCCATACGGATTAGCCAGACATTGCCATCGCCATTGGTGTCGAGAAGGTCATCGGCGACTATGAATGCCTGGGACTTTTGCGTTCAATTGTTGCTGCCAACAAATTGTCGCTTGACGATTTGAAGAAGATGTTTGAATCGGACTATCTCGAGCAAATGCCACGCCGTCCTTTGCGGCTTCTTGCGACGGAAAGCTCAGAAACTGAGCAGAAAGAGGTGCTCAATTGAATTCTTCGGGGAATCCTTTCGAGGACTATCAAGAGCAAGTTGCTTCTAATCGCGTAAATGTGATTAAGGACTATCTACAGTCGCTCAAAAAAACACGTGCCGTTTTCATGTATATCAGGGAACTTGCCAGGCAAATGGCGATTCACGTGAGTGTGATTGAGAAGAGGCCTTACAGCTACAGTACGCTCCTTCGTGTGAAACGGTACAGAAAGCTACTTTTCGCATACATGAGCCATCCAGACGAGGTGCTCATGTGAAGCGCTCGCGGAATCCCTTCAAGGGCCATCAAGAGCAAAAAGTTTCTAATCGCGTGAACGTGATTACGGACCACCTACGGTCGCTCAAAAAAACACGTGCCAGTTTTGAGTACCCAACGGACCTTGCAAAGGCAGTTGCCATTCATGTGGCTCTGATTGAGAATAAACCTTGTAGCTTCACTACGCTTCTTCGTAATAAACGGTACAAGAAGCTACTTTTGGCATACATGCGCCATCCAGTAGTCGCAACTGACAATTCAATATCTGAGGCATCCGTAAACGTTCGTGTCAAGTTGTTGGAGCTTGACCTTGTCAACGTGCAGCGTGATAACGAAAGGCTTCGAACGTATATTATTGACCTTGAGAATCGAGTAGGTACGATGCCTGTGCTTGCGGAAAATCCTGTGGTTTTCCAGGGGGCGAGTGAGGATGCTTTACGCTTGTCAAACGACAGAGCGCTGGCATGCAAAGCGCTTTGGTTAGTCATGGAACATTTTCAAGGGGTCGTAAGCGTTGACGCCACGCGAAGGTGCATCATTGACCTATCTGCGTCGCAACGGAAGAATGTTATCGTACCGGCCGATGTCGCGAAAGCTTTCCTGGACTGGCTTGCGGAAAGTTCTTGGGTAGGGGCCTAACATATGGCGCCGCAATATAGTGGGCGCGTAGGCTTAACGCACTACTGCGTCAAAAATCAAAAACTGTTCGGCGATTGCGTCCTTAGTACCTAATCGATTTCGACTGCATCTGCTAAGCGCCAGGATGCTTCCATCTTATCGGCGCGCGTCGACAAATGGTGGCACGAGGCCACTAAATCTTAAAGCCTCCGCGCCGCGACGACGACTCAAGTTCTTACGCCGGTATGCTGTTCATTACCGAAGTCTGCGCTTATGCAGGCCCGAGCATCCGCAAGATGTGTCTGCGTGAAATAAATAGTAGTCTCTTTCCCGCCTATGGTTACTTCGATTTCACTTGTTGATGCGACAGCAATTAACTCATGCATTTGATTTCGCTGCGCATTGGAATATTGGAACGCAGCCGCATGATTTGGACAAAGGGCCAAGTAACCCTCGCGATACCGCTTTGACGCCTGCTCAACAATTTCGACAGCTTCGAAGTAATATGAACCATTCGGAAGCCGAAACGGCAGTTCGTCCTTGCACACCTGGCATATCATAGTGCCATGCGAATTCGTATATTGGTCCTTCAGATACATCTTTGCTGCAGCCTTTGCATCTGCACTTCCGACCTGCACCAAACGTTCGCGCATCACAGATGACTTTTGCGGAGCCTCCGCAGCAGCTTGTTCAACCCTATCTTGTCTTAATACGGGATTTCGAATTGGACGCTCAGGAAGTTCTATCGGCTCTCTGCGTGTCTTAGCCAATTCAAGAATGCGCTTTTGCTCATCTTCAGGCAAGTCAACAAAGACTTGAACCCGTTGTCCCATTTCGACGTCCGTGATTCCCAACGCCGCACGATGCGCGGCTAATTCTGCATTCTCGCTTGAACGCTTCTTTTCCTCAGCGGCGAAGTTCACCTCACTGAGCCATTTGAACCCGGCATCAACCGCAAACCCGTTGGGTAATCTCGATATAGTTGCCTCTGCCGGCCGGACGTAAATCGCTTCGCCATCCTGAGTGTGCTGGGGGACCCACTCCAATACCTGGAGACTATGCACTAATTGTGACGGTGCGTCGTGATGTCCCCCCTTCGCATTCCATCGGAATCGCGCGATGTATGCTTTATGATAGTCATACTCTGCTCTGCAAAGCGCCTTCCATACTATCCGAGAGAATTCGATACGTTTCGTCTGGAGCAATGCAAGCCCAATCTGATTTAGCTTGAAATCACGGTCGATTCCATTGCCACTGCGTTGCCCTGGTGCTTTCCTCAGGTAGTCCCGTTTTGGATTATTCCAACAATGGGTCTCTTCAAACGGCCGCTCCAGTTCGACTTGGACCCCCACCCATTCCGCGAATCTGGAAATCCGCTCAATCGGAATGCTGCAGGTTGTGTACCAGTCGGAAAGCGGCTGTCGTCGTCTGTCGATGCCGGCCGCGTAAACATCATAAATACCGGTCGCCTTGAACGGGACATCCAAGAAAATCTGGTTAGCCGACGACCAGCCATCGCTGCCGCTGGCATTCCGAAAGATTCGGTATCCGCCAAATACTTGCTGGTGGTCCCTGAACTTCTCAGAAAACTCAACAAAGCGCCTAAGGTCGACCGCATAGAGGTCGTCGTGCACGCCAACAGCGTTCCCCGAGTATCGCTCAGCAAGAATGGTTCTTATAGCGTCGGCCTCATTGGGTTCTCGAACACCGAGCGCCTCCAAGAATAGCCTGGCCTCTTCTTGCTGCGATTTCTTTGTTCCTGCCGTTAGCACCCGCATATCCACGCATCGTTCAGGCTTCGCCTCGTTCACAGAACTGCTTAAAAAGAACGTGTCCTCTGCAGTTCCAATCTCTTCTGATGTAAGCTTAATAAAATAGACTTCCGGCAGTTCACCGTAGTCCTCTTCTTCCTCGCAGTGCTTATAAAGCAAGCTGTATAAGCTTTGCAGCCATTCGAATGACTTCGAGTCAATCCAATCCAACACCTCCTGCTCAACGTTGCAAGTTCGGTGTTCCGGCTCAAGTTCATCTTCCCATTGCAATTCGCGAGCTCGTCGCTCGAAGAAGTCCTGAAGGTCTGCAGTTTCGTACTCCTGCATACCTAAACTCGCGAGGAATCGGTCAAGGTTGCTGTTACGTTGTGTATATCCAATCGCCCAATTCGGCGAGTCACCACGCCCGGTTACCAGTGTCAGGTCGTCTGTGTTAAGCAATGCTTTTAGGCCTGCCCTAGCTTGGAGCAAATGCGATGCAGGCGCGAAACCACCGCCGTACTGCGGGACTAATGGCTCATTGCGCATTTCGGCCAATATAGCGCCGCGAATGCACGCGTAGCGCTCAGGTAGTGTGTCGTCTTTGTTTGGCAAGACAGACAGAAACTCCCCAGTCAGCAAGCCAACATCCTTAATTTCATGTAACGACTTCGCAGCTAGGTTCGCTAGTTGGGCAAATAGTGGAGCGTTTGCAGGAGTGTTCTTAATGCTGGCTCGGCTAAGCTCTGGAACAAACGGTGCATGAAGATGAAACCTCAGACCAGAAGTTTCCTTCTCGGCAGGAAAGAAGACCGAAACGCTGCCGTTGTCCGCAGGAGCAATTTTCATTTGCGATGCCAACGACTGGCCTTCGTCGAAGGTCTGCTTCCCTTCCAGAAAAGTAAGCTCGTAGGCGACGGATACCTTTTGCTTTACCACTCCTTCGTTGGTTAGTTCTGGGCCATTAACGGGCTTGACCGGCTCAGTAAACCTCAACCAGTGAGAACTCGTGACCTCTAGCCCATTCAGCTGCTTCCACACTTCTACATGAGATGCCGTGTGCTCCTCTCGAAGTACAGCACCTTCGTCACTTCCAATTTTCCAGCTGATGTAACGCAAATTGTTCAAGAAGAGAAGCGTCGTCTCCGAGAGCTGCTCAAGTCCGGCCCGCACTTCCTCATGAGCTGCAATCTGGCTCTTCCTGGCGCTATTGAAAGGAAGCTCAAACCTGGTACGTTCTCCCAACCCAGGGTGTACGGTGACAGCCTGAGGCAAAACGAGTTCGACGATTTTGAAACTGTGGTGCTTTGAGTGGACCACCGGTGTTTCGGTGTACACAAAAACAGACTTAAACCCGACTCCAAACTTGCCAATCTTATCGGGGTTATCCTTCTTGCTGCTATTGAAGATACCCGTGATTCCTCGAATGTCTTGTTCGTCAAAGTGTCGCGTTCCGTTATGTTCAAACGTGCATATTGTAGGGGTCAATTCGAAATAAACCTCTGTTGCACCAGCATCTTCTGCGTTTTGCAAAAGCTCGTAGATGAAGTGTGCTTCATCGGGATAAAAGTCCTCAAAGATTCGAAGATTGATGTCACCATCGTTCGCCTTCAATCCATCGAGAAGCTTCTGACGCTGTTCTGCAATTGCTGCGATGATGCTCATTGGTCCCTCCGAATTTCCAGAACCCCCTGAACTATCGATGCTGCATGAATGTCGCCTGTCTCCGCTGCTTGGTTCAGTGAGGCTATCCGAGTCTCATAATCAACTTTAGCGCGGTCAAGCTCGCTCCGTTTCATGATTCGAATTTTCTCGTTCGTCGCAGAACGAAGCAGCGCTTCCAAATGAAGGCGGCGGGCAGCAAAGCTTGCAGTCAAACTTTGAACTCTAAGATTGACTAGTTGGCGATTGTTCTCGGAATGCACTGTCGACTCTGTTAGCCATCTTTGATGGTGCACAGAATCCAGCTCGTCCCACACCTTTTGGTCAGGCATATCCAGTTCAGGTGCATCGACTGCCATTGGCAAAACTTCCAAAAGAACTTCGGCAACAGCTGGGTTCTGCGCTATCGGAATCAATTCTTCGTCGTGCTTTGCGCCTTGTCTTGTCCATCGGTAAAGTGCGAACGGGTGCGCACCAGTAGGCAAATCTGCGTTTATGACAGTAAGCTTAACGGAAACTGGCTCGTTCTCAATCAAATAAGAAGCGGATTGGCGGACCAGTGGGTGCCCTAGCGAGATGAGCGTCGCGTCGCTGTTGTCCACTGCGGCCTCCTGCTCGAACGTTACCAGTAACGTCGGAGATGGGCCTTTCAACCATTTTTCCCAAGCACGATACTGCGGGTCATTGGAGCGATTAATTTTCCTGTAGTCTTCGAGCAAAGCCGCCCGTGCTTCGTGGGATAGCCGCAGCGTTTTTACGGGCTTATCGCCCATTAGAAATTCCTGCTCCTTCCCGAGTCTACGGGTTAGATACGCGGAAACCGCAACCGATAGCGCGCGTGGCTCGAGCCAATAGCTTCTGGTTCCCTCCAGCTTCTCCTCCCATGCGGCCGCAGTCACATTGAGTCCGAACAATTCTCCCTGCCGCTCCTCAAGCCGCTGCTCCTCCTGCATCTGACGTATCTTGTTGTCCGCGAGTTGCTGTAGCCGTTCGCACTTCTCACGCTCACTTAAAGTAAAGGTCTCTGCGATGCCGTGTAGCTCCTTAGTAATTGAACCCAATATCTCTTCATTTCCACCTATGGCGTGCTGGAAGACGCCGATTCGCATCAAGCATCGCTCATAGATTTCCGCATCGATGGTTCCTGGCGTAATTAGATTAAAGATACCTACTGTCTCGCTCTTCTGACCATAGCGGTCAATACGACCAATGCGTTGTTCGATGCGCATTGGATTCCACGGCAAATCAAAGTTCACCAAGCAGTCACAAAACTGGAAGTCCAAACCTTCACAGCCAACCTCGGACGATAGTAAAACATCGATAGCATCGACGTCGTCCTTAGGTAATGAGAAGCGTTTTCGGAGAGTGGCGCGGTCTTCATCCGGAATGTCGCCGTGGACTAGGCCAAACCGAATCTTAGATTCGCCAAGCTTGCTCGCGAGGTAACGCAAGGTATGCCGGAACGTACTAAATACGAGAACCTTGTTGCGAGGGAGTTGAACCTTGTCGCCAATGACCTTTAAGAAGGCACTTGCTTTTGGGTCCTCTGGGTCCAAATTCTTTGCTCGCTCGACGAGCGACTCGACTTCTGTACGAATATCTTCGATGAATTCTAGCGACTGAGAATCCATTTCTTCATCCAAGTCGTTCTCAAGGCGCGCTAGCTTTCCTCCCAAGATGTCTTCAAGTGTTGGCGCAAGACCGTACAGGCTGCTCGCGGCCTGACGACTAATGGTGGTCATCATAAACTTTACGTTCTGGTTACCGTGCAGCCTGGCCAAAATTCGGGCAATTACGTCGAGCAGGTCGTCGTGAATCGCTTTTTGATTCGCCGTAAAATCGGTCGGAATGGTTTCAGCTTTCCGCGTCGTAAACTCCCCAATGTCCCGCCGCCTGGTGCGGTTAATAAGTGAGCTGAATGTATAAAGGCTCTCTAACGAATGGATGGTCTGGACACGCGAACGGCTTTCTTCGTCGCCTTCAACCAGGCCGTCATAGATATGTTGGAACCCGGGATTTATCGCAAGCACTTCACGCCCCCAAGGAGTTCCAGCGACAACCCGCAATTGCTCGCGAACTTCCTCTGCCCACCCTTTCTCACCGCGTCTACACGCATTGATAGCTGCGTTAATAAATTGATTCGGCTCGGCCATTTGATTGAAACTGGCCTGGTCGAGGATGACATCAGGACGCAATACGTTCAGCAATATGAAGAGGTCTTCTCGACCCAATTGGACCGGTGTCGCGGATAAGAACACCACAGCCTCCGCGTTCTCAGCAAAGTACTTAACCGCCTGGTGGACATATGTCTCAGAGTTTCGGATGTGGTGAGCCTCGTCGACGATGACGAGGTCAAACTTCGGAGGTGGGTCTAGTGACAGCAGCCCAGGGGTCTTCACTTTCGCACTTCCTGTTTGACCAAATAGCAAATCATTGTCAAAGAGCGAGGTCGGAAGAATCGCTTTTTCATATTGAACAGGCCACTCGCCGCCTAAATGTGTTTCTTTGAGGCAGTGCCGCAGGAGTTGACCATCCAGGGGTGTGAAGTGCTCGTCAAACCGCTTCATTTCGAGCTCCCACTTCCGTTCCGACACTAGCGCCTTGGGGCAAATGATTAGCACTGATTTGATGTCGCTACGTGCCTGAAGTTCTTTGAGAATAAGTCCTGACTCAATCGTCTTACCAACACCCACTTCGTCTGCAATTAACAAACGGGGCCTATCTGCGCCAATCAGCTTCATGACTGGCCTGTACTGGTAAGGAACGAACCGAACGCGACCGGCATTAAACGAATATAGAGAGGACGCAGAAGGTGATGACAACTGGACTGCAGTCAGCATTGCCGAAAGGTCGAGCGCAGACAGCGCTTTGTGCGATTCGGAGGAATCTTTGATGTGCTGAAGTTGGCTCTCGTAGTAAACCTGACGAGCATTGTTTTCAAATACGCGATATCGGGTTTCTGCTCCAGAGCTTCTCAGCACTTCAATCACTGGGAAGACCTTTGCCGGATTCGACCTTAACGAGACCAATTCGCCGACCGCAAACTTGAACACAGGCACCTCCGCCAACTGAGCAATGACCCCTTGTTCGATTGATATCGCAGCAATTCGCAGCGCTTCGTTGCCATCTGACTGAGTTGGTGCCATTCGCACCAGGGTCGCCATTTTAAGTTCGCTGATGCGTCGCATAAGGTCTTCATCGCCCCCCAAAACGCTCATAAGGCGCTCCAAAGTGTCGGCATCACGGAACGTGTCAACTGAATTCATCCCTCCCAAGGGCGCGTGCGCCCAGCGATTTCTCATGACTTGCAGTTCTTTGACCCAGGTTCTTCCTTCTCGAGGAAGTGCATTGAAGCCTGCGAGCTCATTCCAGTTTTGGTCGAGCAATCTCACTACGGCGGCCAAATCCAAGCCATTTAGCGAAGTGATGTGCTTTTCGTCCACGAGTCGCTGCTGCTGGAATGTCAGCCGGCTGATGACATTGGATTTCCACCAATCTCCGCCGAGAGCGGGCAGCTTCACTTGCAACCATTGTCCGATTAACGCCGCGGCGGAACGTAACAGTTCGTCCATTGCTGTAATCCTCCAAAAATACCGGAAATCAAATAATGTTCATCACGCAAATTTACATTATATTATTACCATATTAATGGCCATGGCTGACGACGCCAGGCCCGTTGTTGTGATAGATACAGGAATTTAATGTATGCCAAAGGCGAACGTGTACCAGTGCGAGATGTGGACCTCAAAGGGTTGGGCAACGGTGCCTGCTCAATATGCTCGAGCTTACGAGCGTCCGCTGCTGCGATGCATTGAATGTCATGGTGCAGTTCGAATTCATCAAGAAGGGGATGGGGGCACTCCGAGGGCGCACCCGGAACACTTGCAAGGCCACCCAGGTTGCTCGCTGGGGCACTACTTTCGCGGAGTTCGAAGTAAACATCCAAATCCAGTTCTAGCCCCAGACGAAATTGGTCAATCGATTCAGGGACGAATCGCGGTAGGCGATGACGAGTCCGCTTTTCCGGAGGGGACCATCAAGTATGGATGGCATCGCCGCTTAGAACGCGACTCGAGCCTAGTGACTAGGTTAAAAGCAAAGCGTTTTGCGCATACAGGAAAACTGGAGTGTGAAGTGTGCTCCTTTGACTTTGCTGAAAACTACGGCGAAATTGGCCTCGGATTCATTGAGGCACACCATACCGTTCCAGTAAGCTCACTCAGTGGAGCTGACTCGACAAAGTCCCGGGACCTTGCTTTAGTTTGTTCAAACTGCCATCGAATGCTTCATCGTTGCTGGCCACCGTTGACCTTATCCGAACTGAAGAAGCTAGCGCAACGCAAGTGCGAGTGGATTTCTCCGTCAGTTCAATCTTCCTCCTGAAGCCTTCCTTCAACTCCCCGGCAGCATTGACTCGCGTCTTATCAATCTGCCGGATAAAATGACGGCTTGACAATCGAATTCCCGTCGGTAAAGTTCAGAACTCATAGAAGGTAGTTCTGGATTTGCCTGTAACTGACGTTATTTGAGTGCCCGACCCAGTGGACAAAGCGAACCACTTTCAGTGCAAGGCGAAATCGATTGCATTGCCAATAACAAAATAACCATTCTAGTCCGGATGCAACCTTATCGGACTGACTGGACAATAACGGAAAATCCAAATGAATGTCTTCGAGTTCAGGGAAAAGCTGGTAGCGGATTACGCCACCTTTACCCGCAGTTTCACCAGAATCCGGGCTGAGGACATCAGTAGTTTCGTTGATAAGGCCTACAACTCCGGGCGCTATTGGCCAGCGCCATTGGTTCAGGTCAATCCAAACTTCAAAACTGGCCATACGGTAGAAGAACTTGTCGGCGCAGGCGGTCTTCATCCATTGTGTTCGAATATCTTTCGAGCAGGTAAAACTGCATCGAGCGCGGGCGTCTCGCTGTCTTTATTCAAGCATCAGGAAGAGGCAATTAGTTTTGCCCAAAGCGGCGAAAGCTATGTGCTTACTACCGGCACTGGTTCTGGTAAGTCGTTGGCATACTTTATTCCGCTTGTCGACGCAATCTTAAAGGCGAAGGCTACTGACCCGACTCCGCGTACACGAGCCATTGTTATCTATCCAATGAATGCGTTGGCCAACAGCCAGTTGGAAGAGTTGGGCAAGTTCCTTGCTGACCAAGGCGACGACCCGCATGTGACTTACGGCCGGTACACGGGACAAGAAGACCAAGACGAGCGTCAGCGCCTTGCCTCGAACCCACCAGACATCCTTCTAACAAACTTCATGATGCTTGAACTCCTGATGACTCGTCAGGATGACAAAGATAAAGCCATCATTCGCAATGCCAAGGGACTGCGATTCCTGGTTCTCGATGAATTGCATACGTACCGCGGTAGACAAGGTGCCGATGTTGCTCTGCTCGTCCGGCGTGTACGCGAAGCATTGGCCGACAAATTACAGTGCATTGGCACTTCCGCGACCATGGCAACGGAAGGCACCGAACAAGAAAAGAACGCGAAGGTGGCGCAGGTAGCATCGCGCCTGTTCGGTGTTCAGCTAACGGCAGCAAATATCATCACAGAAACCCTTCAAAGGGTCACGCCGGAATACCGGTTGGTGGAGCACATTCGCTCCGAATTGGGCGCTGCAATCCGCGCAGGGCTGCCAGTGGCTGTGTCGTTCAAAGAGTTAGCGAGTCACCCGCTAGCTATTTGGGTGGAGCTGACCTTGGGCTTAACTCGAAATGCTGGTAAATGGCTTCGGGCTCAGCCAATCACTTTGGCGGTTGCGGCAGCGCGACTTGCCGAGGATAGTGGCGTAGATGATGCCCACGCCGGCCAAGTGCTAGCCGATTTTTTACTCCTCGCATACCGCACTACCGATAAGCCAATCGAGGCGGGTGGTCGTAGTCTCTTTGCCTTCAAACTGCACCAGTTCATTTCGGGCGGCAGTAAAGTCTATGGCACGTTGGAGCCAGAGAATAAACGCTTCCTTACTCTCGAAGGTAGCCAGTTCGTACCAGGTGACAGGTCACGACGGCTTTACTCTGTCCACTTCTGCCGCGAATGCGGACAAGAATATATTCCGGTCTGGGACGAAAGTGCTTCCGGAAGCCGTGTGTTCAGCCCGCGAAACATCGAAGAGCGTAGCCATGATGAGGAGGACATCAAGAGCGGCTACTTTATGCCGCATACGACCGGCGTATGGGAGGATTCGCTTGACCGATACCCGGAGACTTGGCTTGAACGACGCCAGGATGGGGAATACAGACTCAAGCCGAACTATAAAAAGCGCCAACCATTGCACGTCCGCGTCAACGCAGACGGGACACATACCGCAGACGGCGCGCAAGGTTGGTATATTCCAGGTAGCTTTGGTTTTTGCTTGCGTTGTGGCGTCGTCCACAACACTGCTGGCAAGGAGTCATTGCGACTAATTGGGCTCTCGGGTGAAGGGCGAAGCTCGGCAACGACAATGCTGACTCTGTCCGCACTGCGTTATCTCTACGAAGAGGACGAACAGCTTAAACCCGAAGCCAAGAAGGTTCTCGGATTCACCGACAATCGGCAAGATGCGGCCCTCCAGGTTGGACACTTCAATGATTTCCTTCAAGTGTTGCTGCAACGGGCAGCATTGCTCGCGTCAGTGCAGAAAGCTGGAGGAAGTCTTACGGAGGCGCAGGTGTCGGATGCGGTGTTCAAAGCCCTAGGCTTTGACCGCGATGATGTCGGCGTGCGTGCAGAGTATATGCAGGACCCAGAAGTTAAAGGAAATGCGCGCCGCCAGGTGCAAGATTTCATGCGTGCGATACTCGGATACCGCGTTTACTTCGACTTGCGTCGTGGCTGGAGATTCAATAACCCGAATCTGGAGCAGCTTGGTCTCGTGAAAATCGAATACCAAGACCTCGATGACGTGGTCAAGGACAATTCCTCCTGGACCGAAGCGCCGCTTATTCTTTTAAAAGCGTCACCGGCAGTTCGTAAGCGTCTCCTCATCAAGCTGTTCGATGCAATGCGCCAAGGGTTGTGTCTCGCTTCGCGATATCTCGACCGAGCTGAGCTCGACCGTCTTAGGACTTCGAGTTATGCAAACTTACGTGAACCATGGGGATTTACTGAAGACGAGGAGCCCATTGCTTCAAATTGGTTCATCACCACCAGTAAGCCACGGGATGAAGACCGGCGGAACATCGACTACTTAGTTTCAGGTAGCGCGCGCTCGAAGCTTGGCCGCGACATTAAAAAGGCGAGTACCTGGCGCGAGGATGATGGCACCAATAATCCGCATGCAGAAAGAATCAATGACGAACACTATGAGGAAATCGTCCGAGCATTGCTAAAGGCCGCCAAGTCCTACGCTCTGGTCGTTTCCGAAGAAACCGAATTTGGTATGACTGGTTTCCAACTCAATGGAACTAGTTTGCTCTGGACGTTAGGTGACGGGAAAAGTAAAAAGAGCGCGGACGATAACGCATTTTTCCGAGGGCTTTACGGCAATATTGCAGGCCTGTTGGCTAGCCCTGTACATCGCCTTTACGACTTCGAAGCTCGAGAACACACTGCGCAGGTTGAGCAGGAAGACCGCCTGGAGCGAGAAGCCAGGTTCCGTTTTACTGAGAAGGATAAAGCCGATTGGCTGACCACGAAGGGCAAGCAGTTGGAGTGGCTGCCGGTGTTGTTTTGCTCACCTACGATGGAGCTCGGCGTCGATATTTCGTCGCTCAATACAGTCTATCTACGTAATGTCCCTCCCACTCCGGCTAACTATGCACAACGGAGCGGACGAGCTGGACGTGCAGGGCAGCCGGCCCTGGTGATAACGTATTGCGCCGCCCAGTCCCCTCACGACCAGTACTTCTTCCGCTCGCCGGTAAGGATGGTTCACGGCCAAGTCAATCCACCAACGCTCGACTTGGCCAATCGTGAGCTAATAGAAAGTCATTTACATGCGGTTTGGCTTGCCGAGACAGGAAAAAAACTAGATAACTCCGTCCGCGGTTTGCTTGACATGAATGACTCTCAAGCTCCTTTGACCGACGAGTATAAACAGCAGATGGATTCCAATGCTCCACAAAAACGTGCGCACGTTCGTGGGACGCGGATTCTGTCAATGCTGTCCGATGAACTGACACCGGAAAAAGCCCCTTGGTACACGGAGCACTTTGTGGACAAAGTGTTCCGAGAAGCTTTCGGCTCGTTCGATAAAGCTCTCACGCGATGGCGCGACCTTTTTGCAGCGACTAAGCGTCAGATGGAAATCAACCAGAAGGTGATGAACAATCCCGCCGCTAGTGAACGCGACCGGCGTGATGCAAAGCAGCGTCATGACGAAGCATTCCGTCAACAATCGCTACTTCTGCAAGAATCAGGTACCGCAAACTCGGACTTTTACACTTATCGATATCTCGCAAGTCAGGGATTCCTGCCTGGGTACAATTTCCCGCGGCTGCCGTTGATGGCATATATTCCGGCGCGAAAAGGCAAGATAGGTAGGGAAAATTTCCTATCGCGTCCGCGTTTCCTCGCGCTGTCAGAGTTCGGACCCTATAGCATTATTTATCATGAGGGAAGCCAATACCGCGTGACGCGGGCAATGCTTTCAGTCGGGGCGCAAGACCAGGTTTCCGTTGGCGCTAAGCTGACGACCGACGTGGCACGCATTTGTCCTGCATGCGGTTATGGGCACTTCCGTAACCAACGAGATGCAGACCGGTGTGTATCGTGCAGCGCGCCGCTGGCCGATGCTGTCTCCGTACCCAATCTGTATCGGATTGAGAACGTGTCCACCAAGCGGGCCGAGCGCATCACCGCTAATGAAGAGGAACGGGTGCGACAAGGCTATCAAATGCAGACAACTATCCAGTTCGCAGAGCAGGATAGGAAGCTGCAGGTACTGCACGCAATTCTGAAGGATGGTGATGCCACAGTACTGGAACTGCAGTATGGCTCGGCGGCGACGGTATGGCGCATGAACTTTGGTTGGCGCCGCCGCAAGGAGAAAAGCACCCTCGGTTTCATGATTAATCCGGTTACGGGACACTGGATGGGCGGTGCCGATGAAGTGGGTGAAACGGCTCCGGAAGCGCCTCCAGACAAAACGCCGCCGCAACGTATTGTTCCTTACGTCGAAGACCGCCGGAATGTGCTTATCGTCCGTCCGGTTGAAGAGTTGGATATCAAAACTATGGCCACGTTGCAGTACGCACTGAAACGCGGCATCGAGGCTGTTTATCAGCTTGAAGAAAGCGAATTGATGGCCGAGCCATTGCCGAAGGCTGACTTGCGACGTTCGATTCTCTTTTACGAATCAGCGGAGGGCGGAGCCGGTGTTCTAACTCGGATTGCTACTGAACCTGATGCACTGGCCAAGGTTGCCGGGGAAGCGCTTGCCATTATGCACTTCCAAAGACCCGAGTTGGGTGCTTGGGCCCGTGAGCAGATGCGGGACGAGCTTGACGGCGATGGTAAGCCGGTCTGTGAGGCCGGCTGCTACCGATGCTTGCTTTCTTACTACAACCAGCCTGACCACATGAATATCGACCGACAGGACGCCGACAATGAGGGCAAGGTGCTCGACATCCTCTGCCAGCTGTCGCGTGCGAAGGGCGAGACCGGTAGCTATGGACGAACTGCGGAAGAGCAGAGTGGAGAACTCGAGCGGGCTTCCGGCAGCACTTTAGAACTGAGTTGGCTGAACTATGTCCGCGAACGTGGCTATAGACTGCCGGACAAAGGCCAGTACACAATCGACCGTTGCCATGCCTCGGCAGATTACTTCTATGAGGACTGGAAGGCCGCGATATTCATCGATGGGCCGCATCATCAAACTGACATTCAGTCAGAACGGGACGCGACTATCAACACATGCTTGGAGGCAGCTGGCTACTACGTCGTCCGCTTCCCCAAGGAATCTCACCTCTGGTTAGAGATATTTAAGGTCCATGCCGACCTTTTCGGAACTGGAAACACCTGAACATGACGGTTCAAACTACTTTTCAACCTGGTTCCCTCGTCTCTGCCCGTGGGCGCGAGTGGATTGTCCTTCCGCAGTCCTCGGATGACACCCTTCATTTGCGCCCGTTGGGTGCGACTGACAACGACAGCACCATTGTCTACCTGCCCATCGAACCAACACCAGTGGGACCGGCAAGTTTTCCGTGGCCCAAAGCCGAGCAGGCATCCAATTTCGCCGCCGGTCAACTGCTACGGGACGCGCTACAACTCAAACTTCGTACTGGTGCTGGACCATTCCGCAGTTTCGGGAATATCGCCGTTGAGCCGCGTGCCTACCAGCTTGTCCCATTGCTGATGGCGCTTAAGCAGGAAGTGGTACGGCTGCTCATTGCCGACGACGTCGGCATCGGTAAAACCATTGAGGCAGCACTTATTATTCGTGAACTCTTCGACCGCGGCGAAATCAGTCGCATGGCGGTGCTGTGCCCTCCGCACCTGTGCGAGCAGTGGCAGCGCGAGCTAAAGGAACGCTTCCATATCAACGCGGTGGTCGTGCGGAACACCACAGCCAATCGCCTAGAGCGCGGCCTACCTGCGAACCAATCGGTATTCGAGGCCTACCCGTTCACGGTGGTTAGTCTGGACTATATTAAATCGGACCGCCGGCGTGATGAATTTCAACGCGCCTGCCCGGAGTGCGTCGTCGTTGATGAGGCACATACCTGTACTTTCAGTGGCCAGGGCAAGCAGAAGCGTTACACGCTGCTTAAAGGGCTTGCGGAAGATACTTCTCGTCATATGGTTTTGCTCACAGCCACGCCTCACTCGGGGGACGAGGAGGCCTTCTATAATTTGCTCGGACTTCTTAATCCTCAATTCCGCGAGCTGAAGGACATTCCGTTAGACGCTCGCCGTCCACTCCGAGAGCAACTAGCGAACCACTTTGTGCAACGTCGCCGTCCGGACATCGAGGAATGGAAGGACCGCAACGTTTTTCCAGACCGGCTTTCAGCAGAAATTACATACAAGCTCACCGGGGAATGGGGGCGCCTATTCGATGAAGTTCTGGATTACGCACGAGACCTGGTCGAACGTGCCGAAGGCAAAGGACTACTGTTTCAACGTATGAGCTGGTGGGCCGCACTTGCCTTGTTGCGTTGTATCTCGTCGTCGCCCGCTGCGGCCGTAAATGCTCTGCGAACACGACTGCAAGGAGGCGCACAAACTGATGAGGTGGATACAGTCGAAGTTGAGGTCACATTGGAAGATGCCGAGGAGCAAGGGAGAGAGAGAGTGCTCGACGGCGTGGAAGATGACCTATCAACTCAGGACATCGAGCCGAGTGCGCGCATTGAAGACGGAACCCGTCTTAACGAGTTAATTGAGCGTGCCAAGGGGTTGGCTGGCCCGACCAAGGACCCCAAGCTGAAAAGACTTATTGACCATCTCAAGGAACTTACCGAAGCAGGGTTCCAGCCGGTTGTATTTTGCCGCTATATCGCGACGGCACATTACGTGGCCGAGAATTTACGCACCACCTTCCGTAATCATCAAGTGACACCGATTACCGGTGAATTTGCTCCGGCCGAGCGGGAAGCTGCAGTCGAAGCAATGGGGGATGCCGAGCAACGAATCCTTGTTGCGACGGATTGTCTATCTGAAGGTATTAATCTGCAGAACCTTTTCACTGCAGTGGTGCATTACGACCTCTCGTGGAATCCTACTCGCCACGAGCAGCGTGAGGGCCGTGTAGACCGTTTTGGACAGAAGGCGCGAGAAGTGCGCACCACGATGCTGTATGGTCAGGATAACCCGGTGGATGGCGCAGTCCTGCAGGTCATATTGCGCAAGGCCGAAAGCATTCGAAAGGAACTTGGCGTGCTAGTACCTATGCCCGACGATGAAGGAAAACTCACCCAGGCTCTGGTCGGTGCGGTCCTGCTACGCAAAGGGACCACAACGACGCGCGTTCCCCAGTTGGGTCTCGATTTCGGCGACCCTGAGCAGTCCATCGACACCGCTTGGACCTCTGCTCGGGAAAAGGCCGCCAAGAATAGGACACTATTCGCCCAGCGCCGTCTAAAGCCTGAGGATGTGCTGCCTGAGTGGCAGAAGACTCTAGCCGTGCTCGGCGGTGAGGCCGAGGTCGAGCGCTTCGTGAAACGCGCAGCTCAGCAGCTTGGTGCTCAACTGGAGGAATCTACGAAGGGAGGTACGGCTCATTGGAAACTCCATACGTCCGCCCTTCCCATTGCAGTACGCGAACGCTTAGAAGGAGAGGGCTTGACGGCCACACTTCGAATTGATTTCCATCAGCCGCCAGCACCCGGCACGCTGTTTATCCACCGCACTCATCCGCTCGTCTCAGTGTTGGCTGATTACCTGCTAGAAACAGCACTCGATGACGCCTCTGTCGAAGCCGCCGGGAGGCTGGATGCGGTCGCCCGCGCGGGAGCAATCTTCACCTCTGACGTGGAAACACGTACTACTGTGCTTCTGGTCCGTCTTCGTCACCAACTCACAATCAATCACCGTGGGCAATCTCGGTTACTGATGTGCGAAGAGACGCTCACGGTTGGAATTGAAGCTGGAAACGAAGCTAATCCGCTGGCAGAGGAGACCTCTCGTTTGTTAATGTCGGTTGAGCCTGTCCGTAATATGCCGGCGCCGTTACGTAACCAGCACATCCATCGTGCGCTGGCGCAATTGCCGGAGCTGCAGCCAACACTAGACGCGCTTGCTCGTACTAGGGCCCAAGAGCTGCTCGAAGACCATCGTCGAGTGAGGGTTGCGTCAGATGCGCGCGGTGATTATCGCGTAACGCCTAGTCTGCCAGTGGATATCATGAGTGTCTGCGTTCTCATCCCAGCTTGACGCCAGCGAACAGGAATCAAAAGAACATGGCTCGTCGTAACAACCAAGAACTCGCTTTCGCCGCCCTGTCCATTAAAGGGACGCTCCTGGCGCCAGATTTCCTCAACAAAGTCGCGCATCTCGACGCCGCTGAACAGTCCGATGTCGACTACTACATCCCGCGCGGTCTCCGGCTCCGCGACGAAATCGGCCGCTATTGGAAGATTGCCCAAAATCTTTGGCAGGACTTTTCCTCGAAACTGGAGCGTGCTGACGTTGACTGCCACGCGATGACGGTACACAACTTCCTAGAACCCTTCTGCCGCCAGGTTCTGGGTTTCGCAGATTTGCGTGCGGTCGGACAGGTGACCCTCGATGAACGCATCTTTCCAATTGGTTTTGCCGCAGGCGATGGCAGGGTATCTCTTGTTTTCGCAGCACACAATCAGGAGTTGGACAAATCTAGCGCTCGTCACGGCGATGGAGCGCACCGCCGGTCGCCTTTTCTGCTTGCGCAGGAATATCTCAACGCTAATGACAACAGCTTATGGGCGTTAGTGAGCAATGGTCTCAAGTTGCGCATCTTACGTGACAACCCCAGCTTGACTCGCCCGGCCTACATCGAGGCGGACCTGGAAGCCATCTTCAACGAAGGGCTCTACGCGGACTTCTCCGCGCTATGGCTGTTAGCCCACGCCAGTCGATTCGGTAAGATTGGCGCTGAGCCAAGTGACTGCGCGCTGGAGCGTTGGCGCAATACTGCGCAGGAAGACGGTATCCGCGCCCGAGACCGGCTACGGATAGGTGTGGCCGAAGCGCTGCGTGCGCTCGGAACTGGATTTCTCGCCCATAAGTCCAATGCTGAACTAGTCCGCAGCATCGAAACAGGCAGGCTCAGCACTCAGGCATACTTCGAGCAGCTGCTGCGCCTTGTCTACCGCTTCATCTTCCTCGCCACCATCGAAGACCGGGAGCTCATTTTTGCTCCAGAAGCTACGCCAGAGGCCCGCGAGCGATATCATTCCGGTTATAGTCTGAGCCGCCTGCGCCAACTGGCTGCACGTCGTCGTAGTTACGACCGACACTCCGACCTATGGCAGGTGCTTACAATTACCATGGACGGTCTTGGCCATGGTCAACCTGCGCTTGGCCTGCCGGCGCTTGGTGGCCTCTTTGAGGCGACTCAATGTCCGGACATTGGCACTGCTCACATCGAGAACCAGGCCTTATTGTCTGCACTCTTCAGCCTGTGTTTCTTTCGCAATGGCGCGGCGCTCTCGCGTGTGAATTATCGTGACATGGACTCAGAGGAACTTGGTAGCGTGTATGAGAGCCTGCTGGAGCTTGTACCCGAAGTTACCCTCACTGGCACCGTCCGCAAGTTTGGATTTATCGGCGACGAAGAGGAAGGCAGTACAAAAGGCAACGCCCGTAAACTCACTGGCTCCTACTACACGCCAGACAGCTTGGTGCAAGAACTTATCAAGAGTGCTCTGGAGCCAGTCATAGCGCGCACACTGGTCGACAATCCGGAGGAGCCAGTTCACGCACTGCTAAAGTTGACCGTATGCGACCCGGCCTGTGGCTCCGGCCATTTCTTGCTTGCTGCTGCTCGCCGGATAGCCGATGAGGTTGCGCTACTAAGAGCTGCGGAGGGAAATCCCACGGAAGATGATTTCCGGCACGCTCTGCGGGATGTAGTGGCGCACTGCATCTACGGCGTGGATAAAAACCCGATGGCGGTAGAACTTGCGCGCACTGCACTTTGGCTCGAAGCTTATACGCCGGATAGACCGCTCACGTTCCTCGACGCCCATCTGCGTTGCGGTGACGCGCTGCTCGGCGTGCTGAATGATGATGTCCTTCAAGACGGCATTCCGGACAAGGCTTTCAACGCCCTTTCTGGCGACGATAAGGATGTGGTTAAACGCATCAAGAAGGCAAATCGTGACGCGCTGAAAGCTATCGGCAAAGCTGCGGAGCAATCTAGGAAGATGCTAAGCCTAGACCTTGGGGAGGCTGTGGATGCCACCGCATTTGAGGCACTTCCAGATGACAGTCTGGAAGCCATACAGGCCAAGCGCACAGCTCATGCTGCACTTGAGGCCAGTATCGCAACTTCAAGGGCCCGGCTGGCAGCAGATATATTCGTAGCTGCTTTCGTACTACCTAAGAAAGTAGACACAGAGGCGCGCGTGCCTACGAGTCAAGACCTGTGGCTGGTCCTGAACGGTGACGAACCACGGGTTGGCGTTGCCCATGTAGCTCATGAGTCTGCCCGAGCAGCGCAAGCCTTCCATTGGTGGCAGGCGTTCCCTCAGGTGAAGGCCAAAGGGGGCTTCGATGTCTTGCTGGGTAATCCGCCGTGGGAACGTATTAAGTTGCAGGAAGAGGAGTTTTTCGCGACCCGCAGTCCATTGGTGGCAAAGGCTCAACATAAAGCAGAACGAGCACGGCGCATTAGCTTGCTGTCCGAGGGACTCCTGCTTCATACCCTGGAGCCTGATGTGGTGGCCGTGCAAGGCGGTGAGCCACCTAGCGCGGCAGAGCAAGCGCTGTATTCGGAGTTTTTGACGGCACGACGCAACTCCGAAGCCTCCAGTTTATTTGCGCATGATGGGGGCCGTTACCCACTCACCGGGGTAGGCGACGTGAATACCTATGCGCTGTTCGCCGAGTCTTTTGCACAGCTAATGGTAGATGGCGGTCGTGCTGGTTTTATTGTACCCACCGGCATTGCCACCGACGACAGCACAAAGGCTTTCTTTGCATGGTTGACACAGACTGGACGACTCGCAAGCCTTTACGATATCGAAAACCGAGAGCGTCTATTCCCGGCGGTGGATAGTCGTATGAAGTTCTGTTTGCTAACGCTCGGCCGGTCAGATGCCGCCGATTTCGTATGTTTTGCCACAGAGACGAGCCAGTTGGCCGACCCGCGACGCCGCTTCACTTTGAGTCCAGATGAGTTCAGCCTCATTAATCCCAATACTCTGACTTGCCCTGTTTTTAGAAGTGAGCGGGATGCTGAGTTAACAAAAAAGCTCTATCGGGTCGCGCCGGTGTTGATTCGAGACTTCCCCCAGTCGCAGAATGCGTGGGGATTCGACTATATGACGAAGATGTTCGACATGGCGGACAGCAGTCATGAATTCAAGAATGTTGAAGAGATTTCGGATATCAGCGCGAGCAACGGAAGCATTTGTGGTGTAGACCAAAGTGGAGAGGTTTGCGTACCGCTTTTCGAGGCCAAAAACGTCCATATTTTCGACCATCGATGGTCTTCTTCAGTTGAGGAATATGGCGAAAATGAGTCAACTAAGTCTCGTGGCAGCTACGAAATCCAAACTCGATACTGGGTTCCACAATTTCGGATGGAAGAGCGTCTGGCGTCGAAAGACTGCGTATCTAACTGGCTCATGGGCTGGCGGGATATTACAAACGCAACCAATGAACGAACTATTATCGCGTCATTTTTCCCTCGGGTTGCTGCAGCGCACACGCTACGTGTCATGTTCGTGAATGGCGGCGCCGGTGATGCTACGTTACTTATGGGGTGCTTATCCTCACTTGTGCTTGACTATGTGGCGAGACAAAAGGTCGGGGGGACGCACTTGACCGTTGAAACCCTGAAGCAGTTACCAATCCTGGACCCCAGCGCTTATTCGACAACCGACAGAAACTTCATAACACCGCGAGTTCTCGAACTTGTATATGTTTCGGAAAGCATGAGTGGTCTTGCTACAGAGCTAGCATTTGAAGGCGCGCCATTCGCATGGAACCCCGAGCGCCGGGCCCAACTGCGGGCCGAACTCGATGCCTACTACGCTCGCCTCTACGGGCTTACCCGTGACGAACTACGCTACATTCTCGACCCTGCGGATGTGTTGGGAGAAGACTACCCTTCCGAAACGTTCCGCGTTCTTAAGAACAATGAGCTTCGCGAGTTTGGCGAGTATCGTACGCAGCGGTTGGTGCTAGCAGCGTGGGACAGACTTGAGGCTGACCTGAGCGATGCTGGAGTCGGCACTGCAGTCTTTAGTCAGCAAGGTCTTATTCAAAATATGGAGTCAGCCGACTTCGCAGGTATCGTCTTTGAGGTTATCAAGCACTACCCCGATGGAATTGCCATTGGAGACCTCCAGGCGCTCGTCGCTTACGCATTGCAGCCAATAATCGTCTCGCAATATACAGACGAACAATCTGCTCAAAGGTTGATTGAGCTCATGGCAAAGATATGTCGGATTAACGTTGGCGAGGCCGTTCAGTTAGTGCCCAACATCCTGCATCGATTCCAAGCGGCGGGCGTTTGTCGCTCGAAAAAATATGGCGACGCGGTGGCATTTGTCGCCTGTGACGGTGCCGTTCCTCAAGACGTGTTCAGCACTCCAGAGCACATTGAGTTAGGAGGCCTGTTGTTTGAACTTGATTCGAAGCGTAGGCAGAGAGCGGAGACAGAACAGATTGCACCGAAAAAATCCGATATGCAAAAAGGGGTAGCTTAAAGGAGACGTTATGGCGACGTGGTTGTCCGGGTATCAGGTGGCGCGAGAAGCGCCTCGGCTTTGGATTGAGGAAGTATGGTTGCTCGACTCGGTCGAGCCGCTGAGCATTACTCGCAATCTTCGGCTTCGGCAGGGATTGAATATTGTTTGGGCGCGCGAGCCAAAGTCGGATATCGCGTCCGGATTGGCGAGTGCTGGCCACGGAGTCGGAAAGACCTCACTGTGCTACTTGATGAGGCACTGTCTTGGGGATGAAGCACCTTCCATTTCAGCTCTTTGCGACAAAGCGGCAGGGGTCTTTCCAAAAGGCGGGGTCGCAGCCAAAGTCCACGTTGCTGAGACAACGTGGGTTGTATTCCGGCCATACGGACGTTCAGGGCGCTCACTGGCGGGAATTGGCGAGAGCCTGGAGGAACTATTCGCAGGTCAGTTGACTGGTAGCTTTATCGAATATCAAGAAGAGCTCCAGTCGGCATTCATTGGAAAGCTTCCGAATTCTACTTTGCCTGGCAGTACCCAGCTCCTCGAATGGCGTCATTTGCTCGCATGGTGTGTTCGCGACCAAAAGACGCGATTTGATGCATTTTTTCACTGGCGAGATGGCGATGGATTGGGCTTTCGACGACCGCGCCAAGACCCACCTCTATTTGTTCGTTCAGTGTTAGGGTTACACGATGTGAACGTAGACCGACTAATGCGCGAAATCGATGCGCTCCAGTCCGACTTGGCAAAGTTGGAAGCCGAAATTCCGGAGCTGGAACGATTGCCGGCATTGGAGGCGACCTTGGCCGAGCGGGGCTTGAGGCGACGACTGAACGCCGGAGATGATGTTCCCGTCTTTAAGGATTTAGTAAGTGTCTCGCTGGAGCTTTTGCTGGAGCAAAGGCTTGAGCAATTGACGACTAAATGTCGGCAGGCTGAGCCCGAAGCTGAAAGGGCTGAATTGGCTCTTGGCCAGGCGTTGGCTAGTTATCGAGATTTGGAGCAGAAAGCTCGAGTTCTCGAACTCGAAGCGCAAATCGCTCAATCAGTCCTTGACAATAATGAGGTCACCTTCAATAGGCTGTCGCAGGAGATTAAAGGCCTCGAGCAATTGGTTGGACATTGCGCGCACGGAGATGTGGATTTTTCTGGATGCTCACACGTGCGTGAACGTCGGTCAACTCAGAGTATGTCGTGGCACCTGCGAAAACAGTCAGTAGCCTCTGACTTAGCAGTCCAATCGCAAGTGGTGGTCAAATCGAAATCGGTCGCGGAGGCCGCTAAGCGCGACATGGCGGCGCAAAGTACAGAGGTCACCCGGCTTCGCCACATGGCGCGAAAAATTCAAATGCAGTTAGCAACCAGCCTGAACGAGATTGAATCGCTTCGCGACCAATGGGCTCAGTTTCTGGAAGTGCGAGCGCGTTTTGAAAAAGGGACCAGTTCGACAGAACTGGAAGTGACAAGAAATCGGAGAGATTGGGCAGAGAAGGATTTGCAAAGTAAAAGAGCTGAGTTGCTGGTTTGCAGACAGCAAAGTTCTGCGCGCAGCAGCTTTGTGAAAGCTCTAACCAAGAAAGTCGCTTTCCGAATGCTCGGAGAGGATGGCTTTGGTATTTTCAAACCGGAGTCAGATACGCAACCATTTGAGCTCAGCGTAGGAGGCGAGGCGTATCAGGTCCTCGAAGTTCTTCTTGGCGATATAACTACGATGTTCGACTCCGCGCTTTCAGATTCCAGTCTGCATCCGGGTTTAGTAGTGCACGACTGCCCTCGTGAGGCTGACATGAGTGAGCGGCTCTACCGAGAATTCTTTTTGTTAATCAGTGAGGCACAGTCGCAGTTGACTACGAACGGTAACGTGCCCTTCCAGTACATTGTAACCACAACCTCGCCCCCGCCAGAGACCTTGAGCAGAGAGCCGTACATGGCTCTTGAATTGCGTCCCGGAGATGAGAACCACACTCTGTTCAAGAAGCAGCTTGTAACTAGACTGCCCGGCATCGCTTGATTGCAAGGCGAAGAACAAAGCAGTTCCGAATTTGGAATGACCGACTATTACACTCTTGGTAAGGTGACGATGGACGCGGTGACGCAGCAAGGAAGGAATGAAAACACGTTTGGCAAACTGGCGCGCGCCCGCATAGAAAAGGCCGCTCAGGATGCAGGGTTCGACATGACTGCGTATGTAGAGGCGAATAGACTTGCTCTTCGTTCCACGGATTTTTCGCAATTAGTCGCGGTTGGAGCGGAGCTAAACGGCGACTTTGTTGTAGAGCTTTCGGACGCTGAAATTGGTCGTCGAATAGCGTTGGAGTTTGAAATTGGCGAGGAGGACGCGGCAAGTAGTTATGCAATCAGACTCAACGGTATAGCCGATTATCAAATTCTTCACCGACTTCTTGAGCGTGTCGCCGCCATGTGCCGGGTAGTGCAGGGTGCGGGACTGAAAGATTTTGAGGAAAAGACCCATCCATTACCGAATGCGACCGATGCGATTCGGCTAGCAGTCCAGCGAGTCGGTCAGAACGTCTTCCGTTGCTCCCTTCTTGAGTATTGGGGCGGGCGCTGTGCGGTAAGCGGTCTTGACGTTCCTGAATTGCTGCGCGCTTCGCACATTAAACCGTGGGCGGAATGCGACTCAGATGCTGAGCGCCTCGACGTATTCAACGGATTGCTTCTAGCACCGCATCTTGATGCGCTGTTCGATGGGGGCTGGGTGACTTTCCTGATTTCGGGACAAATGCACATTTCGGACAAACTGAGTCCAGCCAGCCGCGCGCAACTGGGTATCACCGGCACGGAAGTAATCCGGGGCTTAAGTGAGCGGCACCAGAATTACTTGGCATGGCACCGAGAATACTGCCTTCGCCGATGATGTGAAGTAGTCCATCTGAGATGCGGAAACGTTGAGGGCAGGTTTCATATTGTTGAATTGATTATCACCGGAATGCAAGAGACTGAAAAATGAGTGACAAAATTGGTGAGTCAAACATCGTTGCGAAGTTCCAAGACCACTTCGCTCGAAGAATGATTATTAGAAATGGGGTTGAGGCAAGTTATTCATTCGCGAATTTGCAGGGAATCGCCGATGATAAATTTGCTGATTGCTTTATATCTACATCTGCACGATGCGTTCTGATAGAGTTCAAGGAGCTCGAATCAGAGTCGGCTGCCGAGAAAAAGAAGCCTCTGCGTGACGACCTTTGCACGTTGCTGTCAAGTTCCCAGCATAGCGACAATGAGGAAAGGGCATCCAAGGGCCACTTCATTGTCTGGGATGACTTGGGAAGTGGAACGAAAAATATCCATAGCTACCCTAGGAAGGTCTGTCCATTATTCGAGATAAATTATGAGTTCAATGGCGAGTCCTACGATGACCGTGATTTTATAACTGGAATCATTGACGAGCGGGTGGGCTTGAACATTGCTGAGATGAACGAGTACGTTAAGCTAATGTCAGCAATTGCAAATCAATCTGAGCAATCTGCGTGCCCTGAGTTCAAGGCGTTTTTGTTCACGTTTGATATAGCTGCAGATGATTTTCGAGAAAATCGTTTCGACGACTTGTGCCAGCTCCAGGAGTTGATGAAAGTTGCGATGAAGCGCATCTCGGCACCAAAGCTTCGCTAGCGATGACTGACAACGTCGAGGGACCGACCGAAGCCTTCTTGAGTTTGTTATGCAAGAGACGAAAAAGCCTGTTGACCGCGAATCGCTCTATAACGAAGTATGGTTAGAGCCGGTTTCGGTTGTCGCCGCTCGCTATGGCCTCTCCGACGTTGGATTAGCCAAAATTTGCCGTGCCTGGGCCATTCCGCTACCAAGTAGGGGCTACTGGGCGAAAGTAAACGCCGGACGTATTATGAGACAAGTACCTCTCCCGGCACTTGAGAAAACAGTTCGACGCTTCCCAAATTTGGTCAAACTTCCTCCAGAACAGCTAGCTGCTCGAAAAGCATCCTCCGCGCGGGACCGATAAGCGGCTGCTTCTCGCAACAATTTTGCGACGGCTGACCAATACTCGCCAGCTAAGTCACCATCTTGGAGTTGTAGTTCATGAAGTTTACGTAACGCGATACTCAGGTCCGCTTCCTTGTGCTCGTTGTTCACGATGCCTTCTGCTCGCTTAAACCGAGCTTGGCGTCGGCAGTATGATTTCTGAGCTCATTGATTGCAGTGCGCAATAGCCTGAGTTCCTGAGCGGGATGTAGGTTTGCGGAATTAATTCCCTCACGCCAAGCAGAAAACTGTCGCGACTGACCGAGCTGGTGCCCAATGTCGTCTGCACAAGTGCGCGCCAGAAAGAGTTCGGACAAAATGCCGACTCCAGTCTTTGAGGCCCGCTCTTCCGATGTAGATGTTTGGATGGGAAGGTCCTGTCCTGATGACAGGTCCGCAGTCAATAATCCTACTGGTCGAAAATTAGAGTGAGGGGCCGGCTAAATCGAAACCTGAAGGGCGTGGCCCATCTACGGTCATTCTGAAACCAACAGATTCCACAGCGTGGATAGATGAAATAGCTAGGATTTTCAGGCATTCTACGTTTAACGTAGAATGCGGGCAAGCATTTTCGTATAGCACGAAATTGTGGGGGTGAGCGGTTTTGGCGTTGTTGTATCTGCCAAAGGAGGGGGGGCGCTATGGAAAAGCTGCTTTTGCAGGTACGCTAGAAGTCTTAGCAAGTCCTCCAGAGTGAAGAAAATAGCAGGAAAACGGTATTAAAGGATGTATGGCGACCTATACCTGCTCGGGCGTGGATTACCAATATGCATGTGGATGCACATTATGAGTACCTATACCTAAAGGCGTTATAGACTCCTCTGGTCTCATTGACCTAATATAAGTGTTCGATTCCCTTCACCCGCTCCAATCGACAGCCCCAGCCATCCGGGCCGGCCTGGCCGATGCCAGCTCAGAGCAGGGTTCTGCGGGCAGGATTGTGCGCCTGGGCGGCGGAATTCAGGACTTCCAGCTGGCCGGATTTGAAGGTCTGCTGGTGCACACCTTCCCGGTCGTGCCAGCGGCACAGGACATCCTCATCCTCGCCGGTGCCATTCGGCCCGGGCGTCGTCCTCACCACCAGCATCTTGCGGTGCCAGCCTATTGGCCGGACGGCATCGCCGGCTTTTGCACGTTCGCGTTCCATAGCAGCCTCCCGACTTGCATGAAGCAATGATACGCCTGTGTGCGCGGTTTTTTCACACCCGCGCAGCGATAAATGCTCAAGTTGGGACAGGGATTGCCGATAAGGAATTATCAGCGTTCAACCGACCATGAATACGATCAATTCCATCTCGTCCGACTTTGTTCGCAATTTGCTTGCGAAGCTGTCAATGGACGCTCACGGCGCCGCCGGCCTCGCACAGGAGGCCGGACAGCTGACGCGCGCCCAGATCCTGGAGCGCGCCGGCCAGTCGATGCTGGCGCAGGCGAATGCGCTGCCGGACAGCGTCCAGCAGCTGCTGCGCTAGGCAGCAAGGCTCAGGCGCGCGGCGGAATATCCAGGCTGACCGAATACGACAGGCGCTTGCCTTCATACAGTCCGCCGCCGCGCACCACGCCCTCGGTGGACGTCAGCTTGCCGGACAACTCCTGGCGCGCCAGGCTCTCGCGGAACGCCAAAGCATCTTTCGGCGCCAGGTAACCCACCATGCGGCCGGACAGGAACACTGCCACCGCCTTGTCTTCATACGGATTGTGATCGTCCGGCAGCAGCAGCGCAGGAAGGAACACTTCGGCCTTGCTGTCGCCATGTTTGCCCGCCAGTTCGCGGATGGCGGACTGATAGCGCGACTCGCCCACCACTTCCAGCTGGAAGCGGCGCTCGTCCGACCAGTGGTGCGCCGGTTCGCCCTCCGGCAGCGGGGTGTAGGAACCGCCGGCCGGCTGGCCCTGCAGCTGCATGGGCGCCGCCTTGGGACGTCCCTTTAGCAAAAATACAAGGGTCACCAGTGCCAGGACGATGATGATCAGATTGAGGGCAATGGCCATAACAGCGCTTCCGGAGATTCAAAAGACCGCTATTATCGCAGGCCGGGCCGTCCTGGGCCGAATGATATAATGCGCGTTTTTTCAGCAAGTCCTGTTATGTCTTCCGAAATTCCTCCAAAGAGTGGGCCGGCGCGCTCCATGCTCTACGATCCGACCGAACGCCGTATCCGCAGCTTCGTGACCCGTGCCGGACGCCTGTCCACGGCGCAGGAGCGCGCGTTGAACGACTTCGGCCCGCAATACATGGTCGAATACACGAAGGCGCCGCTGGACTTCGAACAGGTCTTCGGCCGCAAGGCGCCGGTGGTGCTGGAGATCGGCTTCGGCATGGGCCAGACCACGGCCCATATCGCCAAGCTGATGCCGGAAAAGGATTTCATCGGCGTGGAAGTGCACACGCCCGGCGTGGGCAGCCTGCTCAAGCTGTGCGGCGAAGAGAACATCGCCAACCTGCGCGTGATCCAGCACGACGCGGTGGAAGTGCTGCGCGACATGATCCCGGCGCAGTCGCTGCACGGCGTGCATATCTACTTCCCGGACCCGTGGCACAAGGCGCGCCACAACAAGCGCCGCCTGATCCAGCCGGCTTTCGTGAAAACGCTGTGCCAGCACATCGCCCCGGGCGGCTACATCCACCTGGCTACCGACTGGGAAGACTACGCGGTGCAGATGCTGGAAGTGCTGAGCGCCGAACCGGCCCTGCGCAATACGGCGGACGGCTACGCGCCGCAGCCTGCATACCGTCCGCTGACCAAGTTCGAGAACCGTGGCCTGAAACTGGGTCACGGCGTGTGGGACCTGGTCTTCGAGAAGAAGTAAGCACCGGCTGGCAGGAAGGCCAGCAGGTTGCCGCACAGGACCAGCAGCAGTCCGCCCAGGGCTGCTGCATCCCAGTGGTATCCCTCGTAGTAAGTCGATACCGTCAGCGCCACGACGGGAAACAGCACCGTCGAATACGCGGCCCGGTCCGGGCCGATGCGTCCCACCAGCAGCAGATACGCCGTGAACGCGATCACCGAGCCGGGAACGGCCAGGTAGAGCAGCGCGCCCACATAGCGAGGGCTGGGATCGAAGTTGAACGGCATGCCCAGCGCCAGTGCGCCCACGGTGAGAATGCCGGAGCCGATCAGCATGGCCCAGGTATTGGTCAGCCACGGCGTCAGCCCCAGTTCCTGCATCCGGCTGGACAGCAGATTCCCCGTCGAGAAGCACAGCGTGCCGCACAGCGCCAAGCCGAGGCCGAGCAGCATGCCGCTGTCGTGCCAGTGGCCCGCCATCTGCGGCAGGAAAAGCAGGGCGATGCCGCACAGGCCCAGCGCCGCGCCGCCCATCACATGGGGACGAATGGCGCGCTGCATGAAGAGGCGGCCGTTGACGGCGTTCCAGATCGGCGCGGTGGAGAAGATCACGGCCACCAGTCCGCTCGGTATCCACCTGGCGGCGTTGTAGAAGAACAGGAAGTTCAGGCAGAACAGGGCGAATCCCTGCGCCCACAGATAGCGCCACGCCGCGCGCGGCGGCCACAGTGGCTTGCCCATCACGTACAGGATCATCATCAGCAGCGATGAGGCAATCCAGAAGCGGTAGGCGATGGACACCGGCGCGGCAACCACGCCGAGCTGGAATTTGATGGCGATCCAGGTGGTGCCCCAGATCAGAACGGTCAAGATGTAGAGTAAGGTATTCATGCCGCCAAGCTTGCACCCGGCCGCGCCGCCTGCATTGTCCCGGCTTGCGCAATTGACGCGCAATTGTCTGATCTTGCGCTTTTTGCTGCGGATGCAGGCCGCGGCGGGCCTGCATCCGGGCAGCCGCAG
>JGI25159J45721_1000146_pt1 | contig 32623 bp, 32 predicted proteins | sample AraplaMF_Cvi_mLB_FD_45721 | JGI IMG/M metagenome (IMG submission 45721)
ACCCGGCCCTGTCCGAACTGTACATCGTCGAGGGTGACTCCGCAGGCGGCTCCGCCAAGCAGGGCCGCGACCGTAAGTTCCAGGCTATCCTGCCATTGCGCGGTAAGGTGCTGAACGTGGAGAAGGCGCGCTTCGAGAAGATGCTGTCCTCCGAGCAGATCACCACCCTGATCGCCACCCTAGGCACCTCGATCGGCGCCGACGAATTCAACGTCGAGAAGCTGCGCTACCACCGCATCATCATCATGACCGATGCGGACGTTGACGGCGCCCACATCCGTACCCTGCTGCTGACCCTGTTCTACCGCCAGATGCCGCAACTGGTCGAGCGCGGCCACATCTACATTGCACAGCCGCCGCTGTACAAGGTGAAGGCCGGCCGCGACGAGCGCTACCTGAAGGACGACCTGGAAGAAGCCGGCTACATGATGAACGTGGCGCTGAACACCGCCGTGCTCACGCCGCGCGAAGGCGCCGACGTGATCCAGGGCGAGGCCCTGGCTGCGCTGGCCGACAAGTACAACATCGCCAACGCCGTGATGACCCGCCTGACCCGCGTGATCGACCGCGCCGCGCTGACCGCCATCATGACCGGCGTGACGCTGGACCTGTCCACCATCGACGCAGCGCAAAAGTCCGCCGATGCGCTGATGGCCAACATCAACGACAGCGCGGTAAAAGTCCGGGTGACCACGGATGAACTGTCCGAGAAGCACACCCTGCGCATCGAACGCCTGCACCACGGTAACGTGAAAGTGTCCGGCATCGACGCCGACTTCGTGCAAGGCGCCGACTACCGCGTGCTGGCCGACGCCGCCGCCACCTTCACCGGCCTGATCGCCGAAGGCGCCGTGATCCGGCGCGGCGAAGGCGAGCGCACGAAAGAGTCGGCCGTGGACGATTTCCACCACGCCATGCAGTGGCTGCGCGACGAAGCGGAACGTACCGTTTCCAAGCAGCGCTACAAAGGTCTGGGCGAGATGAATCCGGAGCAGCTGTGGGAAACCACCATGGACCCAACCGTGCGCCGCCTGCTGAAGGTGCAGATCGAAGACGCGATTGCCGCCGACCAGATCTTTACCACCCTGATGGGCGACGACGTGGAACCACGCCGCAACTTCATCGAAACCAACGCCCTGCGCGCCGGCAATATCGACGTTTAATTGTGTCGGATGTCAGAAATAATGAAAACCGTGCCAAGTAAATGAAAATTTGGCGCCACAAATAATGAAAAATCCGGCACGTTCGGAACATATAAACGCCCGGCTGAGCCGGGCGTTTTTGCTTGTGAAGTGCCTCAAGTGGTTAAGTCGCAGTGTCAAAACTCTAAGCGGTAGCGTAGGCACACTTTTGCTTATGTGACTACATTTAACTTTTTGCCAGCTCAAGCGACACTCGTCACATCTCCGTATTCACCACGTAATAAAAACAGTTATAAATAGGGAGCAATATGGCTTATATCGTTGTTTGCATCGCCACGCGCTGGGGCAGTGCGCTCGGCGGGATCAATGTGTTTAACACCGGGCTAGTCCAAGGCATCTCTAATATCCTCCCGCAAGCTAGCCAGTGCATCTGCGTCGTAGAGGAACTACCTTCCAAGCTGCCCAATCCAAAAATCACCTTAGTCGCTCCGAAGTTTGAAACAACTTCGATCGTCGACGCTTTGATTGAAGAAATTGGCAGTTGGCCCATCCGAAATATCGAAGAAGTACTGCTGATCGGCCACGACATCAAGACCGGAGAGTTGGCGGTTAATTGCGCTAAAGAGCTGCAGTTCAGATTGACACGTGAAACTCTAGTGAAGTCTGCAGTGATCAGCCACATGGATTACTTGGAATATGCGCGACGCAAAGGGCAAGCTTTACCCGACGTTATTGCGAGGTCTCAGACCCAACATCGCATTGTCGCCAGCGCAGATCACGCCTTTGCTGTCGGGCCACTTCTTGCAAATGGCTTCCAGAGCGCCCGCAGCAATCGCAATGATCGCGTAATCGCCCTAACCCCCGGTAGCTCAGACATTAAGACCGCTCCTGAAAACAAAAACTCTCTCAGTTTTTACATTGGAGGACGCCTGGGACTTGAAGACGACCAAATTAAAAATGGCGTTCTTAGTATTCGAGCCGTGATAGCCGCCTACAGGGATGCAAAGAATGACGCGCCACTTGGGCGCTGGGCCTTACGCGGGCACTTTTACGCATGCGGCACCGATCCATTGAAGGATGCAGATCTTATCGAATTATTGAAGAAAGAGGCGCGGGAGGCAAATGCGTTCGAGCTAGAAGCAATTCCTTTCTCGGACAAACAGGAAGAGATGCATCAGCATCTCGCGCGTTCCGATGTCGCACTTATGCCGTCTTGGCATGAAGGGTTCGGCTTGACTGGTTGGGAGGCACTGTGTGCGGGCGTTCCACTAGTATGCTCAAGTCAATCGGGTTTGGCATTGTTAATTGACCAGCTCCGGCGCCAGCTATCTGATGCGGACTTTCAAAGCATCGAACCCGTTCAGTTAGCCGGGGGCGCACCTGCCGGTATGCCTTCTGAACATGATATTTACATCCTATCCACCGCCATAAAGAATATCGTCTCAAACTATTCAGAGCGAAAAGCCGCTGCACTCAAACTAGCACTTCGCATCAAGCGGCACTTCACTTGGGATCGCTGCGCAGCAGAGCTTATCGGGCAGATCAACTGGCCGTGGGCGAACTCAGGTGATTGGTTTCAGCGACAGCAGGCAGCGCAATTCGCCGCCGAAAGCAGTGATAGCGCAGCAGGAGCTGGAGTAGTCCTCGAAGCACTAGAGGCTTGCCGATCCGGAAACGTAGAGAAGGAATGGGCACGTGTATGCTCTGCGCTAAATCTTTTCAGCGATGTGGGCGCCAGCATAGGTATCCGTGAGCGCCAATCTCTTTCACGGGACTTATTAGGCATTGGGAGCGCCATCTCGAAATCCCTGGAAATACAAAATGCCGAGGTGGAAACGCTCCCGATTGTCGACACAGTTTTTCTGGACCTTTGTTGGCGCTACATGGCTGCGGCATCTAGACTCGCAAAATCTCTTAGCGAGTTCACTGCGCTAATCCCATCAACAATGCGCAATGAAATATTTGAGGATGATTTCCTTCGCCGCGAGATCCTCTTCTATGTCTGCCGCTTTGCATCAGACTTTGATGGCCTTTCGGATGAATTGGCGCAGCACTTTCTTTCACCCCTTGTACCATATCTTCGCGATGACCGTTCGCTTCGTATCCGCCTTGCACGCCTTACCACGGTACATCCGAATCTCCAAAAGGTGATTTCGATTGAGGGAAACGCCGACTTCGACGCAGAGATTCAACGTTGTAGAAGGGCCCTCAGCAAACCCTATGACATTGGTCAACTCCTCGAAGACGAAGTAGAAATTGCATCAACAGCGCTCGCGCTCGCGGGTCTGAAACCCGACCTCGCTCGTCAGTCTATTGATCAGCCAATAGGATTCTTTAAAAAATTAGATCCCAAAAATTCTGTCACGCGAACTTGGCGCGGTGATAAACGGCTGGCAGCTGGAATGCTTACGGTCGCGGTATCGAGTAGCAAAATAATTTCCTTGCTTAGATCGATGGCCACTGATGAAGAGGAAGCAATTAGATGGGCGGCGCTGAACCTATGTTTCTCACCGGTTCTTCGAGCTCGTCTCGAGTCGCAGCAGGCAACGTGCAGTTCGCACCGCGCTCTTTACCCACAACTTGGTGAAATTGTCGATCTCGCAGTCGGCTTTGGTGACGGACACCCGTGGCTTGCACGAGAATTTCTCAACCATTATCGGGATGAATGCATGCAGTCTTCTGCTACGCCTGCAGGAACTAGGTTCACGTTGACTGATTTCCCCCAGTCACGCGCTCTGTTCGGGCCACCAGTAAAACCAGACCTCAATCATTTATCACGTCCAATGCATCCTGAAGTCGAAGATGCACGCATTAGAGCTTCGGAGATCATCAAAAGGGTACTCCTAGTCTTGCCACCAATATCAGTCGACAATGCATCAGGACGAGCAGCATCGAAAACAAGCACTCCTCCTTTGGGTTTGGGATTGCTGGGAACGCATCTATCACAGCAGGGGCATGATGTGCACCTAGTCGATTGCCACCGTTTCCCCGAACTAGCGGATGATGTCATCGCCCGCGCTAGGACTTTTGATCTGATCGGATTCAACGTGGTTTTCAGCACCGTCCGTTCCACAAGGCGCATGCTCAACAGCATACGTAACGCTACTCAACGTCCAGTACTGGTTGTAGGAGGACCTGCGGTTAACCTTGATGGCTGGAGGTTCTCCTCACAAGAAGAAAGCGATCACGGCAACTGGGATTTTGCCGTCTCCAATGACGCTATGCGTAATTTGAAGCTGCTCGTTGACTCTCTAAAGACACCAAAACCTTGGCCATTCAGCCATGGGCTGCACGCAAATCCCCGTAGTACTTTTGTGGCACTACGTGATGTCGATTTGAAGACTCCTTCCACTGAAGAGGTGAGTGTCACATCAGCTAAAGACCAGGGCTGGATGACGATCCAGTTAGATCGACGCCTCTATAATGGTCCCAACGGACAATATGAGCCTGGTAGGACTCGCAACTTAAATAGTCGCGTTCATGAAGCGCACATCGTCATGTCTACAGGCTGTGACTGGAATTGCAGCTTCTGTACAGAACGTTACAACCTGAGCAAAGGAGAACGTCGCCGCACCGTTGAGTCGGTTCTCCACGAAGTGGAGCAACTCGCATCACAACATTCCGATCTAAGGATTCAGTTTATTGACGACAACTTATTCCCCCAAATTGCCTCTCCTGTCAATCCAAGCCGCATAAAGCTTGAAGAAGGAGTAGCGTGGGCAGAAAAATTACTTAATGGACTGAAGCAAATTCGGGACAAGTTGAATGGGAGACTTACGTGGCGCGGAATCTTCAGATTAGAGGACTTCGTTGCTTACGAAGCACAAGGGCAAAAGGGTGGATTCTTGCGCGTACTCTCCGATGCAGGCTGTAATATGCTTGCCTTCGGTGTCGAATCCGGCAATCCTGACAAGCGGTATTCAATGAAAGCTGGTGGACGCGAATTCACTAATGATGCGATCGCCAATCTCTTTCACCGTTTGCGTGAAGCAGGCATCTTCACCAAAGCCTATTTCATATTAGGCGGCCCGAAGGAGACAGCAGAGTCGACAGAACAAACGATAACCTTTGCCGTTAATTCCGGAGCATCTCTCGCTTATTTTGCTCTTTACAAGGACTTTGTTCACGCGCAAAAGGAGTTGCGTAAAGAGCGCGGCGCAGGAGATCAAGCAGCTGCAAGTTTGCTCGACTACGAACAGCTTTTGTCAGCTTGGGACGATGCCTTTTCTGCATCGACACGAAAGACCGACCAATATCTAGGCAGTCTTACGATCCCGCCCAGTGCAATCGAATACCAGTCTTACAAGAAGTTAGCGAAAATGGGATTCCGTTTTGAAGACCTAGTAAAGTACAACGACTATCACGCAAAAGATGGCCCAGCAGGTGAAGTATTGAAAAACGTCACATGGAATAACCCGAGTGAATTCTTCGCGCTTGTCGAAAAGGCATATCGTAGATTCTATTTAAGGGAGGAATTCGTTTCCAACTTTGAGCAACTTGTTACCGCGGGCTATTAATGTACTAAAGCCTCAAACTCTAGAGCTGGCGAATACCAGCTCTAGAGTTTGTCCGTGAAAATGCCCGGAAGCCCCAAGTCTAACAAGATTAGGAAACCTGAAGTCGCGCAATAAACACGCAACGTGACCCAGATCGGATTCTTGGTTCCCATGCAGCAGCGCCTACAAAGTCCGACGGCAACCCAGCACATTGCGATCGCTCGGCCGCAGCTGTGTCTCCCCTATTTGGGCGTTTCAGTGCACAATTCCACCCGGTGCAACATACTTGCCCCGTCATCGTACTAGACGACTTTATCTAAGCCACGCCATAGTTAGTCTACAATGTCATGCATCAGGGCATAGCGCCCGACCCACAAGCAAAAGGAATCGCCGTGAACAACGAATCCCAAGAAGAACTTTTTGAAACTGTTTTACCACGAGATCAGCAGGAAGAGGAAAGCGACCTTCGCAGTGGGCAAATTAATTTCCGCGATGCCGTTATGCACACCGCGGACTGGACTGTGGGCACATTATATTCGCAGCTACAACGAGGCACTATCGATCTCGATCCAGGTTTTCAACGTCGCCAGGCATGGGACGATGTCCGAAAAAGTCGACTGATCGAGTCGCTGATTGCGGGACTACCGATCCCAAATATTGTATTAGCTGAGAACAGTGAACATCGAGGACGTTTTCTGGTAATCGATGGCAAACAACGGCTGCTGACTATCCAAGATTTTCTAGACAATAAACTTGCGCTCAAAGGCCTTGATTTACGTCCAGAACTTGAAAACGCAACTTTTGAAACATTGCCTGCAGATGATAGAGACTTCTTGGAAAATAACTCTATTCGCTCCACCCTAATTAAGAATATTCCCGACGCAGATTTTCTATACGTAATGTTTTTTCGACTGAATAGTGGAAGCCTCCAGCTTTCGCCTCAGGAACTTCGGCGAGCACTCATAGGGGGAAATGCATTAAGTCGCATTGACACGTATATTGAAGAAAGTAAAATCTTTTCGCAAATTTTCGGACCAGGTCTCGATCGGCGAATGCGCGACTCAGAACTTGTTCTTCGCTTTATTGCATTCGATAGGGCCTACGAGCAGTATGAGGGGGATTTAAAGAAATTCCTTGATTCAACAGTCACCTACTTTGAAAAAGGGGGCGTCGATGAAGAGAAAGAATTAGCTTCTGGCTTTGAAAAGCTTGACCGAGCATTGCATGCCTCTGTTGCGGTCTTTGGCAAGGATGCGTTCAAAAAATTTACTGGTGACCGATATGAGCGGAGGATTAATCGTGCGATTTTCGATGTGGTTACTCGCTTTTTCATTGATGAAAACGTCGCCGCCTTGGCCAAAAGTAATGCGACCGCAGTCGTCTCTGCCTACCAAGAAGCGTGCAACGACGGCGCTTTTCGTGCTGCCGTGGAAAAAACCACGAAGACAGTCGAGGCAACTAGGACTAGAACAAACATCTGGGGTAATCGCCTAGCTGGAGCGATTGGCTTGACTTACGATGCGCAATTGGCACGGATTCAATAGTAATGCCTCCGTGCCCATTCTTTACTCATCTAAAAGCGCGTGTCCATGCCTTGGAACAAAAGTTCGTGGCCCAGCAACTGGCAGACGAGCTTAATAATCCATTTTCGTTTGTCCCAGACACTGATTTGTTGGCGGCATACAGGCTACTAGTTCACGCAGAAATAGAAGATTTTCTTGAAAGAAAGGCCAGAGCGGAGCTTGATCTTATTGAGCGCACACTGACTGGCCAAAAGCCGATCATACCAACAATGTGGATATATCAACTAGCGAATCATTTTTCAATCAACCTTCCACATGACTGTCCTTTTGATGACACACGGTTCCGAACAGCGACGAATGCGGTGGTTAAACGCGCCAGGGAAGTGTTAGCGGACAACAACGGGATCAAGACCACGATATATGTTCTTGTATGTCTGATTTGCGGCTTCAGCATTGAAAGAATAGATCATACTCTCGGGGCTGCACTTTCAACATTCGGTGAAGCCCGAGGGGACGTCGCTCATAAAAGTACTAATCGCGTAACCACAATTCGCGCACCTTCTGCGGAAAAAAAGGACGTCGACGACTTAGTTCAAGCAATCTCTCTATTCTCCACCCTCCAACCTCCCCGATAGCCGTATCGTCAGGATAAATCTCGCTGCCGCGTCTTTCCGTGTTGACTCAACGCATGAGCTATGCTAGGGCCGGCGCAAAAAATTGCATATTTCCGATATCAAATTTATCTCTAGGGAAGCGCTATCTAAAGATAATTCTTCCCGCAAAAAACTAATCTGTTAGGACGACTTTAGCATTGTCAGCCACTGCTGTAAGCTTATTAGCCGTCCTTCATCGATATGCCTAAGGACTTTTCTCATGGACGCGGCTTCATCTTGTCCATCCACCGATGGGCCATACGTCGCCTTAAGTGCATCCGTGCTTATGTGCACTACATGAGTGAACATAAGTGCATTGCCACTCAACTGCTCGCAGGCACGCATTAGTCGAGCAGGATCAAATTCATTTGTAACAAAAACATATTCAAAAGGCTTTCGATCAGACTCCGCAGTCACATAATCCGCAAAATCTGTAATAAACTGCTTTTCGCGATCAGCACGGACACTCCACTTTGCGGTTATAAGAGTTCTAACCGAAGGTCGAATAACGGCAACATCAACCTTATTGACTTTATCGCCAGCCCGGGACCGATTAAATCCGGGCAATTCATGTAACACGCGTCGAGTAAAAATTTCCATATCGTCGCGTCGGCAGCTGCGATTTACAATTTGCGCAATGACATCTTCAAATCCTTCACCAACTAGATTTTTTCTTTTGTTGTCAAGCGCCAAATATTGACGAACGCGTTGCACTAAGATGTTCCATACTTCTAGAGGGGGTTCGGAACTAAAATGGTCTCCCAAAACTTCTTTTACTAACGCAACGAACTCCGGATCTTCGCCTGGTTTAGGAAAACCACGGCCGGCATAAGGTTTACGCTGCGCCTCTGCCTTTGCCATATCCTTGGCTGCACGCTGCAAAACATAGGCAGCCAGATCCTCGGCTGCACGTAAGAATAGCCAATCTATATGCTTCGATAAGTCAGCTGGCGTCACCCCGAGGGCGGTCGATAGCCAGTCATGAAACGCTAACGATCGCGCATACCAACGCTTACCAGGTTGACTCTTATCACTCTCATAGCAATGACCTAAACCTGTCGTCTGATCAGTCCAGAGCAACAATCGGTAGATATGTGTCCAAGCTACGTTTACAGGAATTTCGTCAACTTGATCGGAAAAATACGAATTAATCAATGCAGCCCTGTTTGCAGCTCCGAATGCTGATTTAATCGCAACAGACTCGTTATTTTGGCTTTTTTTGTCCACAGACTCATCACCTCATAATGCTATCGAGTATGGAGCTTCAGGCTGATTTATTTCCTGCAGTTTTTCCATTACTCTCGCTGCAACAGCCTTAGCTAACAGGGGGGGAACGGCATTTCCTACTTGTCGATAGCGTGAATGAGCTGGCCCGCCATCATGACGCCCTTCAATCATTCCGCGTCGAGAGTCTGTCGTGAATACGAAACGATCTGGAAATGATTGCAGTCGGGCAAACTCACGAACTGAAAGCGCTCGCGCAACGCAATAGTGATACACCGAGTCCGCCTTGGTGTTTAAAGTCCATGCCCAGATGCCTGGATGAAGACGGCGATAGGCGTAAAAATGCCTACGAGAAAGCTTTCCAGTTCCGTTATTCTGTCCCCAGCGCTGTCCAGTGATGTACCTTTCAAGCAAATTCTCGGCGAGGTCCCGATGATTTCCACCAGGTGGAATGCCTAATAATCTTAACCTGGTGTCTGAATTAAGTCTCGGCACCTGAACATTTGCTAAGGTTGAGCCCGCGCCTTCACGCATGATGCGCTGATAAGCGCTCAGAGGCGCCGAAAGCGCTGAGTATGGCAGCACATCCACTCGATTACCTACAGGGAGATCTACTAGATCACTTAAAGCATCAGCCGCGCAAACAATCGAAGGGTTCTCGGGATTATTCAACGCATCACCCGCACGCATGCTTCTAATGTGCTCTTGCACAACAACCTGATATTGGGGCTTTCTCGCACCATTAAACCTAGTAAGTGCAATAGACTCCGTCGCGCCCGAACCTAGTAGGTTCGGAGGAACGACCCCGCTTGATGTACGTAATCCTATGAATAACAACCGCTTTCTCGTTTGCGGCACGCCAAAGTCCGCGGCATCAACAACCTGGGGAACAACAGTATATTCACCATCAATAGAAAGATCAGTTGCAATTTGATCACGAACGCCCATTTGATCCATACCGGTAACATTCTCAACAACAAACGCCGACGGCAGCGCTTTTCTGAGAACATCAACAAACTCGCGATATAGGGAATTCCGAGGGTCATCAATCATTCGAGTATGATTGCGCACTTGAGAAAATGCCTGGCAGGGAGGCCCCCCAACCAGAACACTAGCTCGTTTCGCCACATCCAAAATCTTGGATTTCACTTCCTCGTTTCTAATATCACCAGTAATGGCGATTGCGTCAGGGAAATTAAGCGCATAAGTTGCCATTGCATCTGGATCATTATCAGATCCAGCCACAATTTTAAATCCAGCTTGTCTAAACCCTTCAGACAGTCCACCAGCACCACAGAACAAGTCAACGACAGAAAAATCGCCTGTGGCGAGACTGGAAAGAGAAAATATATTCGATGGGTTGGTCAGAATGGTATTGTGCGCGGAACAAGATTCGAAATACGCTTTCATTTTCCCGGCACGAACCTTGAATGAAAGATCACGCACAACAGCCATATCTACTCCTAGTTTTCGAGTTCCGTGCCAGGCGTCCAACCTTAAGGCACATCGTCACATCCTGGTAAAAATCCACGCAAACATGGCATCACTCGAGCAAGGCCCACTTGGGGCATCACGCCTCGCTTCTTTCGAAGCCTGCGTACATTTCGAGGGGCAATGAAAATTCTTTTATGAAAACATTGCAAATACACAAGTAAATCTCTCCTGCGTAGAGATAGCAATGCATTTTGCTCGCCAGATTTTAACATGTACAGGGATAACTGTGCATCCATCCAGTAGTCGCGGATGCATATTATGCAACAAAACTTTTCATATTCACCCAGCCATGCGGCAATCCGATGGCAGCGCGACAACTTTCAGGGGGTTATGAGGCTCATCCATACCGCGAATTGTTTAGGCTTGAGATGCTTGAGCAATCCTGTGCATTGTTTCCATAGCTGCGGATGAGCGTCTGAATGTACTGTTGCGAAATCCCGACCTCGAAAAGAAAAATAGTCAAATTTTTCGCTGAAATTACGGCTCTGCTTAGAGGCGCACAGATCACTGATTTTGGACGCGCCATAGGAGAAAGCCTTACCAAAATGGATGACTTTGGAAACCAAATTAATCATTCTTATCAACGACTTACAACATAGTAACCAGATTGACTTCCTGGTACTTATTACTTACGCTGATGGGTAGAAAGTTAACTGATTCTGGTACTCATGAGCCCGTTTTCACACTACCTTCACGAGCTACGTCTGCGACATCAAATTCGGCAATCCGAATTAGCGGAATTGTTGGGTTATGAGCAAAGCTATATTTCTGCCCTAGAGATCGGGACCAAAGGGCCTCCAACCGAGGAATTCGTAGACCGCCTCATCGCCGCACTGGAACTGCAACCCGCGGAGCAGCAAGAAATCCGGGAAATTGCGGCGGCATCACAGCGCAAACTCGCATTACCCTTGGACAGCCCCACTGATGTGTACTGGATGCTACAAGGCTTACGCGAACAGTTAGACAGTCTGCATCCCGTACAAGTACGCCTAATCAGAGAGGCCCTCAGGCTGAGGGGGGCCCTTGTGGATCGCGAACCTGAGCCCATAAGGCGTATCAAGCGGCGCCAACGAGAGGAGGTTCCAATGTAAAAACGGGACAATCCTTGCGGCTTGCCCCGTCGGCCAGAGCATCTTCGATACCCCGGACTAGCGACCTCAGTATCGCCAATGCTCCCGCCACCGTCAAGCCTTCCAATCACGCAGCCTGAAATTGTCTGACCCATTTTTGAAGGTCAGCTGGGCGTACTTACGCCCAAGAACAGGCATATCCACGTCCAAAACCCGCATAGCCGGTTGGTCATGCGCCTGGGAGACGACAATGTCGAAAAGCTTATGGCAAGGTACGAAACATTTTGCGCCAGGAGAAACTCATGTGCGTGCTAGACGCATAGTAAGGCACACAGGCGGCATTATTCGAGGGAAATTTCCAAGTAGAAAAAATCAACGGATGGTGCATTACGAAGGCCTGCTTGAAAGGGACGCCATCAGTCTGTTTGAATGCTCGCCCCGGATAGCTCGATTCCGAGAGCAACCACTGACGATCAGTTATCCAGACGGAGCTCGACGTCGGCGATACACGCCAGACTTTGAACTGGTCTTGCTGTCAGGTGAAGTCATGTTGATTGAGGTGAAGCCATCCAGAGCGCTCGAGGATAAAGACACGCGTCACAAACTTGAGTGCGTCAATGCCTACCTGTCCAGTAACCATCTTCACTTCGTAGTGCTCACAGAGCAAGTCATTCGACAACAGCCTAGGCTCTCCAATCTAGATTGGATCTATCAGCGACTGCCGCAAACGGTACCCACAGAGCTTCTACTAACTACGTGTCTTGAACGATACGCTGGCGAGTTCCCCACGTCGATTAAGCGAGCAATAGAGATCCTTTCCGGTTCGGGTGGCGATCCGTTCAGCGGCCTCTGGGTCGGCCATTTGCAGGCCGATTTCGATAGTCCCATGAACCTCAACTCCATTGTGCAAATTGTGAAGGACGAACACCATGACTGGTTTCGCATTTCGAAAGAACACGATTTTTGAACGAGACAACACCAAGTTCCGCATCGATCGTGTACACGAAAGTGGCGATGTTCTTCTCGAACGGATCGCTGATGGAAAACTACTGATCGAGACAAAATTCAAATTGTTGTCAGAATTCAAGGAAGGCGCCATTTCAGCATGTGTTGTTAGCGAGGAGGACAGCAGGCAAAGGTCGCGCTTTTCGCGCCCCATGGAGGACCTTCCCGATAATATTCGGCAAGAAGCATCGCGCAGACTGCGCTACATCAAAGCCATTGCTGAAGAAGGTACATTGTTGTTCACCCATGAATATCTCGATCCTATTATTCATCGCGTAGCAAATGCTATCGGGGATTCACGGCCACCTAGCATCTCCTCGATCTTTCGCTGGCACCGCCGTTTTCTTAAGGAGCAGGATCCACGAAGTCTGATCCCACATAGTTATCTGCGAGGCCCTAGATCACCGCATCAAAATGAGTTGGTTCTCAAGCTTGCTGGTGAAGCCATTGATGAGGCATTTAAGGCATCTCCTCGCGCCTCCGTCCAGAGCATCTATCCCAGGCTAGCAAACAAAATCGCTGCAGAAAACAGAGTGCGGCTCCCGGAAGATCACTTGGTATTACCTTCAACGAGAACCATGTATCGGATACTAAATCGATTGCAAGCCTTCGATCTGGCGATCTTGAAAGAGGGCCAGCGGATAGCCGAGCGACGATTCTCCGTGGTGAAGGCTCAAGTAGAAGCAAAAGAAATACTTGAGAGGGTTGAAATTGACCACACGCCGTTAGATCTTTTCCTGATCGATGACAGAAGTGGGCTCCCCCTTGGACGTCCCACTCTCTCAGTGGCGATTGACCACCACAGTCGTATGCTGCTGGGGTTCCACCTTTGTTATGGTGACCCATCACTTGCGGCTGTCATTGGAGTGTTGCGTCATGCGATCTTGCCCAAGGATCCGCCTCCAAACGCAATCCCCGGCTTGACGGTAGCGCACACATGGAATTGCCACGGGCGACCCAAGACGTTCGTCGTAGACAATGGAATGGAATTTCACGCTAACGAGCTAGAAAGTGTTGCTTTGGACTTGAGAAGTGAGCTCAGATTTTGCCCAAAGCATCAGCCCCGCTTCAAAGGTGCAGTGGAACGATTCCTTAAAACCATCAACTACCATTTCGTTCACCAGCTGCCAGGTACTAGCTTGGCGCGATGGCACTTACGCGGTGATTACAATTCAGCGCAGAATGCCGTACTCACGCTGAGTGAGTTCAACCATCTATTTCAAAAATGGGTCTTGGATGTCTATGCGCAGCAAGTTCATCGAGGGACTAACGAGACGCCTTGGCATCGCTGGCACGAAGGGTTGAAACGCGTCGAGCCTGAGCTACCGCAAAGCACGAGTGACCTCACTCGACGAATTGGACAAATTACAGAGCGCGCTTTGCGACACGACGGCATTGTCATGTTCGGAGTGCGCTACAACGGTTCGGATCTCGAACCGATACTTCGCGCGTATGGGCCAGGCGTCAGACTTCGCATATCTTACGACCCGGAAGATCTGGGTGAAATTCATGTATGGTCACCAGGGAACTCAGAGCCAGTCTGCGTACAGGCGTTGGACCAAGCGCTGTATCGCGGCTTGACGACACTGCAAAATCGACTCCTACGACAGTCTTTGAAAGAAAAAGGTGCCTGTCAAACAAACAGGGCTGCCGTGCTCGAAGCAAGACAGGAGTTAGTTGCGGCAGTAGATACGCTGATCAAGAGCAGAAAGCAACGGGACCGCAGACGCGCAGCAAAAATAAGAGGCCTAAGTATAAGCAAGGTAGAACCGGCAGGCACTCCGCTTGGTCATTTGGGGGGACCTGAAGCGCAAGAGAAAGTTCAGCTACCTCGCAAAAAACGCTTTCCTAAAGAAGAGGCGAGCGATGGGACACCTAAGACATACAAATTCTTTTCCCCGACTCATCAATCCGTCATGGAGAAGCCGCAATGACACTTCCATTCTACGACGCCACCAAACAACTTCAGGACGCATACCTGATGTTTCCGGCGTTCGAGCGTGCATATCAGCAGATGGTGTCAAACCTCAAGCTCTTTAGGGCTACCGGGGTCTCGCAAAATCTCTTGGTCATGGGAGAAAGCGGGACTGGCAAAACGACGTTATCACGACTTTTCACAGAACAGTATCCAAAAACGGTTCTGCCGGAGCGAGACGTAATCCCCGTTCTGCAAATAAACGTTCCTGCCGCAGCAACCATCGCAGGCACGGTTGAGTCTGTACTTGCCCAACTCGGTGACCCGCAACCGGAGCGGGGAACGGTATCAGTAAAGACGGCACGAGCTGTACGCATCGCGAGGGGATGTGGAGTGGAGATGCTCATGTTCGATGAGGCGCAGCATATTCAAGATCGAGGACGCGTCAATTCACAATATTTTGTGGGCGACTGGTTGAAGTCATTCACTGATGCCTTGGGCCTTCCGGTTACGCTGCTTGGGCTGCCACGTACCGAGAGCCTACTGCAAGTGAATGAACAACTGCGCCGACGCTTCACTCACCGGCTGTCCTTATCCACTCACTCAAATTGTGAGTCTCCTGGCGAAGACAATAGTGCGGATCTCTTCAAATCGTTGGGCAGTGCCCTCCCGGTGCCAATAGACCGGTATCCATACGAATGGCCTGAGCTAGGAACCAGGTTACATTTCGCGACCGACGGACGAATTTCCTATGTCAAACAACTTCTAGTGAGTGCATACCAACGCTCATTGACAATTGATTCGAAACGTATTGGTCTTGAAGAACTAGAGTATGCGTTCACAGAAACTATTTGGCCAGATGGCAGCGGGGCATTGAATCCGTTCAGCCCAAAGTTTGTATTTCGACGTTTAGATCGAATAGGTGAACCGTTCCAAGTTGGCGAAGTTCATTCCTCACGTGCAATACGGAGAGGCTCATGAAGACGCTCCCTATACGACTGTTGCCGGTCGATCACGAGTCGCTCTCTGACTATGTAGATCGACTAGCCGACGCAAACGGATATAGTGGTAACGAGCTCTGGCACATACTGAGTCAAGAGCCTGGCCGTCATGAGGAGCTACTATCCCACGCGTTAAATGGGCAATTACTGCCTGCGTTCTCCGGCCCGGCTGTTCAACGGATCGATATTCCAGTGAAGATGTACGGAATGCGAGCAATTGCTTTCACTCGAGCTCGACGTCGCTGGTGTCCAGTCTGCGTATCCGAGCGACCGATCCTGGATCCAGTTTGGCGATTGAAAGTCTGTACTGTCTGCGCCACTCATAGAGTGCAGCTACTTCAAGAGTGCCCTGACTGTCAGACGCGCGTTCATATTCGGAGAATTCTTGCTGGTCACTGTGAATGCGGGTGCAGATTCGCCGGACGGACCACCACCGCAGACAAAACCGAAGTTGCGTTAGCGAGTACGCTGAAAAACTCGCTAACCGGCGAAGCTTTTCTGGAGCTGGGAGCTGTTGCACCGATTCTAGACACCCCACAGCTTATTCACATGATCCACTACGTGGGCCGCCTCTCAGAAGGCCCCTCATTGAGGCGCCCTGGGCAGATTCAAAATCTAGAGGACTTGAACGTTGCATCACAACTCTTCAAGGGTACCGCTTCAATGCTATCAAATTGGCCCGATAACTTCTGGCGGTGCCTCGAAGACTTCATGCGAACGAAACCAAACGACGCAAGTGTCCGTAGAGTATTCGGCGAGCTTTATCAGGTTATTTATCGGCACTTGGTTGGTGGCCACTTCCAATTTTGGCGTGACGCCTTTGAACAATTCCTGCTGGAGCATTGGCGCGGCGAGTTGACTGGCCGTCACCGACTGTTCGATGCCAAGACTATCCAATCTCACAGACTGCATGGCCTATCAAGAATCGCCAGAGCTTCGGGACTCAGCGGCCAAACGGTGAAGAGAATGGTTTACCAGAATTGCTTTCCTGCGAACCACTTTTCTCCTGATTCAAAGCGAAAACTAATCACTATAGACAAAGCCATACTAGGTCATATCATCCCCGATCCTACCGCGTACTTAGATCTTCGTCGAACTGCTCGTCTATTCGGAATAAAACCGTTCAGGCTTCGCCAACTTGTAGCCCATGGAGCTATTTTGGCGGACGCAAAGCCAAACTGGGGACGCAGTAATCGTTGGCATTTTCGACGAGATGTAGTTGAAGACCTTATCCAGAACATCCGGATATCTCAAACCCCGATCGACCAGGCAGCAACGACTACTCTTACCTTTGCGCTTCGTTTCTGGCGCGTGAAGGCAGCTGAATTTGGAGCTCTCATTCTGGCAGTCAAACAAGGACAAATTGCCTACAAATTATCTCCGGAGCAGCCTCTTAGTAAGCTGACTTTCCACACGAGGGAACTGAAGCTTTGGCTTGAGAGCTTTCGCCGAGGTAAGACCGATTGGATCTCCGTCACAGCTGCGGCCGCGCAGATGCGCCTCAAGGAACAGGTGGTCTATGAGCTTGTCGCCCGGAACCTACTCCTGGCAGACGTCACGACCAAGCACGGACACACATTGCGGCGAATTTCACTTTCAAGCATAGACACTTTTCAAAAAGAGTTCATTTCTGCTGCGGATCTTGCAAGAAAATTTGAGACCTCCGCGTCCGCCATCCTTCGACGGGTGAATGCAGCTCCGGCAAGCGGACCGAGGATAGATGGAGGGCGCCAATATTTCTTCCGGCGCGCTGATGTGAGCACACTGGATTTGCACGCCCCAAGATGAATTGCGCAAGCCCAGATCTTTCAACTCAACGTACTTTCCGGAGACAGCTTTGAGCACTAGCAAATCTTTAGACCAACTGCGCACGCTTTCTTTGAAATTACCTCAACTGTTGGCCACAGCGGATGAGACATACCAACATCTCGAATTAGAAGCTAGCAAGCTTCAGCGCGCGGGGGTACTGCACGCGTCAGCGTATTGGCGCAATGGGAGGTACCTTTGCCTGGTGTATCCGTCTGGAACACAGGCACGGCGCCATAAGTACATAGGCTCCAATCTTGTCAAAATACGCGAAAGCCAAGCGGCCATGAAGAGAGCAATAGAGCACGACAGCCTCATTTCTCAATTGAGTCAACTGGAAGGGATCGCAGCATACTGCGTCCAGCACCTCGCGGAAGTGACCCAGGCCCTTAGCGATTTTGAACGCCACGAGCGTGCGTTATTGGTTCAACGAAGCGGAAAGGCGAAAGGTGATGCGTCACTTCAAATTCCAGCGTCGGGAACATCTACCAAGCGCACGACACCGATGTATTAGGCTACAAGGAATATCCTATGAAACACCAAAATCCTGCAGTGATGGACTTGGATATGCTGACGAGGGATGTCCTCTACAAAGGTCCATCGGCGGCTCTGCCATGTAACTTGCCTGATTACTGGTTGAAGACGACAGCACAAAGCCTAGAACAAGTCTTGGGAACGTCAACAGGAGAATCCGCGCAATATTTGGCGGGACCGCTTGCACTGATCACACTCTTGTTGTTTACCAATTCAGGAACTGATGAGCTCAAAATCAGTCAATCTCGACTTTACGAATGTCTACAGATGTATTATATGGAGGTATCTCTGGAATTGCTTAGTCGAGAAAGCCATTTTCAAATTGAGCCCGCCAACTTAGAAACGATTTTCACTGATCGGAAAATTATCTCGTCGATGATACCTTGATTTAGATCAATATTCCACGTAGGGTTTGAGCGTAATACTTCGACATGATGAAAAATTCGATGTCTCTTGCAACTGCCATTGCACTGCAGCGCTTATTTGGTGAGCGATTCGCGATCGCTTACTTAGAAGATCACGGTATTTCACCAGACGTTACTGCAGAACTATTAGCCTTGCGGACGCCTTGCTTATTGACTGCAGCGACATCTAACCCGTCTCCTTGGGACAGCCATTCCCTACGTGAACAATAGACTTCGGCATAGCACGTCGTGGCTAGTAGCCAAGCTTGGAACGAAGTCAGAATAACATTCTTCGTTAAGTTACTGCCATGCGTGTAATATTGTCGTTATGCAGCTAATTTCTTCTACGACACACTGCCAGATACACTTACCGCCGAAGTGGGTGAACGCAAGCGCTTTTGATTTGGCACTTGGAGTGTCGGGAGGGCCCCATGCTCCTGGCGTGGCAACGGTCAGCTTTACCTTTCCAAATAATTGCAAGTTGATGGTGGACGCCGCAGTCCGGCTGCTTTCCCTAGTCAATCAATTAAGTTTCACAACTCGCCAGGTGCGGCTGGAGTTCTTGGAGGGAGAAACGGGGACCATGGGCTATCTTAGTCGGATGGGTTTCTTCGACCATCTTTCAGACCAAGTTAGCGTCCTTCCAGCTCGCCCATTAGTCTCGCGGGCGCAAATTTACGGCGGGACCAATAGCGAGCTTGTCGAAATCGCACGAATTAATCCCAAGAGCCGCGATCAAGAACTTCCCGCCCGTTTGTCCAAAGCAGTGGCTGCTTCGCTCCACAAGCGCCAAGACGCGTCCTCTATCGAAGGCGCTATTTGGACAGTATTTGCAGAGCTCATTGACAATGTCTTTTCACATAGCTCAACGTTGCTAGATGGATATGCCGCCTTGCAGCTGTACAAGCGAGGTAAAGGGCTGCAAGTGACGGTTTCGGATAGCGGAACGGGCATTATGCAGACACTACGTCCCGCATTGCAGCACCAGTCCCCTTCACTTGCGGCACTCTCCGACACGGATCTCCTTGTCGAAATGTTTCGTCAAGGTATTTCACGCCACGGGCCGGATCGCGGTCTTGGACTAAAGGGAAGCGCTGAGAAAGCGATGAAATTTAAAGCAGAGTTAGAAGTACGGCTGCCTCAGCATCGAACAACTTTAGTGCCATCAAATGGCGCCTATGAGCCGAGCGTTGCCTACTGTTACAGTAACCTAGCGCTAATCTGGGGCACGCACATTTCGTTCCGGTTCAATCTTGACATTTGACGAAAATTCTGATTCAATGTATTCAATGAACGAGATGCGCACAATCATATCCTTGCGAGACCTGATGACGTCGGCCTACGGTTGGGGTCGAGATCAGGGACGCACCGTCTTTCAAGATCTGATTCGCCAAGTTGAAGCGCATCCAGGAAAGTTGATAATTGAGGTGTCTCTTGCTGGTGTGGAGCGGGCTGACATATCGTTTGCTTCGGAAACAGTGGTGGAACTGGCGAAACGCTTTCGCGGTAACAAAGGCTTCGTATTGAGTAATGCAGTCGACGAAGACTTGCTTGAAAACTGGGACGCAGCCGCGACTAGAAAAGAGCAGCCTCTATCGGTTCTTCGCGATAGGGGAACGGCTCTGCTGGGTCTGCGGCCAAGCCAAGGCAACGCGACAACTTTGGAATTTGTGTTAGAGAAAGGGAGTGCAACGGCTGCTGAAGTAGCGAATGCGCTTGATTTTCAGATTACTAATTCAAGCACGAAGTTAAAGCAGCTCTGGGAGCAGGGCTTTCTTTTGCGGCGACAAGAGGTGGCCGAGTCTGGAGGTGTGGAGTTTCGCTATCTTTCAATCAAGTAATGAGTGTTTTTTTTGCCTATGCGTTCAATGGATTCATTGAATCAGAAAATTCAGGCGATGATGCTTGGTCGCCAAACTTGTACAACGCTGTTGATTGCCAACTATTTAACGAAAGGAAGTGCCATGGCAAATCCCAAGAATGTTCATGTGGTCCAGCGAGGAGACCAATGGGGCACGCTCCGCGAGGGCGCGAAACGTGCGACGAGCTTGCATGACACCCAAGCACAAGCCATCAACGCCGGCCGTGAGATGGCTCGAACTGGTGAAGGCGAACTGCTAATTCACGGCCGCGATAATCTGATTCGCGCTCGAGACTCCTACGGCAATGACCCGTGCCCACCGAAGGATGAAAAATGATGGATATTAAATTTACTGGGCCAAGTAGCCATGACCTGATGAAAGCCGTCATGGCCACCGCAGAGAAGGCCATCACCGAAAAGGCTCGCAAGGCCGCCGCACCATACGGTGGTGTTCAAGTTCGCTTTAAGCGCAAATCAGATGGGAGCTTGGAGACTGTTGAGTTTTCTGGATCGGACAAGGCGGTCAACGCCGCTCGAAACGCGGTCGCTTCCTAAACTTTCCATCCACCTCTGGGACGGCCGAATCATTGGAACTGGGCTGTCCTCAATTATTAATCACCTTATGGACGCTCTAAAAATTAAACTCGATCAAATTGACTCTGCATACCAGCTCATGCCTAAACTTACGAAGATTGTGGGGATTGTAAGTTCGTTATGCGGCTTTATCTATCTGCTTGCATACACCCGCGAAATCGGCATTCCATTTCCGCTTGAACTCAGTGTGCTGCCGATGCTGCTTCTAATAGTCGGCGTGGCCGCAGTAGCTGGAGTATCGCTTCTAGTCGGTGGTATCTTGATTCCTGCAATTATTGCTGATGACCCGCTTGATGTAACCAAAACCTACTTCTTGGCGCAGGATACAACCAACAACATCCCGCAGACTCGTGCCTCGAGGTACTTTCTCTGCACTTGGGTTCCGATGATGTCGGCTCTATTCGCACTCCTTTTCCAATTGGAGATTTTTGGTAAAGGCGTATGGGCGAACTTTGCATCTCTCGCATTGTTGATTTTTTCAGCCCTGTGGATTTTCGCCACGCCAAAATACGTTTCAGCATTCCAAGAAAAGCGATGGCAATATGTGATTACAATACTTATTCAGACTATCTTTTCTGCCTGGGCATATTGCTTGGCAATTTTAGTGGGCATTTTGGCATTCCCCAATCTTGAATCACTCCCGGCATGGCAAGGCGCGTTACCCATCCTTGTAATTTTTTCTCTCGTCCACTTTTTAGTGACCGTGCCTCACAGCAAAGGAAAGCCAGGCAGAATTCTTTTACCTCCGGCCTTCAAGCACGAAGCCGCCTCATCAGCAACGGCAGTGTTTTTGATGGCAGGATTTGCGGTTGTTCTCACCGTATTCAATTATCCGCTGAATGCACGCGTTGGTGGCACTGTACTTCGCGCTTTCGGTGTTGGCGGTGGAGTGCCGGCTATTCTATGTTTGAAAAATAAACCCACACCAGCGGTCACGCAACGAATGAACTTTGTTGAAGAATGCTCAGAACCATTACAGATCCTGTTTGATGGTGGGGACCGGCTGTACGTGGGGAAAACACAAAAAAATAACGCTGGTGCAAGTGAGAAATCAAAAAATTACTCCGAGCCTATTTATTTTAGACAGGATGAGGTTCGTCAGAAAATCTACCTGGAAAAGCGGACAAAAGACTAACCCGCCAGGGAACTAGCGCATTGCACGTGCTCATTCTCCCGTGCAGCGACGTGACCTACATCACTACTGTCAGAGGTACCAGGTGCTGCAGCCTGCGCGGCCAATAATGGTTAGTCCCTAGCTACATCAACAGTTGTAGATTGCCCGACACAAAAGGCCTGAGGAATCCCACAGGCCTTTTGTTTTTCTATCAAGAGGTGATGCTATTGTGATAGTCTGTGCTGATGTTTCCGACAGTTAGCAGCGGGCGTTTCAACGGCCTTTTTATCCAAAGCGATCCACGGCGATTAAGTACTGCGCTGCTCGTAGCCTTGGTGCTCCATGCGCTGCTACTTAGCATCACCTTGGGCGGCCAGACGTTCGGCCTTTCGGGCTTCAAGTTGCCATGGACGGAAAGGCGCCTAGGCGCCGATGATTTGCAAGTCACCCTTACTCCCCTGCCTGCGCCCGCCACCACGGCTGCAAGCACCCCGCCACCGCCTCCGAACTCTTCGTCGGAACAAAAAGCCAATCCTGTGCTCTCCCCGATCGAGATACCGGCGATGGGAAACACCGTCACAACTATCGAGACGTCCCCTTCCGCTACTCCACCGCATAGGCCCACACCGGCGGCGGCATCGGCGCCTCCGCCTGCTGTGGAGCCAGTCATGGCGGTACCGAAACAGTCCGACATTCCTCTTCCTATAGCCCCTCTGCCGCAAAAGACGCCTGTCCGGGTGAACGAGGCACCAATTCAAAGCACTGCGCGCGATGCGGCGCAAGCGCCCGTCGAACAGGCGACGCAGGACCGAGCGGCACTCGAGCAGGCAGGAATCAAACAGGAGAAGCAGCGCGCAGAAAACCTGCGACAGACAGAGCTGATGGCAGCCGCGCAGCGTGAGGCGACACGACAGGAACAAATCCGCGTGGAGGCCGCCCGCGCTGAGCAATCCGCCAGGAACGAAGCTGCGCGATTGGACGCCGAGCGTCAGGAGCTCGCCCGCCTGGAGAACTTGCGCCTTGAGGCAATGCGTCAGGAGCAGGCGAAGCAAGAAGAAAAAGCGCGTCAGGATGCTGTTCAGCAAGAGCAGGAGCGGGCGGGCGCTGCGCGGCAGGAAGCTGAGCGCAAGGAGGCTATCCGGCAAGAGCAGGCAAAGCAAGTGCAGCTGGAAGCACAACGCCAGGAAATCACCCGCCAGGAAATGCTAAGGCAAGAGCAGGTTAAGCAAGCCGAAAAGGCACGCCAGGATGCCGCCCGACTAGAACAGGAACGCGTCGAAACAACACGCCAGGAAGCAGCCCGCAAAGAGGCCATCCGACAAGAACATGCAAGGCAAGCACAGCTGGAAGCCCAACGTCAGGAGCTTGCGCGCCAAGAAGCGCTGCGCCAAGAAGCGCTGCGCCAAGAGCAAGCAAAACAGGCTGAAAAAGCGCACCAGGAAGCCGCCCGACTAGAACAGGAACGCGTCGAAACAGCACGCCAGGAAGCAATTAAGCGCGAGACCGCTCGCCAGGAAGCGGCAAAACAGGAAGCAGCACGCCTCGATCAGGCCAAGAAAGATCAGTTCTTGCAAGATAAGGCGAAACAGGAAGCAGAACGGGAAGAACGCCTGAAAGCAATCGGAAAACAGCTCGACCAGGAGGCCGCTCAGCGCGACGCAGCGTCACGTTCCCCCCTGCCCTCGGCCAGTAACCTGCGCCGCGGCTGGCTCTTTGGCCGCGCCGACCCGAATGGTGATCTCGTTCTTTATGCGGAGGCAATGAGCCGAAAAATCGAGAAGAACATGACGTTCGATATTGTCCGAGACGTTGTGAAGCGGCCGCACAATCGCCCGACAGTTACAATCGCTGTCCGCGCCGACGGGACCGTGGAAAAGGTTACGTTCACAGTCTCCAGCGGCGTTCCAGCTATCGACGATGCCATCCGAAAAGTCATAGCCAACCAAGCGCCCTACGGCGCCTTCCCACCTTCCCTTGCGCGCCAATACGACGTGATCGAGATCCGCCGTACTTGGATATTCGATATCGCAATCCGCTTGGAGTAAGGACAAACATGAGGGTCTTGGCGACTGAACTATGCAACTCCAAAGCGTCGTTCACTTGCCGACCGGATGGGACACCTTATTTCGAAACTTTGATGTCAACGGCTGGCCAGTTAGCGTCATTGTGCAATCCGTGCCTACCTACGTATCGAACGGCCCAGCCCCACCGCTGAGGAAGCTGCGCGCAAGGTCTTCTCCCCTTATAGCGGCCCTTTGCGACAAAAGCCTTTCCGATGCGCGAGCAAAGTCTACAACACGCCCTTCAATTATTTCCAGCGGGGCCGTAGAGAAATCGCGGCGACAGGGCAATTCTGACTCACGCGCTTCGCGAATGTAGTTGCGCATGAAATCAATGAGAACGTCTGACGGCAACCGGTGAGCCTTAAACGCAGCAGCCTTGAATTGATCGAGTAACCTAGGTGGGACGCTGAGGCTGAAAGTCACTTTTGGCATACATTTCCTTCACAACGATTACCTCATTAAGTAGTGATATTACCTCTCGCGACTAAACGGGTGCAGGACGCTTGAGCCGCACACGTTGCGCCACTACTGGGCGAGACCAACTCTCCAACACTATTTCATTTTATATGGCAGATTCCATAGTCTATTTCATTATTTATGGCACTTCCCATATATGTCTGTGCCACTGAGAGTGAAAAAATCATTTGAAATCAATGCCCTTGTTTTCATGTTTTATGGCATGCGACAGATAAGGCGTCGCGCAGTACCAGCTGGTAGCTCGCAAGGCCACCGTCGCTATCGCCGGCAGCGGCTTCGGTGACAATGCCGCACACGCTGCGCAAATCACCGCGATCGGTAACGAAGTCGATGGCAACCGGGAGGGCGATCAGTTCTTTCAGGGGCAGAAAAGCGTCCAGTGCGACGCAGAGGATACGATATTCAATGCTGCCGCAGACGGATTCCGCTCCATACACTCGCTGCGGCAGCAGGACGTCTTCGAGTGTTTGGGTTGGATGAGCGAGGCGCAGGCGGATGGGGCGATGGTCCGTGACGAGGTCACGTTGTTGTTGGAGGAAGCTGAACAGGGCATTTTCCAGTTGCATGGTGGGCTCTTGTTGGGCTGTTCGCGTTAAGGTGCCATCGTGTCATGTTCAGCATCCGTTGGTTTTGATCTCCAACAAGGTGGGGCTTCTCGCCGCAGTCAAATCAAACACCTGATGCCAATCGCTGGTGCACCGCGCAGTAGCTCGGTTCCGGATGCAGACAGCATGATCAACTGCATATATTGAGTTGAATGCACATGCCGGATGAATAGCGCCTGCATTAGCTGGGCAAAGGAATAAATGCTGCGCTCGTTGAATGCTTCTTCGTTGATGGTCAGGCGAACTTCCAGGCCATGCGCGTATCGCCGAGAGATCCAGGTACTGGATGAGCGATATTCGAGACTGCGAAGGCCCTGCAAAAGATGTCCGATGGCGCTGCGGTCAGGGGGAGCATGAAGATCGAGCAGTTCAATAAGCTGTGATATGCCTGGTAATTCGGTCATCTGCGAGATCATCTTCCATTGCTTGGCATTTGCAGCAATGGGCTGAATTGCGGTAGGTCCTTGTATCAGGTTGACCGGAAAACCCGAGGTGTTCACCTCTGTTACGAGAACCGTATGCTTGCTATCGCATAGCAGCGAACGTGGCTGATCGCCGTTGGTACAAGTTAGCTGAACGGATAAGGCTCCCTTGGCGAGCGATATCGGCGTCTGAAAGTGATCGATCAGCGACACGCTTTCGTGATTGCCCTCTTCGCTCGTGGCAGACCAGTAGTTCGTCCCGTTGCCACATTTTTCGAATTGTGAGAACTCGGTCAGAGCTTCGGAGCGCGACAGCAGACTAACGCCGTCGATCGAGTAGATTTCCGCATCCGGTAGCTGGTCGGGGATGATTGTGTAGGCGGTGGCTGTTGCATCCAGCTTGATCGGAGCAGCGCGGTGGGCGAACAGGTTGATGATGGGAGTGCAGCCAAGAAGAATATTGCGGCGGGTGACAGAGCGAAGGATGTCTGACGCTCCGGGAAGAATAAGGTGCAGGGCCAGCCGGTTGGTACGAGGTGCGAGCGGTGCAATGGTTAAGAGATCGATGTCGATGAAGTTGAATTTCTCGGGGAAGCAGAAGTATTCGCTCAAAAGACGGGAGTTGGAGGCGGAAGGCAACAGGGCCTCGCTGTCGGACAGGCCGACCTGCCGGAATGGGGAGCTGGGAAGCATCGTCCACTGATTATCAGCCTCGACGCAGACGCATAGGGTTCGCATCAGAATTGTATCCATCATCGCAGCGGATTGCGATGGGGCGCCGTTGACATACATTCGCAAGGGCTGCTCTGAGGATATGGGCTTACTGGTGGAGGTACTTTCTATGGAAAGGCGTAGCGACGTGCTTGCATGGTCCGGCAGCCGCAGTGCTGATGGAACGTCAATAGCTGTGAGTCTGAAATCAGCGATGGTCAGGGGAGCGATGTGGATGTCGTAAGCTGTACGGAATTTGCAGACCGGGTTGCCGGTTGACTTGAGCATGGCGCCGCGCGGGATGCATGACCCATTGCTGATTGTGTTCGGCTTGGCGTTGCCGTAGTCGATTTGCGCGATGGCGCAGGCCGGAAACGGACGAAGTAGGGGCTGTCCGGCCAGCAGGGCGCTGGTGAAGCCGGCATATTGGTCGTCGATACGCGCTGCCGTGCGGGCGTTGAGGAGAGCAATGGCTTGCATCAGGCGCTCGACTTCGGGATCGCTGTCCAACTGGATGCGGTTGGCGACTTGTGGATGATGCTGAGCGAAGGACTGACTGGTCTGCCGCAGCTTGCTTAGCTCTTGTTCATAGTGGAACAGCAGCTTGTCCATACGCCCTCCCCGTGCCTGATAGGTAGGGTATCGTGGCACGGGTGGGTATGACGGCTATTGCGTCGCCTCAAGCGGCGTTATTGCGCCTGCGGCGAATGGACAGGAGCGTTGGCCCGGCGGCGAGCATGGCATAGCTTGCCGGCTCGGGCACCGGCGAGATCGCGAACTGGGTTTGGGGCGTAAACTGCCAGTTGCACTCCTCGTACCATTGCTGCGCGCGGCTGATCGTCGCGTAGCTGCCATTGGTGGTGTCGATGGAGATTTCGTACAGGCTCCAGTTGGAGCCACCGTTATTGTCCCAGTAGTTCACGTGGTTGCCGCGCAGAGTCAGCGTGCCGCCTGGCTAGTAAGAGAACTCGGCAATGCCACAGGCGATGGATGAATTTGCGGCGCAATTCAGGAGGTCGCGGCCGACAAGCTTGAACGGTGTCAGCTCGTTGCGCTTGATGATGTTGTTGTGGTTGCATCGGTGGCGTCGAACGATCTGGAGATGCTCACGTCGATGAACTGGTTGGCCAGCGGATCGAAGAAGCCGGTCCAGGAAAAGTCCCCGCTGCAGCAGAACAGTTTCTTTAGCATGGTGGGCTACTCGCTTCATAAAGGGCGCACGGTCAGCTGCAAGCCGAGCGAGCGCAGAATCAAGGCGATGGTGGCGAGGCTTGGATTGCCTTCGCCGGACATGGCGTGCGTGAGACTTTCGGGTCCCAGTCCTGTTTCGCGGGAGATTTCCTGCAGGCCGCGCGAGCGGGCGATTTCGCCGATGGCCATCGCGATGATGGACGAGTCGGTTCCGGCTTCGTTGAAGCAGGCCTTCAGATACAGGTAGATGTCTTCCTTCGTTTCCAGGTACTCGGCGCCATCCCAGTCGTTGGACATGCTCCCTCCCTTCCTGGCCTTGGTCATGTGCGCGAGCAGTTTGGCGCGGGCGCGGCGGTCTTTGGTTTGTGTCAGCATGCGGCACCTCCAGAAACTGCATGCTGACACCGGCGGCGGGCTTCGCCTTTGCGCTAGCTCAAGAACACAGCCGAGCCCGTGTACCATTTGGTACCTGACCCCAAATGAGGAGGGCGAGGAGGCCGGCGGCGAGCATGGACCAGGTTTGGGGTTCGGGGACAGGAGCCAGAAGAGGGTTGGGCAATGGCGTTACGCTTACAAGGGTGTTAAAAGTGACGCCCACGGTGAAGCCTTCGGTGCCGGCTGGCGTGAAATGGTAGTAATGCTCGCCGCCGTACGAGGAATATCCATACGAGCTACCTATCCAGCCTTCCGGGTCGCTGCCGGAGTAATAGGCACTGAAGCGCAGGTTTCCTCCGGGTTTTAACAGGAATGTCACGCCACACTCGGAGTATTCGGTAGGGGTGCATGCGAGTGGATTCCAGCCATCGACAACGAATGTCTGCAGTTCACTGCGTTCAATCTGGCCGTTATCGTTCAGGTCACGGCCAGAGAATGTGCCGTGCATGATCCAGTTCGGGTCCCAGCCCTCGTCGCGAAGCCCGCCAGTGTATGAGAATTGCCAGGCCTTGAGCGTGTTGTCAGCGTGGGCAGGCAGGAGTGCCAGCAGAAGCGACAGCGTTGCAAAGATTTGCTTAATCATGACGTGCTCCCTTTCTTCTTATTGCGAGCAGCAGCAGGCCAGCGGCCAGCATGTCCCAGGTTTGCGGCTCGGGTACCGGAGTGAGGAGGTAGGAAGTCTGGTCTGTGAACAACCAGGTGCGCTCCGTGTTGCCCGCAAGTGAGGAATCCACCCAGGTGATTCGATCGCCTGCTACATAGCGTTCGCTATGGGAATAGGTATCGAACACATTGCGGTAGCCAGAAGTGAACGTCAGCTCGCCGCCTACCTTGAACGAGAAGTAGTCCACGCCACAGAGAGAGGGGAAGCTGTTACGGCAGTTGGCGTAGTCCACACCGTTGATTATCAGCTCGGTCAGTTCGCTGGTCTCGATCTGACCGTTGTTGTTGGCGTCAATACCGCCGAAAGACCCGCGCAGGGTGGTGTTGTCGAAGGTGTGAGACTGGACATCATAAAAGCCTGTCCATTCAAAGTGCCACCGGGTTGGATCAGGGATGTCGGCTTGGGCCAACGAGCAGCAAAAAGCCAGCATGCTGCCGCAGAAGATTTTCTTGAGCATCGCACTACTCGCATAAAAGGTTGTGGGAGATTTCTGCCGGGTACAACGGCAGAAATGCTAACAACCTCTTATGTCCGCCAGCGCACGATTCAAAGTAAGCCTTGTGGTTACTGGCTTACTTTGATTTGTGGAAGTGATGCTAGTTACGAGAGTGCATCGGACCAGATGTTGGCCGCCCAGCTATTGGCGTAAACGCCTTCCAGTGCGTTGGGCGCCGAAGAGAGGCCGCCGCTGCCGGGGACGACCAGCAGCGTTTTCTTCTCTTCGCTCCAGGTATGCACGCTCGCGACGTGGATCACGTCCTTGTCGTTGATGAAGCTGTAGCAGGTGTTGTTGATGATCGGCGATTGCTCGGGCATGCGGCCGCTCAGGAGATCGACAACCGCGGCGGCGCAAACCTTGGCGTGCTGGTTGGCCATGTGGGCGGACTTGGGCATCAGCGGCGATCCCTGGATCGCGTCGCCCAGCACGTGGATGTTCTTCGCCTGCGTGGACTCGAAGGTCTGGAAGCCGACTTCGCACCAGCGCTTGTTCACGTTGGCCAGGCCTGTTTCGGCGGCGATGGCGCCGGCCCGCTGCGGCGGGATAACGTTCAGTACGTCGGCCTTCACTTTGTCGCCCAGCTCGGAGATGGCGGTCCTGGCGCCGACGTCGATATCGACCGTGCGGAAGCTGGGGCGGTATTCGATGATGTTGGCGTAGCGCTCTTTCCAGACGCGCTTGAAGAGGGCCGGTTTGCTGACGATGTCTTCGTTGGCGTCGAGCACCAGCACCTTGGATTTCTGCTTGTGCTGGCTGAAGTAGTGGGCGATCTGGCAGGCGCGCTCGTAGGGGCCGGGCGGGCAGCGGTAGGGCTGCGGCGGGATGGTCATGGCATACACGCCGCCATCCGCCATGCCTTCGAGCTGCAGGCGCAGGGCGACGGTCTGCGTGCCGGCTTTCCAGGCGTGCAGGATCTTGTCCTGCGCGCCTGCGACCTTCATGCCGGGTAGTTCGTCCCACACGAATTCCACGCCAGGGCTGAGGATCAGGCGGTCGTAGCTGAGGCTTGCGCCGCTGAGCAGCGTGAGGGTGCGCTTTTCCGGATCGATGTGGGACACGCTATCGTGCAGGAGCTTGATGCCGTGGTTGCGCGTGAGGTTGTCGTAGCCGAGCGTGAGGTCGCCGATCTGCTTGCTGCCGCCGAGGACCAGGTTGGACAGCGGGCAGGAGATGAAGTTGGCGTTGGGCTCGATGATCGTGACGTCGATGCTGTTCTCGCTCCACAGGCGGACGTATTTGGCGGCGGTGGCGCCGCCGTAGCCGCCGCCGATCACGACGACGTGGGGTTTGGCCTGGCCGGTGATGCTGGCGCAGCCGGTGGAGGCAAGCAGCGCACTTGCGCCGGCAGCTTGCAGGAATTGGCGACGGTCCATGGCGGGCTCCTTATTTCTTCTGGCTGGAGAAATACGTGGCTAAGATTTCGAGCTGCTCTTCGGTGTAGCCCTTGGCGATCTGGGTCATGATCGTGGATTGGGCTGCGCCGGATTTGTAGGCTTTCAGTTTTGCGAGCAAGGCGTCCTTCGGCTGGCCGGCCAGTGCCGGGAGCGCGCTGCCCTGCGTGGCGCCATTCGTGCCGTGGCAGCCGCTGCAACTGGCGGCGATACGTGCGCCGGACTTGATGACATCGGCGGCGCTGGCTGTCACGCTGCTTGTGGCGGCGCATAGCGTGAGCAGGATGGTGGCGGTCAGCTTCATCATGGGCTCCTTTAAGGACGGACTCCGGGTGTTTCGAGTGGCATGCCTTTGGCGCGCAGCGCGAGCCAGGCTTCGAGGTCGATCAGGTCTTGTGCTCCATATTGCGGCACTTCCGCCCGCACGCCGCTCATGCAGTTGCGCAGCCTTCTTTGCAGGCTGCCCATGCCTTGCCATTCCAGGCGGTAGATGGGATAGGCGTTGGCGTGGCCTTGCGGGATCGGCGCGCCGGCCAGCCGCTTGCCGGCGTTGGCGTCGTGGCACTGGGCGCAGGAGAGGTTGATCTGTCCCATGCGCGTGGTGAAGAGTTTCTGGCCGCGTGCGGCGGAGGCGGCGGTTTCCTTGTCGTTCGGCGGGTTCATTGGCTGGCCGCGCGATTGCATGGCGATGTAGGTTTCCAATGAGAGCAGGTCTTCGGATTCGACCTTGAACGGCTGCGCTTTCATGGCGCCGGTGCGGCAGATGTTGATTTGCTCGCCGAGCGTGATGACCTTGCCGGCGCCTTTGCTGAAGCGCGGGAAGCGGGTGGCGACGCCTTTCATGCTGTGCTTTGCGTCGTTGTGGCAGGAGGCGCAGGATTTGCTGCTGGCGCCTGCCGGGGTGCGCCACAGGGCTTCGCCGCCGGCAACCCAGAGCATGGCGGGATTCTGCGTGTCGTCGCGCTGCATGGCCTGGGTGGCGGGGCTCATGTAGTCCACGCCGGATTTGCGCGTGTCGGTCTGGGCTGCTGCGGAGGCGGCAAGCGCGGTGCCGATCACGGCGGCAATGGCGTGGGCGGAGGTCATGAGGCTATCGTGAGCCTGGCGGTTTCGGTTTGGGCGAGGCCGTTGTCGCCGGTCCAGGTGAATTCCAGCGTGCCGCTTTCAGTGGCGCGGGTGTGGAAGGCGATGTACGGGTTGGCGGACATTGCCGGGTGCAGTTCGGCGGCAAATACCTGCACGCCGTTGTACTTGCAGACGAAGTTGCGGATGATGTCGCGCGGGAGGATGCCGCCCGCGTTACCGGGACGGAAGCCGGTTTCCATCGGGTGCGCGATCAGGGCGCGGATTTCGATGATCTCGCCGGACCTGGCGTCGGCGGGCATGTGGATCAGGGCGCGGGCCATTACATTGCCTCCCCTTCGATGCACGCGGCCAGGGTGACGATCACGTCCACCGTTTGCTGCCAGTAGCTGCCATCGCTCAGTTGCGCGATGGCGCTGAGCTTTTGCGAGGTGGCGAGCCTGATGCGCGTGGAGACTTCGGCCTTGCCGGCGCGCGGACCGAGAGTGAACCTGGCGACGTCGGGCAGCGGGTTCTTTTCGTTGAAGATGGCGATGCCGGTGACGTGGTCCTGCTCGGTCATCGGACTGTCCACGCGGATGGTCACGGGAACGGCGTTGCCGTTGTCGATCAGCTTGGCGATGTCGAAGGTGACTTTGCCGGTCTTCGGCAGTTTGTTGCCGGTGTAGCTGGCGATTGCCGTGGCCATGGCCTCGGGCGTGGCTGCTGCCGGTTTGACCAGCGCCAGCAGGGGGATTGCGGTTAGCAGGTGGCGTCTGGTGATGGTCATTTCAGTGTTTGCAGGTAGGCGACTACGTCTTCGATCTGTTGCGCGGTGAGGATGGGCTTGCCCTTGTGCGCGCTGGCCACTCGCGTGAGGCCTTCTGTTTTGTAGTAGGCGGGCATGATCGTGGACGGGTTTAGTTTACCTGAGTCGGCGATGCGCTCGCGGAGCTGGGCGGCAGTCCAGCGGGAGCCGGCGCCTGCCAGGTCCGGCGCCAGGTTGCCCTGGAATTGTTCTTCGGTGATGGGGGCAGTGTGGCATAGCAGGCATAGACCTGCCTGACGGTTGGCGACGATGGCGCGACCGCGCGCCGGGTCGCCGGCCGTTGTGCCGGGCAGGGGTGCTGCCATGCCGTCCTGCGCGTGGATTGGTGGTGTGCTGGCCATCATGAGGGCGGCCAGGAGGTATGCGCACGCGGCGGCGGGACTTGGCCAGCGGCGCGGCCGTAGCGGCTGGCTGGGAAGGCCAGACGGTTGGGCTGCG
>JGI25159J45721_1000149_pt1 | contig 32497 bp, 38 predicted proteins | sample AraplaMF_Cvi_mLB_FD_45721 | JGI IMG/M metagenome (IMG submission 45721)
GAAGATCAGCAGCCAGTTCACGAAAACGTTGAAGGCCAGTCCGATCAGGGCAATCACCATCACCGGCTTGGTCTGGTTGATGCTGGCGCTGTAGCCGTACAACGCCCGGTAGCAGGCGAACGGCGGCAGGCCGATGCTGATGATGTGCACGAACAGCGAAGCGCGCCGGTTCACTTCCGGCGCCAGTTGCAGGTGGTCGAACAAGAGGGTGCAGAGGTTGGCCAGCACCATGGCCACCAGGCCGACGCCCAGGCCTTTCCATAAGCCCTGGCGCACCAGGTGGGGAATGCGCTGGTAGCTGCCGGCGCCCACTTCATGCGCCACCAGCGTGTTCATCGCCATCATGGTGCCCATCACGGTCACCAGCACGATGGACCAGATCGCGGCGCCGGTCGATACCGCTGCCAGTTCGGACGCCTTGGTGTGGCCGGTCATCGCCACGTCCGCCACCGCCATGCCAACAGTCGCGAGTTGTCCAATCAATACTGGCCAGGCTAATTTCCAGAGTGCTGTTGCTTCGTTGCGTATATTGGAGCTCAAAAACGTTGTTGGCATGTGTTGCACAGTAGGAATTTGTTACAAGGTAGGGTAGTCTAACGGCCTTTGCGCCGCGTTAGTGCGCTTAGGATGCCTGAATATCGGAGATTTAGTAATGAAGAATACCTTGAGAGCCGCTTTCCTGCTGGCCGCTACCCTTCTTGGCCAGGCCGCTTCGGCCGGTGAACTGGAACTCTTCTCGCGCGAAGGCTTCCGCGGCCATCGCGTCGTGATTGCCGACGGTGCCGCCAACAACTTCCGCGATTTCGATTTCAATGACCGCGCCTCCAGCCTCGTGGTGCGCTCCGGCACTTGGGAACTGTGCGAACACGTGAATTTCCAGGGGCAGTGCGCGGTCTTCGAACGCGGCGAATATCCGGACCTGCGCCGGTTCAACAATACCTTCTCTTCGGCCCGCGAGATCGACCGCCGCCGCGACCGCGGCCAGGGTTGGGGTTGGGGCCGTGACAATCGCGATGACCGCGACGACCGCTGGCGCGAAGAGCGCCGCGAAGAACGCCGCGACTACCGTGAATACCGCGAGGAGCCGAGCGGCCCGGCGGTGGAACTGTTCAACGACAACGGTTTCCGCGGCCGCGTGGTGCAGATCAATAACGACCTGAACACCCTGCGCGATGTCCACTTCAACGACAACGCCAACTCGATGGTCGTCAACTACGGCACCTGGGAAGCGTGCGAACACGCCGATTTCGGCGGCCAGTGCCGCACTTTCGGTCCGGGCCGCTATCCGGACCTGCGGGACTTCAGCGACCGCATCTCGTCGATCCGCCGCGTACGTTGATCGGCAACTGCCCCTAAAAAGCGCGCTTCGGCGCGCTTTTTCGTTTTGGGCCGCTGTTCCAGGCCATCCACCAAACTGTGATATTATTGCAAAATAGTATTATTAATTTCAATATGGAAATTACTGTTGTTACTGTTTGATGAGAGAAAGATCAAGAGGGTGGTATGAGATTTAACAAACTGATGTTGACCACTGCCGTGAGCATGGCTTTGGCAGCCTGCGGTGGCGGTGGTAGCAATTCGAACAACGAAACTGCGCCGCCGCCAGTGCAGACGTCGCCAGTTTCGGTCGCGTTTAACGGTACGGCAGCAGTGGGCGCCCCGCTTGCCGGCAGTGTGACCGTCAAGGATTCTAAAGGCGCCACCAAGATTGCCCAGATTGGCGCCAACGGCGCATATTCGATCGATGTGACCGGCATGACCGGCCCCTTCGTGTTCCGCGCCTCCGGCTCGGCCAATGGCCAGGCCTATACCGTGCACTCGGTTGCGACCAGCGCCGATGCCGCCGGCAAGCTCAATATCACCCAGCTGACCGACCTGATCGCCGCCAACGTGGGCGGCCAGGTGGCAGCAGATTATTTCGATCAGTTCGAGAAGAACGGCAACGCGGCGGCTGCGACTGCCGCGGCGATCGATGCTGAAGCGGCCAAGCTGAAAGAGAAGCTGCAGGCTGTCCTGACGGCGCTTGGCGTTGAGGCGAACGCCGACCTGCTGCGCACCCCGTTTACACCGCTCTCCAGCCCGCTTGACAAGGCGTTGGACGCGATCCATGTATCGGTCGACAAGACCACTGCCGTCGCGACGATCAGCACCTTGGCCAGCGCGTCGGTCATTACCGATGACCTCAAACAGAAAGCCGCTGTCGAGACCAATCCGCAGAAGCTCTCCGGCGACAACGTCAGCGCGGCAATCGCGGACGCACCGCTGATCAAGAAAGTACTGGCTGATTTGATGGCGCAATTCGCGAACGCCAAGCCGGCGATTTCGGCGCTGACACAGTTCGCCACAAGCGATTTCCTTAGCGATGACTTGAACGCCCAGGATTACTACGACTGGATGGCGAATGTCACCACGCCGGTGGGAAGCACGATCACGGACATTGAAATCCACCGGGTCGACTACAGCGATCCGAGCAAAATCACGGCATGGATTTCGTTCGCAGTCAGGTCCAAGGATGGCGTCGTCATCGAGCGTCTGGATGACTGGCAGGTCCGCAAGAGCGACAGCGATGGCGTGTGGCGCCTGCACGGCAATCGGCGCGGTCATGAAGTTCGCGCATACGCCCGCATGAGCAAGGTGGTGAGCGACAACGGCACCTGTTACCGTACCGGGCTCACCTTCAAATTCCTGGGGCGTAATTACCGAAATGACACGACGAACGGCGCTGCCATCGACCACGTCATCGTTACCGGCCCAGGCCTGCCGGCAACCGGCCTGCGCTACATCTGGGCCAACGGAGCATCGTGGAAAAACACATACAGCAACGATACCAATTATGTGTTGAGCACCGACTGCCCAGGCGTGGCCTCGCCGCTGGGAGACGATGGCGTGGCCCGTCTCCCCGATAATGCTGCCTACATCATGACGCCTTACGATGCGTCCAATGTCAAACTGAGCTTTGCTTCGGGCGCGATCGATGGCGCCTACGTCCTCAAGATCCCACGTCGGCCACTGACGTTGACGGAAACCAAAGCCAGCACGACCTTCCCGGTCGCCTCGGAGCAGACGTTGGCGGCATTGGCCAGCTACACCAATGGCAAGTTCGCGGTGGCTGGCAGCAATGTCAATCCAGGTATGGCGACGTGGACCGATTTGATCGTCGACACTTTGCCTCGCAACAATTCGATCGATTGGTACGAGACCGTGCTGCCATCAGCGGCCGGAGCGTTCAGCGGCAGTATCGAAATGTACGCGGTGCTGTACGACGAAACCGTCAAGTCCCGCCGCTTGCTGATCGAGTCGCCCGACAATTTGCGCCGCGTTATGGCCACGGAGTATGCCAAGTAAGCAGCGTCAAAGGCCAGCGTCAGCGGCCTCCGCGGCTGTGTTAGTATTGTCAAATAGTACTAATAGTTTCCGTATGGAAATCGCAATAGTGGCTATTAAATAACTAAATAATGTTAATTAATTGAGGGTAGGATGAAATTCAATAAACTGATTTTGGCAAGTGCCGTGAGCATGGCTTTGGCCGCGTGCGGCGGTGGCGGCAGCGATTCGAACAGCGGAACGACGACACCGCCAGTGCAGACGTCGCCGGTTTCGGTAGTGTTCAGCGGTACGGCAGCCGTGGGCGCCCCGCTGGAAGGCAGCGTAACGGTCAAGGACGCGAAAGGCGCCACCAAGGTCGTCCAGATCGGCGCCAACGGCGCGTATTCGGTCGACGTGACCGGCATGACCGGCCCCTTCGTCTTCCGCGCTGCGGGTTCGGCCAATGGCCACGTCTACACCGTGCACTCGATCGCCACCAGCGCTGATGCCGCCGGCAAGATCAACATCACCCAGCTGACCGACCTGATCGCTGCCAACGTCGGCGGCCAGGTCGCGGCGGACTATTTCGACCAGTTCGATAAAAACGCGGCCAGCGCCACTGCGAGCACGATCGATGCCGAAGTCGCCAAGCTCAAGGAAAAGCTGCAAGCGATCCTGACCGCGCTGGGTGTCGACGCCAACGCAGACCTGCTGCGCACCCCGTTCGTTCCGCTTTCCAGCCCGCTCGACAAGGCCCTGGATGCGATTCACGTGTCGGTTGACGCCAGCACCGCCGTGGCGACCATCAGCACCACCGCCAACAGCTCCGTCATTACCGACGACCTGAAGCAAAAGGCCGCAACGGAAACCAGCCCGGCCAAGCTGGCCGCGGACAATATCGCCACAGCGACGACCGATGCGCCGCTGGTGAAAAAGGCGCTGACCGATTTCATCGCGCAGTTCGCGAACGGTGCGCCAACGTCAGCGGCTCTGACCGCGATGGTGGACAAGGATTTCCTTCAGGACGACATGGGCGCGGCGGACTACTTCGGCTGGATGGTTACCGAATCGACCATGGTGGGCAGCTCGATTACTGACATCGATATCCATCGCATCGACTACAGCGACCCAGGCAAGATCACTGCCGAAGTCTCGTTCACCGTGAAATCCAAGGATGGCCAGGTGCTGGACCGCCTGGAAAACTGGAAAGTGCGCAAGACCGACGGCGGCTGGCGCCTGCAAGGCAACCGGCGCGTGCTTGACGTGAGGGCATCCGTCGTCATGAGCAAGATGGTCGGTCCCAATGGCACTTGCTTCCGTACCGGACTGGACTTCGATATCTCGGACCGCAACAGCACCAACAATACGGCCGGCACTGCGATCGACCATCTCATCATCACCGGCCCAGGCCTGCCGGCAGCCGGCCTGCGCTACAACAACCGGAACAGTCCGTGGCAGAACACCGTCAGCAACGGTACAAGTTATGTGATGGGCACCGATTGCGCAGGTGCGACTTCCCTGGTGGGGGACGACGGCATTGCCCGCATCCCGGATAATGCCGCCTACGTCGTGACCGCCTACAGTGCGACCGATGCCAAGCTCAACTTTGCATCCGGCAGCAGCGATGGTACTTACGTCTTTAAGATGCCGCGCCGTCCCCTGACGCTGGCTGAAGCCAAAGCAAGCACGGGTTTCGCAACCGTTTCGGAGCAGACCCTGGCGTCGTTGTCCACCTTCAGCGGCGGCACCTTCGCAGTTGCCGGCAGCAATGCCAACCCGGGCACTAGCGCATGGCTTCTCCTGACCATGCGTATTTCGCCTGACGGCTGGCATAACGAGGAGGCGACCGTCTTGCCAACCGCGGCTGGTGCATTCAGCGCCAACATTGCGCTGGCGCCGGTTCAGCCGGGTGAAGTCATCACTTCCCGTTCCCTGCGGATTGAATCGATTGACCAGTACCGCCGCACTATCGTGACCGAGTTCACCAAGTAATCGGCAGCCTGCACGATCTCAGGGGCGCTCGAAAGGGCGCCCCTATTTCTTGCACACGCAATTCCTGCTACGCTATGTTTTCCTTCACTGCGAGGGCATAGCGTGGAATACAAGGACTACTACGCCACACTGGGGGTCGCCAAGACCGCCAGCGAAGACGAGATCAAGAAGGCTTACCGCAAGCTGGTTCGCAAATACCACCCGGACGTCAGCAAGGAAGCGGATGCCGACGCCCGCACCAAGGAGCTCAACGAAGCTTATGGTGTGCTGGGCGATCCTGAAAAACGTGCTGCCTACGATTCGCTGGGCAGCGGCCAGTACCGTGCTGGCCAGGAATTCCGTCCACCGCCCGACTGGGGCGCCGGCTTCGAAGGCGCCAGCGCCGAAGACTTCTTTGCCGACCTGTTTGCCCATGTGGGCGGCCAGCGCGGCGGCCGCCAGGGTTTCCGCATGCGTGGCGAGGACATCCATGCCGTGCTCGAAATCGGCCTGCTCGACGCCTACAACGGCGCCCAGCGCGAAATCTCGCTGGGCCGTCGCAATCTCAAAGTCAATATTCCAAAGGGCGTAACGGCCGGCCAGCAATTGCGCCTGGCGGGGCAGGGGCAGCCCGGCATGAATGGTGCCGAGGCGGGCGACCTGTTCCTCGAAATCGCCTTCCAGGCTGATGACCGCTATCGCGTCGAAGGCCGCGACGTCTACCAAAAAGTGCCGATCCCGCCGTGGCTTGCTGCGCTGGGCGGCGAGCGCGAAGTGACGACGCCGTCGGGTCGCGTGACCGTGACCGTGCCGCCCAATTCGCAAGGTGGCCGCAAGCTGCGCCTGAAGGGGCGCGGCCTCCCCGCCGCCAACAGCTCCGGCACGGCGGGCGACCTCTACCTGACGCTGGAAATCTTTGCCCCGCCGGCCGACACGCCCGAGCGGCGCGCACTATACGAGCAAATGCAACGCGAAATAGGAGGATGAGCGATGCCCAAGGAAGAGATTGTGGAAGGCGTGCCGCTGGAACACCAGGCGCTGACGCTGCATGAACTGGCGCGCGCTTGCGCCGTCGAGCCGGAATGGGTGGTGCAGCACGTGCAGCGCGGCATCCTGATCGGCCGGGAAGGGGCCAGCATCGAAACCCTGCAGTTCACCAGCGTGGACCTGGGGAGGGCGCGTCGCCTGGCCCAGCTTGAACGGGATTTCGATGCGGACGAAGATTTGGCGGCGCTCGTAGTCGATTTGTGCGACGAAGTCCGCCGCCTGAAATCGCGCCTGCGCGCCGCCGGAATGGCTTAGCCGGCTGGCGGCTTAGCGCTGCTGGTCACGGCCGCCGCGATTGCCGCGGTTGCCGCTGTCCTCTTCTTCCTCGTCCAACAAGTCATCGCTGCTGCCCTGGCGCTGGCCCTGGCCGACGTCGCTCTGCTTGTTGCCACGTCCCCGGTCGGATTGCTGGTTGCCTCCGGTCAGGTTTTCCCGCTGGCCTTCCTGGCGATTACCGCCCTGGCCACCTTGGCCGGATTGACCAGCCTGGTTGCGCCAATCGTCCGATTGTTCAGTGTCCTTGCGTGGTGCCATGATCGCTCTCCTTTGTGGTTTGAAGCGGAATCCATGCTAGGCCGATGCCGCAATCAAGCCTGTAGGTGCACACGCCGCTGGCCTGTAGGAATGCTTAGAAAGCTTCCTGCGGCAGCGTATGGTCGAGCTCGACGAATTTCTGCCGCAGCCATTTACCGGCCGGGCCCAGTTCATCATCGCCGCGATGGATCACGAACAGCGGGTATTCCAGCTCGCGGCCTTCCTGGGTATGCAGGCGCACCAGGCGTCCTTCCGCCAAGTCGCGCAACACGGTGTGCTCGGGCATGTTGCCCCAGCCCAGCCCGCCTAACAGCAGGGCATGCTTGGAACCGAGGTCGCCCAGCCGCCAGTCGCGCAGGCCCAGCACGCCGAAATCGCGGCCTTCGGTCAGCGGGCTGCGGTCGGTCACCACCAGTTGCAAGTGTTCGCGCAGCACCGAAGTCGGGATCGGCGCCGGTTCGCGCGACAGCGGATGCAGCGGCGAGCAGACCGGCATCATCTTCACGAAGCCTGCCGCATGGCGCTCGATATTGACAGGCGCCGTCGCCGCCATGCCCGCCACGCCCAGCTGGCAGCGGCGGTCCGCCACCATCTGCGCCACGGCGCCCAGCGCTTCCGTATGCAGGCGCAGCGAAACGGTCGGGAATTCACGCTGGAAGTGTTCCAGCGCGCGCACCAGCACGCAGGCCGGGAACATCACGTCGACCACGATGCTCAGTTCCGCCTCCAGCCCCATGCCAAGCGCCTTGGCGCGCGAACGCATGCCGTCCACTTTGCTGGTCACCGCGCGGGCATCGGCCAGCAGGGTCTTGCCCGCTTCGGTCAGGGTCGGCTTGCGCGTGCTGCGGTCGAGCAGGGCGATATTCAACTGCTCTTCGAGGTTGGCAATGGTGTAGCTGATGACCGACTGGGTGCGGTGCATGGCGCGCGCAGCATGGGCGAAACCGCCATGGTCGATGACCGCGATGAAGACGCGCAGTTGGTCGAGGGTGGGGAGGCCGGGATCTCGCATATCAATAAAATCGATAATTTCTATCGTTATAAAACCTATTTCATCGATAATAAACCCGATCTAAGATGGCCGCAATCACCAACTTTCTTGGAGCAAGTACATGGCAAACGTTCTCTACATCAACAGCAGTGTGCGTAACGCTGGTTCCCTGTCGCGCCAGCTGTCGGCCGAATTCATCGCCAAATGGAAAGCCGCCAACCCGGCCGACACCGTGGTCGAGCGCGACCTGGCGGCCAATCCGGTGCCACACCTGACCGAGCAGATGATGGGCGCCTTCTTCACGCCAGCCGAAGTGCGTAATGCCGAGCAAGCGCATGTCGTCAAGGTATCGGACACCCTGGTCGATGAACTGGTGGCAGCGGACGTCGTTGTCATCGGCGCGCCAATGTACAACTTCTCCGTACCATCGTCGCTGAAAGCCTGGATCGACCACGTAGCCCGCGTTGGCCGCACCTTCCAATACACCGCCAACGGCCCTGAAGGCCTGCTGAAGGGCAAGAAGGTCTACGTCTTCACCGCCAGCGGCGGCGTGTACAGCGAAGGTGCAGCGGTCGCCTACGACCACCTGACCACTTTCCTGCGCACCGTGCTGGGCTTCATCGGCCTGACCGACGTGCAATTCATCCGCGCCGAAGGCGTCGCGATGGGCGAGCAAGCCGTCGCCGACACCCTGGCCAAGGCCCAGAAATCGATCGACCAGCTGATCGCCGCCTAATACAGCCCAGCCCGTGTCCCACCCTGGGGTCACACCCCAACTGGGACACGGGCTCGACCGGTCACTCTCCCGTAGTGGACTTGGCAGCATTGGCCCGCCGGCCGTGCTGCCTTTTTTGTCATTTGTTATCATTGCAAAATGAAACGCCACTACCACCTGCTCATCATCGACCCGCAGAACGATTTCTGCGATTTGCCACCTCCTGCTGTGCCGGCCTTGCCGGTGCCGGGCGCTCACCAGGACATGCTGCGTCTCGCCAGCCTGATCGAACAGGGCGGCGCGGGGCTCTCGGCCATCACGCTTACGCTCGATTCGCACCACCGCTATGACGTGGCGCATCCGACTTTCTGGCTGACGGCCGAAGGCGCCGCGCCAGGACCGTTCACGCAGATCTCGGCCGCCGACGTGCGCGCCGGCCGGTTCGCGCCACGTGACCTGGCTGCCTTGCCACGCGTGCTGTCCTATCTCGATGCACTGGAAGCCGCCGGCCGCTATCAACTGATGGTCTGGCCCGTCCATTGCGAAATCGGCAGCTGGGGCCATAACGTGCATGATGCCGTGCGCGCTGCCTACAATGCCTGGGAGGAGGGCCGCCATGCCGTGGTGGCCAAAGTCGGCAAAGGGGCCAATCCCTGGACTGAACACTATTCCGCTGTCATGGCCGAAGTGCCCGATCCGGCCGACCCGGCCTCGCAACTGAACCGCGAACTGATCGCCAGCCTGTCGCAAGCCGACATCATCTACATCACCGGTGAGGCGGGCAGCCATTGCGTCAAGGCGACGACCGAACATATCGCCGACCATATCGACCCGCGCAAGCTGGTACTGGTGACAGACTGCATGAGCCCTGTCTCCGGCTTTGAAAACCAATACCTCGAATTCGCACAAGCCATGCAGCGCCGCGGTGTGCGCCTTGCCACGTCGGCGGACGTCCTGCCGGAACTGCTGGCCAATGCGGAGAGCAAATAATGATTCCTGTCGTCCGCAGCCTGCTTGAAACAGACCTGTATAAATTCACGATGTGGCAGGCTTTGCTGCATAGCCATCCGAGCGCGCATGCCGAGTATGAATTCGTGTGCCGCAACCAGACCGCCTTCCCGCTGTCCGAGCTGAAGGAAGAAGTCGAGGCGCAGCTTGACCACCTGTGCGGCATGTCCTTCACCGAGGACGAGCTGAATTACCTGCGCTCCCTGCGCTACATCAAGAGCGACTTCGTCGACTTCCTGACGGTGTTCCGCTTCCAGCGCAAGTTCATTGAGGTGCGCGCGGAAGGCGCTACCCTGCTGATCCGCGCCGAGGGCCCGCAAGTGCACATCATGGCGTATGAGATCTTCGTGCTCTACATCGTCAACGAGCTGTACTTCCGCCGGGTCGGCACGCCGGCCGCGCTGGATGAAGGGCGCAAGCGCCTCGGCGAGAAAATCGCGCAGTTAAAGGCTTTCCGCTCGCACCCGGCGCTGCGCCATCCTTTCGAGTTTTCCGACTTTGGCTTGCGCCGCCGCTTTTCGTCCGCATGGCATGATGAAGTCGTCGAGCGCCTGGCACGCGAGGTACCGGAAAGCTTCAAAGGCACCTCCAATGTCTACATCGCGAAAAAATTTGGCCTGATCCCGATCGGTACCATGGCCCACGAGTACATGCAGTCCTTCCAGGCTTTCGGCGTGCGGCTGCGCGACTTCCAGAAAGCTTCGCTCGAGGCCTGGGTGCAGGAGTACCGGGGCGACCTCGGTATCGCGCTGACTGACGTGGTGGGCATGGATGCCTTCCTCAACGACTTCGACCTGTACTTCGCCAAGCTGTTCGACGGTTTGCGGCATGACTCGGGCGATCCGATCGTGTGGGGCGAAAAGGCCATCGCGCATTACCAGGCCTTGCGCATCGATTCCAATACCAAGCGCCTGGTGTTCTCGGACGGGCTGGATTTCGAGACCGCGTTCCGCCTGTACCGCCAGTTCGCCGACCGCATCATGGTGGGCTTCGGCATCGGGACCTGGCTGACCAACGATGTCGGCATCAAGCCGTTGAATATCGTGATGAAGCTGATCCGCCTGAACGGGCAATCGGTCGCCAAGCTGTCCGATTCCCCGGGCAAGACCCTGTGCAAGGACGAGACTTTCCTGGCCTACCTGCGGCAGGTGTTCAACCATCAGGCTTCCTGAGGGTGAAAGCGCAGGCGGTAGTCGCCCGGCGTTACACCGAGGCGGCGCACGAAGGCGCGCCTTAGGCTGTTCTGGTCATGGAAGCCGCTGCGTGCCGCCACGCGCTTGAGCGGACTGGCGGTTTCCTCCAGCAGGCGGCGTGCGGCGTCGAGCCTGGCCGCTTCGACAAAATCGGCCGGCGTTTCACCCGTGTCGCTTTTGAACGCGCGTGAGAAATTGCGCACGCTCATGCCGGCTTGCGCGGCCAGCTGATCGACCGTCAGATCTTTTTCCAGATTTTCCAGCACCCATTCCTGCACTTGCCGGATCGGGTTGCGCTGCGCCGTTTGCGCAGCCAGGTGCGCGCTGAATTGCGACTGGCCGCCAGGGCGCTTGATGAACATCACCAGCTCGCGCGCCACGGCCAGCGCTACGTTGCGGCCAAGGTCTTCTTCCACCAGGGCCAGTGCCAGGTCCATGCCTGCGGTGACGCCGGCCGAGGTGTAGAGGTTCCCATCACGCAGGTAGATCTGGTCATGCTCGACCTGCACCTGGGCGAAGCGGCGCGCCAGCGAGGCTGAAATATTCCAGTGCGTGGTAACGCGCCGGCCATCCAGCAGGCCGGCATGCGCCAGCAGCCATGCGCCGGAGCACACGGAGCCAAGCCGGCGCACGACGGCTGCCTGCCTTTGCAGCCACAGCATCAGGCGCGGATGGCTGGCGACATCCTGCACCTCATGGCTGCCGGTCACGAGCAGTGTATCGACTGCATGGTCCAGCGTATCGATGGTGGCGGTCGGCTGGAACAGCATGCCGTTGTCAGCGCGGACCGGGCCTTCTTCCAGCGCGACCAGCTCGAACTGGTATGTCCCCGGCTTGCCCGCCTTGCGGGCCGCTTCGTGGAAGACGTCCATTGGCCCTGCCACGTCGAGCAATTGCACGCCAGGGAAAACAAGTAAAGCGATACGCATGGTCAGCCTGCCAGGAGTTTGCTGGTGTACAGCGAATATAAGGTACGCACCAGCAGCACGGCAATCGCCACGGTGAGGAAGGCCAGCAGCACTCCGGCCAGCAGCACCACAGCAAGGCTGTCGGCAACAGCGGCATATTTGATCGCTGCGTTCACCAAGGCGGCGATCGGGAAGCTGATGGCCCACCAGGCCGGGCCGAAAGCCACCGCACGGCGGAACACGCGCGGGGCCAGCACCAGGAACATGAACAGGCCAAAGTAGAACAGCATGGCGGCGAACATGTCGATGTGCTGCGTGACGTTGACGTAGGCCAGGAAGCCGACTTCGAATGGGGCGATCATCACCATCAGCGATGGCAGCATGCCGGTCGGCAGCGGTTCGCCGTGCACCAGGCGGCTGAAGATCATCACATAAAACACGATGGCGATGGGCGTGCCGATGCCAAGGGCCAGCATGTTCATTTCATGGCCCCAGGCGCCGCCAGTTACCGCAATATCGAGCGAGGCGACACCGGGAATCAGCCAGGCCGGCACCACATTCGCGGGCGTCATATTGCCTTGCAGGACGCGCGACACCACCACATACCCTAGCACGAGCGTGGCTACTGAACCGACGGTCCACACCAGTTGTTGAAGCTGGACGCTCCATGGAGCCACGACGCTGGAAAGCAGCAGCACGGCAATCGCGATCGTGCCGAAGAAGTTGCCCGCCACCGGGTGTGAGAATTCGGCCTTCACGGCGTCAGGGAAAGCCGCCCATTTGGACAGGTAGGCCACCGCCAGCACGGCAAACACCAGCAGCGACAGCATGCCGATACCGGTGGCGACCACCATGCCGCTGCCAAACAGGTGGGACGCTCCACGCCAGGCCAGTGCCAGGCCGGCGATGCCCATCACAGAGCCGAACAGGCTAACCGGGAGGTTTTTGATCGAGGCGCTGCTGGTGGGCAGCGCAGTAACAGTGGTCGTTTGCATGATTTTCATCCGATGGAATTGCGATGAATTCATTATCGGACGGCAAGCTTTTGGCCGATAGTGCGCACATGCGTCATTTTCGGCCAACCCTGCGCCACCCTCGGCCAAGTGTTATGTGGACCGGCATACGCGCCGTTGGCACGGCCGCGATCGGCATGCTGTTCATGGGTGCTGCAGGTGATTGTGATGCCGGGATGCGCCAACTGGACTTTGCCGCTCGCCGGCGGGAATCGATCCAGCGTGCCACTTTGCCAGCGATGCCTGGCATCGCTGGCAGCGCGAGCAACTGACGCCGGTTGGGACTTAAGCTTCCTGCGCGCCGAAACGAGCCATGATGCGGTCGGCCTGCTCGCGCTGGGCGTCGTCGTCCACGTCTACTGACAGCAGGGCGGCAGGGCGGTCCGGCTTGTCCGTGTTGTCGACGTCGTCCGGCGTCAGCGAATCCATGATGTTCTGCACCGCCGATGCGGTGGTGCTCAGCGAACGTGCTTCATGCAGGTTCAGTTGTACGGCCGAATTGGCAAAGCCCTCGGCCAGCAAGGCGCTGCGTGCGCCCTCGGCATCCGCGATCTGGCGGAAATTTCGGTAAATAGTGCTTGGCATGATTAGTCTCCTGTTAGGCGGGATTGTCGCGTAAGGCGGCGCAACGTGGCGCGCGCTTACTTCGCCTGGGCCTTGCGTGATGACCAGTGCAGGTGCACGATCTGCCAGCCTTCGTCATGCTGTTCCAGCACGGCGGTTTCCAGCCCGACGAGGTGGACCTCGGCACCTTTGTAGCTGCCGGTGGTTTCGGTCTCGCGCATCAAGATGGCGGTCGTGCCGGCGCGGCGCTCTTCGTGCTTTAACAAGCGCGATTGTGTCGTGCGCAGGAAGTCGATATCGCTGTCGAGATGGTGGGCGGCATATTCGTCTCGGCTATTTTCGGTATAGCCGGATTCGAATATCTTTACCTTGGGGCTGAGCAGGGCCAGCGCTGCATCGCGCTTGCCCTCGGCCAGGGCGCGCTGGAAGGCGTCCATGGTCTCCGCCGGTGTAACCGCGAAAGAAGGCAGGCTGGCCGCAGCCAGCAGCAGGCAGGCGAGGATTCGCATCAGAATCCGGCGACGGCGTTGGTCGTGTGCTCGACGCGCGGGGTGTTGGCGAAATACTGGCCAACCATGCCGCGCCAGGCCTGGAAGTCTTCGCTGCCGCGGAAATCGACAGTGTGGTTTTCCAGCGTTTCCCACACGATGACCAGCATATAGGTGTTGGCACGCTCGATTACGCGCTCCAGCCGCATCGATTTGCAGCCTTTGGCGCGCTGGAACAGCGGCACGGCTTTCTGCACTGCTGCCTCAAACTCGGCACCCTGGCCATCCTTGATCTCAAATTCCGCCAGCTCGTAAATCATCGGGACATTCCTTTCGCAAAACAATGTCCCGATTGTGCCTCAGATGGATCAGAAGCGGTAGCGGGCCGTAACGCGGACATTGCGCGGCGCGCCCGGCAGGTTAAGCAGCTTGCTTGACCCGTGGCCGGAAACGATGTACTCGCGGTCGAACAGGTTGTTCACGTTGAGCTGCACGTCGAAAGCCGTGGTGCGGTAAGCCAGCATGGCATCGACCACGGTGTAGCCAGGCAGGGTAGTGGTGTTGCCCGGGTTGGCATATCGGTCGCCTTGGTAGTTCAAGCCGGCGCCGGTGAACCAGCCGCCGCCCAGTGCCTTGTTCAGCCACACATTGGCGCTGCGCTTGGGCGTCAGGGTTGGGCGCTTGCCTTGCACGTTCTGGCCATCGTCGCGTGCAATCGACTTGATGATTTCCGCGTCCAGCAGCGCCAGGCCGGAAGCCACTTGCCAGCCCTGGCCGATGTCACCGGTGAAGGTCAGTTCCAGGCCGTCGGTACGTTGGGTGCCGACTGGCATGACAATGTTGGTGACCGGATCGGTCGCCTTGATGCCGGTGCGCTGCAGGCGGAACAGCGATGCGCCAACGGTGGCCTGGCCGCCGAACAGGTCGATCTTCGCACCCACTTCCTTGTTGGTGGTTTCTTCCGGTTCGATGGCGGCGTTGTTGGCCGCCAGCGCGAAGGTTTCGCCGGAAGGCTGGAAGGACTTGCTGAACGAGGCGTAGTAGGACACGCTGCCGCTTGGCTGGTACACCAGCCCTGCACGCGGGCTCCAGGCGCGGTCGGTACGCTCCAGGTCTTTCTGGCCGGCGCGGCGCTCGCGGGTCTCCTGGCTGAAGTCGTCGTAGCGTACGCCGGCCAGCAGCTTCCATTGCGGCGTCAGCGTCGCCAGGTCTTGCACGTAGACGCTCTTGTTCTTCATGATGCCGAGGTTGTCGGTGCCTGGGGCGACGTGGGCTTCCCGTTGCAGTACCGGCAGCACTGGCTTGAACAGGTTGACCGTGGCCACATTGGTCTTGGAACGGTTGACCTGGTCCTTGTCCTGCTTGCCGATCTCCACGCCGTACAGCAGCTGGTGCTGCATGCCGAAGAATTCTGCGCGCTGGGTCAACTCGGTCTGGTTGAAGTAGCCGTCTTCCTCGCGGCGCACGTTGCCGTGGGTGAGGGAGGCCGTTTGCGCCGCCTCGTTGACGCTGCCCACCAAGGTGTTGTTGCGGTTCAGCGAGTAGTCGTAGCGGCGGAATGCGTTGCGCAGCGACCAGTTGGCGTTGATGCGATGCTCCAGCACAGCGGCCAGCGATTTCACGCGCGCCTGGCTGAAATCCACATCGCGCGCATTGGCGGCGCCAAAGTAGGTGCCCGGATCGACATCGAGCGGCAGGCCTTTGTAGGAAGGGATGCCGAAGTCGGTCAGGCGACGGTCGGACAGGTAGTCGGCCTGCAGCAGCAGGGAGGTATCAGCGCCCAGCTTCCACAGCAGGGAAGGCGACAGCGCTTCGCGCTTGAGGAATTGCTGGTCGCGGTAGCTGTCCGAATCTTCCTTGGCGCCGGTGACGCGGAAGGCCACGCCGCTATCCTTCAGGTTGCGCGCCACGTCGAATTCGCCGCGCTTCTTGCTCCAGCTGCCGAAGGTCACGCTGGCTTCCGTGCGGTCGATGCCTGGCTTCTTGGTGATGCGGTTGATCATGCCGCCCGAAGAACCGCGGCCATACAGCACCGAGGCTGGGCCCTTGATGACTTCGATCTGTTCGATATTGGAGAGGTCGCGGAAATACAGCGCGTCGTCGCGCATGCCATCGATGAACTGGTCGGCAATCGCCGTAAAGCCGCGAATGGTCACCTGGTCGCGCTGGCCGTCGCCGTGCGACAGGCCGACCCCCGGGATGCCCTTCATCACGTCTTCCATCGAGCTCGCGCCCTGGTCGCGCAACAGTTCCTGCGGCACCACGTTTACCGTTTGCGGAATGTCGCGCAGCGGGGCGTCGATCTTGGTCGCGGTGGTGGCCGTACTTGGGTTGTAAGCGGCTTCGCGCCCGGCGGTGACGGTTACGGAAGGGAGGGTGGCTTCTTCGGCGAATACTGCGAAATGCGGCAACGCCAGCGCAATGGCAAGCGCCAGCGGGGACTTGTTCAACGACATGCTATTTCCTAAGTGGCTTCGTAATGAGAATTATTATCATTCGCAATTATGAGTCACTCAGGAAATTAATTCAACAGCAAATCTTGCGCTGGATCAAGGATTTAGCGTTCGCTGCGCCGAACGGTGTCGGGCCCGGTCTGGCGCGGTTCGCCCTGCCGGTACTGGGCTCCGGTCTGGAACCCGTGTTCGCGTTCATCCTCTTCGACACAGCCCGACAGCAAGTCATCGGTACGGCCTGCGGATTCGGCCGATTGCTGGTTGCCCTGCTGAGACTGGGAGAGATTGCGGCGGCCGGTACATCCGGCGCCCATGGTTGCGATGCTGCTGGTGCCATCGTGGGTTTGCTGCTCCAGGCTGCGTCCCTTGTTGAGTGTGGACATGATTGCCTCCTTGTAGCTACGGCCAATAGTCCATTTTAGGCCGGTAGGGAGGAATATCCTAATTCTCGGTGTATTTGCGTAGCACCAGGTTGAAGCGCTTGTTGCCTTCGGTGCCGAGCCAGTTCCACAGGGTATCGACGTCGTGGCGGTGGGATTCGTAATAGGCGGTGTTGGTCGCGATCCAGTTATAGGATTTCAGCACGGGCTTCTCAAGGCGCACCAGTTGGCCCTTGTAACGCTCGGCCACGTATTTGTCCATGTCCGACGCCGCGATCATCGGCACCACAAAGGCGTCGATCCGCCCCAGCTGGAGCTTGTCGAAGTTGGTCGGCACGGTGGGCGCGCCCTGGTCGAGGATGGCCCCGGCCTTTTCCAGCCGCACGCCGTAAGACGAGCCGTACATCACGCCAACTCGCTTGCCGCGCACCATTTCCATCGGATCGAGGTCGCGCGCATAGCCATCCTTGGCGCGCACAAACGCCACCACGACCAGGCTGACGGCGCGTTTGGTGTCGGGCCTGCCTTGCGCATCGCGCGGGAGCACGATGCCGGGCTGTCCATCGGCGGTGATGTCGACCGGTACGAAGTCCACCGCCCCGCTGGCCAGTGCAACGCGCAAGCGCATCACCGGCAGACGCACCAGTTCGATTGCACAGCCGCCGCTGGCGGCAAACTCGCGGATCCATTCCACGCTGGCGCCGGCCGGCTCTGGTACGGTCGCGCCATTGCCCATCCAATACGGCGGGCGATGCTGGTCGGGATAGGCAAAGCGAATCGTGCCGCAGGCGGCAAGCGCGTAATTGGCGGCGAACGCGAGGAGGGCAGTCGCAGTGAAAGCTTTCCATTTCATACTGACTCTATTCTAAGCCAACAGTATTGCCGTTGATAGCACGGGAGTAGAATCAAAGGAAAAGGAGGCGACTATGGAAACCACTATGCGCCCGATCCATCCGGGCGAAGTCTTGCTGGAAGAGTTCATGGACCCGATGGGGCTGACCGCCAGTACGCTGGCCGGCGTGCTGCATCTTGAACCCGGATATCTGACTGGCATCGTGCGGCAGGAGCGCAGCATTTCGCCCGCCACAGCCCAGCAGCTCGCCAGCTATTTCGACACCACGCCGGAATTCTGGCTCAACCTGCAGTCCACCTACGACACGCGCAGGGCCCTGTTGAAAGGACGGCGCGCGCTAAAACGCACGCTGCACTGAATCGCTGCGGCGGTCGCTGGAGTGCCAGGGGAGGGAAGCCACCGACCGCACTTGCGTTGGAAAACGCTCCGCGAAAGAGCGGATCAGCATGTGCTCGACACCGCAAATGGCGAGGTAGGTATATGCCGCGCCCTGGTCAAAAGCCAGGGCGGTGCGCACGGCCATGTCGAATCGCTCGGCCGTGCTGCTGTCGTGACGCCGTTCCTTGTTCCGCCGTTTATCCACGCTGCCTCCCTGAGCCAGCGTACACCTTACACCGAGCGTAAGGCGGCGGTATGTGCGTCAGTCCACATGCAGCTGATAGCCCTTCATTCCGGGAGTGAGTTTCATTGCTTCTCCGATGCGGACATTAAATTGTTTTAATGATAATGTATCTCGGCTGTCCTCAATTCAAACACCAGATCCGGAGCAAAGAATGCGACAGAATATCGAGCCAGGTTTCCGATCACTCGTGCGCCTGTTCGGTGGCTTGCTACTGGCCGCCACTGCAGGCTTCGCAACCGCAGAACCATGCCGCAAAATCAGCACGGACGCCGAGCTTTCCAGCTACACGCAAGCACAAGGAACCCAGGCCACGGTGGCGAGGGATATCTGCTATGCCGAGGGTACGGCATGGGATGAGAAATCTCCAGCCGGTGCCTACGACGTCACGTTGGACCAGCGCTTCGACTTCTACCGGCCAGCTTCGCTGCCGGCCACGCAACGGCTGCCTTTGATCATCTGGGCGCATCCGAATGGCATGACCGATAACCTGCCCCAACAGGGAGACCTGTATTCCAGGCTGGTGACTCCGGCGCTGGGGCTGGGATTTGCGTTCATGTCGATCGAATTCCGTCACCCGGTGGCGAGCCAGAAATACGGGGTGCCACCCAATCTCGATATCCCGAATACTGACATCGCACGCGCAGTGCAATGGGCGCGCCACCGCGCCGGTATGCTCGGCATCGACGGCAGCAATATCTTCATCGTCGGCCAATCGCGCGGCACGCTTGGGCTGATGAATGCCTTGTCGAAGAATCTCGCCGACGACCAAAGTCCGTTCCCTTACCAGACGAAGTCGTCCCGCGTCAGGGCCGTCTATGCGGTGCAGGCGCAAACGACGTATGAGAGAGAGCAGGTCAAGCAGACCTTCATCCACCCGGACAGTTGGGCTGCATTCGATCAGCTCTACGCAGACTTCCATCAGCCAGGCAGCTCAATCAACGAAATCACTACCGACGATCCGCCCGTCGCAATGCGTTACGAGCGCATGCCGACTGACCAGTCGCTGCAGACTGTCGTCCCCCTGCACTTGCCGGCGCAAAACGGCAGCTGCGCGTATCCGGAGGGATGCTTCGACTTTCATCATCCGAACTTCGGCCTGAAACTGCACCTGGCATTCAAGGCGCTCTCGCCAGCGCAACCGGCCTCGAAATTCGATATCGCTTACAACGTGCCGACCGAGTATCTCTATGTCGAGCAGGCGACCAACAGGCCCTATGCCTGTTTCTTCGCCAGGAATCTCACACCGGAAGGCCGTGCGAATTTGAGTTCGAAAGCCGTCGAGTTGTGTGGACTTTAGGGAAAATTCTGCCATCAAACAAAGGCACTTCGAATGTACCAATATCTCTCACCAATGCTGCTGGCGCTTGGCCTGCTTGTTCAACCTGGGGTATGGGCTCACTCGCAGGTACCCTCCCAACTGAGCCAGACGCTGACTGTTGGAGGAAGTGTGGCGAACAGGCTGGTTCTGGATGTCGCAGCGTTGATGAAGCGCGAGCCTTCGCAAGTGTTGGCGGTGCCGCAGAACAACAAGGACGGAAGCCCGGCCAGCATGGTTCGCGGCATTCGCCTGCGCGACTTGCTTGAGGAAGCAAAACTCATCACGCAAGACCACCACACGCTGAAAAAGACGGTCGTGATAGCGCGTGCGGTCGATGGCTACAAGGTGGTCTTCTCCTGGAGTGAATTGTTCAATTCCCTGGCGGGTGAAAGCGTGCTTGTACTGTACGAGCGCGATGGAAATCCGCTGGCAAAGGAAGAGGGCCCGATCGCGCTGATTTCAGCAAAAGACTTGCAGACCGGCCCGCGCCACGTCAGGTGGTTGAAAGAGATTGAAGTCCGGCAGGTCGTCGATTAGGCCGTTACCGCTTGGCCTTCACTTCGTCGAGGTTCTGCTCCAGCACCGCAGCCGTATCGACGATCAGGCTGGCCGCTTTGGCAAAGAAGACCTGCGGGATATGCTCGAAAGTGTCGCCCGGGTGGTGATAGTCGGGATGGTCCTCCACGCCGAAGTAGAGGATGGGAATGCCCGCTTCATGGAAAGCGGCATGGTCTGAACTATCGGTCCAGTCATCGCCGTGGGCAAAAAGAGCGTCGTGCCCGTATTTGACTGAGATGCTGCTGCGCGCCGCGGCCTGCTGCACCAGTGGCTTCAAGTAGGAGCGCTGGCTGGTACCCCCGACATAAATCTCGTTTTTATCGCTGCGGCTGACCATGTCCAGGTTCAGGTTCATCACCACCTGATCTTTCGGCACTGGCAGTGCGCCGACAAAATGGTATGCGCCTTCCATTCCCAATTCCTCGGCGTCGAAAGCGGCGAAGAGGATCGAATGGGCGGGCGGATGCGCCTTGAACGAGGCCGCGACCGCCAGCATCGTGGCGACGCCGGACGCGTTGTCGTCTGCACCTGGATAAAGCTTGCCTTTGAGCCTGCCCAAATGGTCGTAATGCGCACTGATTACGAGGTAACTATTGGGGGAACTCGTCCCGGGGATATAACCCATCAGGTTGACGCCGGTTTTGACATCCCTCCAAAACTTTCGCCTGAACGTGAAGGCCTGTTCGTAACCCGAGGGGAAAGCCTTGATGCCAACGGTCTCGAAGCGCTTGCGCAGGTAGGCGCGCGCTTTCTGGCTGCCCTCCGTGCCCGTCGCGCGGCCAGCGAGATCGGTGGACGCGAGGATGCGCACATCTTCCATCAGTTGGTGCTGGTCCGGCAAGGTTGCCTGTGCCATTGCGCCGTTGGCGGCGAAAAGCAAGCTGAAAATGTAGGCTTTCATTTGGAAGCTGCAGTTGGCATTGCCGCTGATGATAACCGAGGAAGCGCATAGCATCCCGCCGGGCAGTAACTATTCCGAAATCTGAAAGAATCAATTACGCTGGCAAGGGATTCTGCTATGGCTGCTACCTCCGTAAAGTAAGCACATCAAAAGACTTTCGGAGAAGAACATGAACCGACGCACTTTTATTAGCGCTGCCGCTGCAGGCGCAGCAACCTCAGTCCTTCCAGCCCATGCCGAAACGGCAAACATCAAGGCAGTAGCTTTCGATGGCCTGGCTTTGTTCGACCCGCGGCCGATCTTCGCGCTTGCCGAAGAGTTCTTCCCTGGCCGCGGCAATGCACTGGCCACCGCATGGCGCGTGCGCATCTTCGAATACAGCTGGCTGCGTACGCTCACGCATAGCTACGAAAGCTTCTTGCGCATTGCCGAAGACGCGCTGGTCTTCGCTCTTGCGCAGGAAAAGCTCGTGGCGAGCGATGCGCAACGCAAGCAACTGGTGGCGGGCTTCATGAACTTGCGCACCTGGCCGGACGTGGCGCCCGTATTGCGCCGCCTGAAAGCGGCAGGCCTGCGTCTCGCTCCGCTCACCCATTTCAGCGTGCCGATGCTGGAGAAGGGCGTTGCGAATTCGGGCCTGGAAGGGGTGTTTGACCACCTGCTCTCGGCCGATCTGGTGCAAGCCTACAAGCCCGATCCACGTGCCTACCAGATGGCAGTCGACCACTTCCGCCTGCCACCTGGCCAAATCGCCTTTGTCGCCTTCGGCGGCTGGGACGCTGCAGGCGCCAAAACCTTTGGCTTCCCGACGATCTGGATCAATAGGCTAATGGCTCCGACTGAGCAACTGGGCATCGCGCCGGATGCCGTTGCATCCACCTTCGATGCTTTGCCCGGTTTCGTTGGGGTGTGACGTTCGGGCGGCTCGCATGCGAGCCGAATTCCCCGTTTCTCCCCGCGCTCGTACCGGACGCGGGTTCAAGTCCGGCCAACTCTGCGGTAATGAAAAAGAAAAAGGGCCCCAAGCTTGCGCTTGGAGCCCATTTTCATTGTTCGGTGGTGGAGACGGCGGCTATCAAACTGTGATTGAGTAAATGGCTTATGTAAAGCCTCTTTGTCGAATTTTACTGAGTTTGATTTTCATAAATACCCCCTGCGATACCACCAATGCTATCCGATGAATTTGGATGCGACTGGACTGCTGCGGGGATGTTGTTGCCTGTTGTATGTCTAAGACGGTACGTCCTTCGTTTGAGTAATTTAGCCCTGTTTTAGTTTAACTCTTTCACTTACGTAAACCGATTTTTATCCAGCGAACCGTGTTCCGCCGCCCCTGTTTAGGTGCTAAGTACAAGCGGCCTCCCTATGTAAAACATCAGCCTCGATATGTAATGACGAAATGAAGTTTTGCCGTGAAAAGTCCTTGCGTCATTTGTCGTGGTATGCTAGAAAACTTGACATCAGGGGCAACTGGTGTTATACTTTCACTAAATCGAGTAGACAGGCAACATCCCGCTCCGCTCGCTTCAACATTTCCCCCTTTTTCACAATCTAGACCGATGACCCTGTTGTCGGCAATTTCTATTGGAGAATTAAATGTCCGAGGTATTCGCTCGTCCAGCGTTTGGCGGTAAGGCCCGTCCAGACGATTACTACCGTAAGGTAGACGCCATCATTGCAACGCTGCGCCCTACAGCCAGTCAGCGCACTATTGCGGCCCATCTAAATAAGTGCGGGTTCACGACCCCACACTTCCTGCCATGGGATCGTCAGCGATTGGCTAACTACCTGCGTGGATCGCACATCTAAGCGAAATTCAAACTACAAACCATAAACAATTAGGAATCAATCATGAGCAAATCAACGAAAGTATCACTAAGCACCGAAGTACAACCCCCGGCAGCAGCACCGGCACCAGCCGCAACAGCCCCAGCAGCGACCACGCCAGCAGCGCGAATTGACCGTCCGGAATTCATCACCATTACCGAGATTTCGCCTGTTGCATGGGCCGTCGTTGCAGTCCATATCCGTGACGGATACATCATTTGCCAAAGTTCTCTACCTGAAGTCTTTGGGTTCACGGGGCATAGCACAATCACGCTTCAGCTCGGAGACCCTGACCAAGTCGCCGTTGCTGCCGCAGAAGCGAACATGGCACACGCCATTGAACTCCAGCGCGTAACTCAAGCCCGAGGCGATGAACAGGCCGCAAAGCAACTCGCTGAAGCCAAAGAGCGTGAAGCCCAACGCTTGAGCGTCGAGGCTGAAATCGAAGAAACCAAGAAACTGTTGCGCCGCCTGGCCTACAAAGCCGCCACGCTGTAATCCTGCCTCCGTAGCCGCCACTCTGGTGCGCTTCAAAGGCTAGGTTCTCTGGCCGCCCCGTAGTAAACAATCCTGACGCTGAACTACGTAGTCGTTTATAGCCCGACAGCTATTGCCACGTCTGTTCGCGTCTAAATCAAACGAAAAATCGAAAGGAAACACATGTTCCCGAACCCTTTACGCCACACCAAGCCGGTGACGATACCGCGTACATCACGCCAGAAGCTCACCAACCGTGACGGCATTGAACTTGAGCGCCAGTTCATCTATGCCCCTGCTGAAACATGGGTCGCCCTGCGCCGTCTGAGCATTGCCCAGCACCGTAGCGGCTCACAGGTAATTCAATCTCTAATTTCTCTCGCCGATCTAGGCAAGCACGCAAAGGACACAAATGCCAAAACTCAGACTCGTATCGAATAACACGCCAGTACCAGAAGCCGAATCAGCAAAGTACACTGCCGCCGAACAAGAAACCATTGAAGCCTATCAAGCGGTGTTGGCTGCTGGGCGATACTTCAAGCTGTATGACGCCACTAGCCCGTTCCCCCGGATCATTTCGGGCGACAACCCTGAACCGCTACCACTGTGCTTTCTTTCAGCGGATTTTGGTGATTTCTGTAAAGAGACAGGACGAAGGCTTCCGGCAAAACCACCCACGGATGCTTACCTTGCGTCTCCGCTGCAAACGGTCACCGGACGCCGCTTTTTTCCGAACGGGCCAGCCCTGATCCGTGCTTATCGTTCACGTCATCGGTACGTAAATACCTTCCGTGCCTTTGAACCGAAATGTGCCGCTAAAGAACTGTCGCCGCTGTTTCACGAGTTCATGGCTTGCTTATTCCCCGATACAGACGAGCGCACTACGTTTATTCAGTATTGTGCTCACATGATCCAGTTCCCGGAGGTAAGGCCAAGCTGGCACGTGATGCTGTTGTCCGAGACCGGTACAGGTAAGGGTTTCTTATTCCATGACATTCTCTCACCGCTACTGTGCGAGCAAACGGCACTGCTAAAAAAGTATGCGGAACTGCTCGGGCGATTCGCCAATGCCATGGAAGGAACTATTCTCGTACAGCTTGACGACTGCAAATCGAAGCGAGAGGACGTGCAGACGCAAATGAAGAGCTTGATGACAGAGGAACGCGTTCTATTGGAGCAGAAGGGGTTAGCGGCTGGTATGGTGGCGACCTACACCCGATTTTTCCTCGCCAGTAATGAAGAGGTACCCCTTGAACTTGATGAAACTGAGCGCCGCTGGTGGATTCCGCTGCGCTTGGGTTACTCCAATGGTCTGACAGGAAAACAGGGGCGTGACGACCGACAGCGACTCATTAAGCGCCTTTCCAAGTGGCTTGCGGAACCTGGCGCGCTAGAAGCGATTTACGATTTCTTTGTGACGTACCCGCTTGACGGCTTTGACGTGAAGTGCTGCCCGATGACCGTCACCCTTCAAGAGCAGATAGAGAAGTCTGTCACCGTGGAGCAAGCGTTCGCGCATGAATTCATCGACCGACATACGACCAAGATCATCAAATCCGAGGAGCTAATTAAAGCGCTTCGTGATGCGGGGATGGGTAATCCTGGCAATAAGGCGATTTCAGGGCTGTTCGCCTCTTGTGGCTATCGGTCCGACACGCTCGAATCGGGCGGCAGAAAGTCCCGATGGTGGCTCCCCATGTGGATGAAGAAAGCCGAAGCTGAAGCCATTTTGGACACCCAACCGGACTTCTGATACAGACGAATCACAGACGAAATACAGAAAAACATACGCTCCCATAGGGGAGAACAGACAACACAGACGGCGAGCGCATTACTACTTACCAATGCGCAGCCGTCGCTCCTGAAAGGAATCATACGAAATGCAATACGACTCAATCTCCGAGCGCAAAGCCGCTCCAATCATTGCCCAGCATGGCGGCGCACGCTGTAATTCATTCGCCCCCTTGCTGCCTCAGGTTTACGAAGACGCCGAAGGCGCGGAACTACGTGGCAAACCAGACTTCCTGATCCATCGTGGTGGAGGCTTTCACTTCATCGAATCGAAAAACGGTATCCTCAACAACCACTACACCTTGGAGGAGAGCACCGATGCCCTACGCGAAGCTTATCGAGAGGTATTCTGGAAGTGCGGTGACCGCCTGACCCACTCCGAACTTTCGACAGCGTTGATGGGGCATAGCCGTGGACGCCTCTTGGCCCTTCAGAATGCTTGGAATCACTCGCTCTGGAAGGTGTTGGCCCTGCAAGCAAAACACGGTTGGCAACGGTATCTGGTCGTGTTCGAGCGGAACCCGTCATCCAAGGACGCTTCCCGATACTGTAAGGCTGGACTTGTGTGGTGTACGCTCAAGACGCTGCCTGACATGCTTCGCTGCATCGAACTAATGCGTCACGGTTTCTTCGTTCCGTTCTACTTCAACAGCAGAAATTACAACTTCACCGTAACGCCGGACTATGGCAGCGCGGGCCTGACGCAAGTTGAGGTGGAATTCAATGATCGAGTGCGCTTCCTGGCCGCCGTGGCTACTGACAAGGCCGTCATTGCTGCTCAACGCGCTCAAGATAGGGCAGACTGGGATGCGGGAATCCTGCCCTTCTAAGAAAAAGAGGCTGAGGGCATTGCAGCCCCCAGCCAACACGCTTACTGCTTGCGGTTATACGGCGATTGGTTGGTTGGCTTCAGTGAAATGCTTTCCTCTGATGCCTTCGACTGAATAGCCGACTCCGTACGTCCCAGTTTCAATCCAATCACGCGAGTCGGGGTGTTTCCCGCCGCGAGCTTTTCAAGAGCCTGTACGTCTGCTGGAGACCACGATTTTCCATGATTCTTTGGTGTAGCCATGATGTACTCCGTTGAGTAGATGAGATGATTGTCTATTTGGCTACTAACAAAACACGTCAATTGCTTGAGAAATCCAAGCACCGTCACAAACTACGGTAGCAAGTTCATCAATCAATTCGGTATCTAGTCTGTCAATTTGTTCGTCAATATGTGTCATGTTGACTCAACTAAACGCTTGCTAAATACTTCCTTAGAGAGCTATACTTCGCTTGTTGACAGTTCTGTTAGTAAGCACTTTTAGTCAGTGCAGTTCGAAGCAGAGTAGTTATCTCCGAATCGGACTTCGTTGGTTAATGTTTACTTACTAGCAGGAACTAGGAAGCACCATGCTTCGTATCCGTAGTCGTGCGCATCTAGAACTCGTCCAGATTTCCCACGCACTCTGCGAGTACGGCAGCAAATCCACTTCATGCCGGGTGGAGCCGGTTTAGCGTTGATTTTTTTCAAATCATAGTCATCCTTTCTGGGTGGCTGCTGATAGTGCATCAGGGGTAGCGCCAACTACCGATGATTTAACGCCGGGCCACGCCAATCAAGCGTTGTACAAATTACAATCCTTCAGATTTAAAATTTGCTCAGCAATTATAACATGGAACCGTTGGTTCTGTGCAAGCGTTTTTTCTTGGGGCCTTTATTTCTTTTTGAAATGTTGGCCCTTTGTCTTTTCTGAGCAACGCAACTGACCGTTGAGACCATTATTGCTGGCAGTGGTCGAGAATTCCTCTGGTGGGTTTTCCAACATGTTGTCACAGCACGGGTATCTGGCGTTTTGCGGGTATGCCAATACTGTTTTTCTCATCAGGCTGTATAACTATACAGTCATTCCACACCGTAATCCACCTGATCCTGCGCAACTTTCAACAAACAGTGGAGCTTCACTTTGCAAAAGTTGAGGTTTCAGTTGTATACGGAAGATACGTGGTATAGAATTGCCTAACGGACGTTACGTAGTTTTATACCTTTAGGGCGGTGGATGAAGATCGTAAGCTATTGCAGGGTTTCGACAGTACGCCAAGGTGAGAGCGGTCTTGGGCTGGAAGCGCAGCGTAATGCCATCCGCACCTACGCTGCTTCCTGTGGCGGTGTCATTCTTGAAGAATTTGTGGAAGTTGAGTCAGGCAAGGCCAGCAAGAACCGACCCAAGCTTCTAGCAGCGCTTCATCAGGCAAAGATCACTGGTTCTGTGTTGGTTATTGCGAAGTTGGATCGACTGTCCCGTAATGCCGCCTTCCTGCTCACACTTCGTGACTCTGGTGTGCGATTCATTGCCGCTGACATGCCGAATGCAAACGACCTTACGGTAGGCATCATGGCACTGGTGGCGGAGCAGGAGCGTGAAGCGATATCCAAGCGCACGAAGGAAGCACTGAAAGCATATAAGGATCGTGGTGCAAAGCTAGGCAACCCGAACGGCGCGGCGGCGTTGCGACGCGCTGGCAAGGGGAATGAAGCGGGTGTACGGGCAATCAAGGAACGGGCTGACTCCCACGCTGCCGATCTTCGCCCGGTGTTGGCAGAACTGGATGCGGCAGGGATCAATTCACTAGGCGGTATAGCCAAAGCCCTAAATGAGCGCCGTATCCAGACGCCGCGTGGAAAGTCTTGGCACAAGACCAGTGTGAGCAATCTACTTGCCCGCTTGGCGGTGTAGCGCGCTGCTAAGGCTGACGCGATCTCCTGCCGTATGCAGGGCTGTTAAATCAATCGCTGAACCCAACGCGCCAACCAGCGCCAGCGACACCCTGCATATTTCTCCGGAAGGGGAGGGGAGTGTCAAAACCCTGTGGCGCCTACTTGAACTGCCCAGTGGACATCTCAGCTTTTTCTATTTTTAGGACCTGGTGTCCCGCTTGGTACTTTAGGTGTCTCAGATTTTTCTATTTTTTTAGCCTGAGCACTGCCGGCGAAGTTCCCCGTAGCGCATCGCCAGACCCACTCGCCCGTGTGTGCGGAAAACTTTTTCAGTAGGACATAGTCGGCAAGCCTTTGCGGTGCCCGTAGACGATTACTTGCCAAGCTTGAGTGCCGCTGCCAGCACTCGCTTACGACCATCATCAGGAAGTTTGTGGAACGCAGCTAGAAGCTCTGCTTCGTCGTCGGCCTCCGCGTAAAAGTAGGCTGCTGGCAGATTGAGGACGACACCGAATCTTGCAACCAATTCCGGCCCGGGTACTCGGGTTCCACGCTCATAGCGGTTCATCCTGGCGCTTGCGCTGGCTTCTTCAATCCCGGCTTGAATACCCAACTGTTCTTGCGACAGCCCTGCGGCCAATCGCGCAGCCTTCAATCTGCTGCCAAATGCTGACATGCCTGCTCCCTACCATAAAGGTAGAGATAGTCGTTGTTTCGGCTTGATCAAATGCTACCGTATCGGTAGGATTGCCATTCTCATTACACTTTGGAAATAGACTATGGCACTACGATTTACAGCGGCACCATCGCGCCAGACGCAGCATATTGCTGCAATCCTCTGTCTAGCTGCGATCACGGTTGCGGCGACCGCAGCCGAACGCCGTCCTTACGCCGTATATGGCCCCACGCAGTCATGCTTGTACACCTTTGTTGGCAATGAAACTTTCGTCAGGTGCGACGAGTCGGCGGGGGTCATACGTAACTTGTACGATAAGGAGATGCGGGCTGAGGAACAGCGCGTTCTGTTGCAGAACCTGGAGGAAAAGCAGGATCGGGAGGAGCAAGCTTGGCGTGAGCGCCGCAAGTTCGAGCGAGAGCAGGAGGCAAAGTGGGAAAGAGAAGATAAAGAGGCGAAATTACGTGCTGAAAATCCTAAGGGTTGGGATTGCGTACAAAAGCGTTTACCTGTTGGAAGCTCCATTCTCCAGCCACCTGAAACCGCCCTGCGTGCCTGTGCTAAAGCCTTCGGATCGAAGAAGTAGCAGTAGTGCAGGCACTCAACCATCACTCCCCGTTGGTTTGCCAGATCATGATTGGATTATTTGCACGCCGTTATATACTCGACGCATGCTTCGCGCACGCAGGAATGGCAAAAGCGAACATCATAATCGGGGGTGGCGGTTGCGAGGAGCGCGGTAAATTCTACTCGTCAGATTGTCCACTTTCTCGAAAGCGCATCCGTCGTGCGGGCGGGATATGAAGATTCTCGCCCGTCGGTTGCTCTGACGATGACGGAATGTTGGAATGCTGAACTTCTTCCAATGGGAGCCTACCTTGGGGATCAACCGGTGGTAGAGGCAATTCCCATGTCATGACCACTTGAATGTTGTTGCGCTTTGCGCGATCAGCAAGTCCTTTGTCTCCCGTGTAGATTGTCGTGGCACCACGAGCAATCGCTGTTGCGATAATCTGCCTGTCAAATTTCACTTTAGCTTTCGTGTCGCTGTCGTTCACCACGCGCAGTCTATTGAAATCAGCATCCTCAATTCCTGCGCATTCCACAGCGGCGCGGATATCAAAGGGGGCAATTACGAAAGCTCGTGAACTGGTTAGTTCTGCAAGCCGTCTATCTCTATCTAGTCCTGCTCGAACAAGATACTCCGCCACCACTGGGGCCGGAATCAGTACCCTAGTTCTTCCCCTGCTCAAAGTATTGATCAAGTGGTCTATGCGAGCCTGGCATTCAGTTAAAGGTTCGCCAGTGGCGGGATCGGTCGGTGGATTTGCTCTCGCATCAAAAGCGAGGGCCAGAAGTGAAGTGTCAAAGACTACCATCAATGCAACCCGTCACTTTCCCCGCGTGAGGCGGAAATAAAGGCGTCGACGTCGCCTACGCTATCCCAGTCAGTTTTTTTCAAACCTCGCAGTCGCCCTGTTGCTTCATCCAACGTGTCATCAGCCAGTACGTCAAACCCCTTGATCTTGAAGACCATCAAATGCCATGCGCCGTTTTCCAGTCGTTCCCAGCGAGCGTCACCGGTAACGCGGAGCACAGTCCCTTTGTAAAGGTACTGAGCCATATCGCGGGCTAACTCCCTGTCCATCTCGCCCGACCATGTCTTACCTTCAGGATCAACTATTTGAGCATGGGCGCTCTTGTCTTTGCCTCCAATCCGAACAAGTTCCCCTTCAATCACTGCCTCCTCGTAGAAGGGGCCGTAGGTTAAGGGTTTCGGTAAGTCGCGGCCCGCAAAGGTAAGCACTACAGCGAGGTTTTGTGAGTTCGACGTTTTCCGGCTCAGCTTCCCGATAGCATTGTCGGTGCGTAATAGGGCATTGAGTTCGTCAAATGCTGCCGCCGCGTCATTTGCCGCAAGTCCTTTGGCAATATGCTCTACTCGGTCCAAGACCTTCGGCGCATCCTCGCGTTTAACGTGCATCAATGTTTTCGTGCTCCCGGCCTCGAGACGGTCAAAGTGAACGCTTCCCGCATGCCCGAGCATCTTTGCAAGCTCTGCAAGATACTTAGCCAGTCGCTCCATTGGAATGGTTCCGGGCGTGTAAGCATCAATCCAGAATTCGTATTCGTCGTCATCCATTTTTCATCCTCGATGCCACGCGGCTACTTCGCTTGCGCAATCAAATTCGATACTCAAAAGGTACACTTCTGTTGAGCGCCTGGCAAGAAATACAGAACCCGGTCCTGAGCCGACGTCAGGCTGGCTAGATATCCACAGACGTTTAGGTTTTATACGCTAACTGATTGTTTATAAAGGATTTTTATCTAAAAAATCTGTTGCGCTACTTTCCTTCTTACGTATATGATGCCGTCCGGTGCTGGGCAATCTCGCTCTCACACACTCTCTATAAGGAGCCGTCAACACAATCTAGAAGGAGGACTAATGCAACTCACATCCCCAGAGCATCATCAACTTCAGCTACTCACTGTCGAGGACGTAGGCCGTCTGCTTTGCATCAGTAGGTCAAGCGTATGGGCTAAGAGCCGCGACGAACCGGACTTCCCCAAGTCATTTAAGATTAGCCCCGGAGCTACGCGATGGAAACAATCGGACGTACGCGCCTTCATCGAATCGAAGGTCGCCACCAAGCATTAAGAAGCTGAAAAGCCGCCCCGAATCAAATCGGTAGCGGCTTTTTCTTTTCTACACGGTGCTATTACTTTGCAGTCTGGGCAGTGGCTAGTTCTGCGCCCCACCACTGGTACAGGCTAATCCGTTTCTCGAAACGCTCTCCACGGTCATACGCTCGTACAACCTCGTTGTCGTGGGCGTGGTCAAGCGCCAGTTCTACCACTTCACGTTCAAACCCGTTCTCGCGGCAAAGCGTCGTGAATGCACTGCGCCAACCATGAGGCGTGTGCTTCCCATCTAGCTTCAGTGTAACCCGGTACATTTTTTCGATGGATTCGCGGGTAATGTGTTTGCGACCAGTAGGGGAGGGGAATACAAAACCCTTACTACCGATTTTCCCCTGCCAGCTTCGTAGCTCAGTGACGATTTCTGTACAGAGTGGAATGCGATGATCTTCGGCACGGCTTTGGGTCTTCATCTTCTCCCTTGGAATTGTCCAGACGGGAGTGTCGGCCACCAGATCAAATTCTTTCCATTCGGCTTCGACCACATTGCTGATCCGCGTAGCCGTAAAGGCGCAGAGGCGATGCGCCATACGTACCGAGGGCGAAAGGCTTGCTAGTTCTGCGCGGCGAAGGAGATCACCTAGCGACGAAAAGTCCAATAGGGCGGGCATGTGTTCGGCTATCTTCTTACGTGGTAGCACTTCTCGGGCCGCCGTAGCAGGGTTGTTTTCGCAATAGCCTTTGGCCTGTGCGTAACGGAACACTCCGTTCAGGTGCGCGAGGATACGAGTTGCGGTTTCCAGTACGTCGCGCTTGTTTATCTCCTCGATAGTGACTGCCACCATGGCGGGCGTAATATCGGAGACTGGCAGCTTGCCAAGAGTCGGATAGATATCGCGCTCCAAGGCCCGTGCTGACTTAATGTAGTGCACGGCGCTCCACTCCTTCTTTTTCATTGCCAACCACTCTTTGGCGACGACCTGGAACGTGTTGTCTGTACTGGCAGCGTTTGCAGCTTTGTTCAAGCGACGGTTCGTTACCGGGTCTTTGCCTTCCAGTAGTAGCCGCTTTAACTCAGTCAGTTCGGAACGGGCGGCAGCAAGGGTGACTACTGGATAGAGGCCAATCGTGTAGGTCTTCTCCTTGCCGAATCGGTACTTGATACGCCATGAGGCGCTGCCCGCTGCCGTAATGAATAGGTACAGCCCGCCGCCATCGAATAGCTTCCCGCCACGCTCCCCCTGCGCTACAAACGCCTTTACTTCCTTATCGGTCAACCTCGATACGCCGATACCCCCAGCCATAGTTTTCCTTTCCGTTCGATTTTTGGGAGTACCCCGCTTGATACCCCCATTCTCGCTGGATAGGTTGGGATTTGGCAAGACAGGTTTGGACGGCCCCTCATAGGAGAAACCAAAGAAAACGCCGTCACATGGACGGCGTTGGATTACTTCATAATGTTCGGTGGTGGAGACGGCGGGAATCGAACCCGCGTCCGCAAGCACTCTACAGACAGTTCTACATACTTAGCACTATCATTTAATTTAACCTGTACGGCA
>JGI25159J45721_1000152_pt1 | contig 32148 bp, 34 predicted proteins | sample AraplaMF_Cvi_mLB_FD_45721 | JGI IMG/M metagenome (IMG submission 45721)
GAAGATGGTTCGCTCGCGCCTTCGAAATCGATCAGCAAATCGCCCGCCGAGCCATAAGGCATCTGCTTGATCGGCTTGGCCATCATGGACGCCCCCGCCAGATCGGACGCCTCCTTGAACTTGCCCTCATCGATCAGCGCCCGCACCTGCGGCAACGCCTGCAAGGCGTCCGGATTATTCGGATCATAGGGGCCGCCGGCGTAAAGCGTGTCCTCATTCAGCTGCAGCCGCTCCTGCGCCACCCGCCCGAACACCATCGCCCCGATTCGTCCGTTCCCCACCGGCAGCGCCGCAACCCAGGGCCCCGCGGGCCGCTCATACCAGAGCTCCAGCTCCTCCCTTTTCCCGCGCGCCGTTGCCGTAACGGCCGCTCCCGCCAACCCCGGAAACGCCGCCGCCAGCCCCAGCGACACCATGACCTTCCGCCGTCCCGCATTCAAGCCCAATCCCGCCTCCGAATTTGCCGAAAAAGCAAATTATCCGCCCGCCCGCAAGCCTCGGTCGTATGACTTATTTCGCTGGAACTATGCCAAAAATGCAAAAAGCCCACGACGTATCGTGGGCTTCTGTTTATGCCAGGGCTTCCTTGGCGGCTTCTTCGGGGGAGAGTCCGTCGTAGAACAGGTCGGTGAACCATTCGACCTGCTCTTCGATGTGATCCTGGGCCTGCTCAACGGTTGCGCCGCCTTTTACCAGCCAGCCTTCCACCTCGATGCACCACTGGATCAGCTCCAGGGTTTCCGGATCGAGTTCGTCTTTCTTCTTTGACATGCTGTGTCCTCAATTCAAAAAGCCCAACCGCGAGGCTGGGCTTTTCTGGATCTGCTTCCCTGATCTGGTGTGCTATCAGGGAAATGAAGACACATTATAGCGCGATGTCCGCAATGGACTGCTACCGGGCGCCAGCGAATTCACGCAATCGAGCGCACCACGCCACCATCGGCTTTCAGTGAGGTGCCATTGATCGCCGCTGCCAGGGGACTGCAGACGAAAACTACGACAGCAGCGATTTCATCGGGCGTGATAAAGCGCTGCAATATCGATGTAGGCCGCACGTTCCGGAAGAACGCCTTCTCAAATTCGTCCCGGCTCTGGCCGCCCTCTTTAGCCATCTGGTCCACGAAGGTCATCACACCCTCCGATTTCGTGGGGCCGGGCAGCACGGAGTTCACCGTAACCGCAGTCCCGGCCGTGGTTTCAGCCAAGCCGCGGGAGACGGCCAGTTGCGCCGTCTTGCTCATACCGTAGTGAATCATCTCAGTCGGTATCTGCAGTCCCGATTCACTCGAAATGAAGACGATGCGTCCCCAGTTCTGCGCCAGCATCGGGGCGAGATAGTGGCGGCACAACCGCGCGCCGCTCAGGACATTCACCTCAAAGAAGCGCCGCCAGTCAGCGTCGGATATTTCAGCAAATGGTTTGGCCTCGAAGATGCCCAGGTTGTTCACCAGGATATCGACCTTCGGGAAGCGTTCAATGCATAGGCGCATTCCTTCCTCGCTGCCGAGATCGGCCACAAGACCATGCACCGCGCCGCTTTCCTTCATTGCCGCCGCGACGCGTTCTTCACTGCGGCCGTTCACGATCACGGCCGCTCCTTCGCTTGCCAGCCTGGACGCGATGGCCAGGCCAATCCCCGCCGTAGAGCCAGTCACCAGCGCGGTTTTTCCCTGCAGTTCCAGATTCATGGCGATCCCCTTTCACCGGGAGGCATCAAGGAACTTCCGGATCACGGCCACGGCCTCGGCTGGTTTCTCTTCCATCAGCCAATGACCGGAACCCTGGATGACCGACTCCTGCACATTGGTCGCCACCTCGCGCATGATTTGCGCCTGCATCGCGCCGAAGGACTTCTCGCCGCCCATGGCCAGTACCGGCATGGTCAGCTTGGTCTTTGCAAATACCTGGTTGTCTTTCGCGTCCTGGCTAAACGCTGCGAACTGGGCGAAACCCGCCCGCATACCGCCCGGGCGGGCATAGGTCTTGGCAAAGAAGTCCCTGGTGGCGGAATTCGGCTGGTCCGGGCTGGCGGAAAAGTCGTTCCAGATGCGGTTCAGGTAAATCCGTTCGCGGCCCGCCACGAGACGTTCCGCATCAGGGCCTCTGAAGTTGAAATGCCAGACCCCAGGATGCATCAGCACCTGATCCCAGGCGCCAACGCCGGGAATCGGCGCGTCCATGACCACCAGGCGTTCGACCTTGTCCGGATACGTCGCCGTGTAGGCATAGGCCACCATATTGCCGATATCGTGCGCGACTACGGCTGTCCTGTCATAGCCCAGGGCCTTGACGACCGCCCGGATATCCTCGGCCTGTGTCTTCTTGTCGTAGCCGCTGTTTGGGATGGACGAACGCCCAATGCCGCGCAAATCGGGAACCACTACCGTATGGTCCTTCATCAGGTCGGCCGCCAGCGGTCCCCAGGAATCGCTGTTCTCCGCATAGCCATGGATCAGCACGACCACTGGCCCGGTGCCGCCGGAACGGACATAAATCGACGAACCATCAGGCGCATTGACCGTCCGCGCCTTGAAACCCGATGGCAGCGAAGGGATGCCTTGCACGGCCGCCGCCGCAATGCTGCCGAAAAATAGGCCACTCAGGGCCAGTACTGTCAAAACTGCTCTCAACCACCTGCTCATAGCGCGCCTCCTAAATTTTGCACATCGAAAAAACGGCTAAATCCAGATCGATGTTGTCACCACCATGCGTAAGAGCCTATCCCGAGAAAGGGGGATTTTTTGTTAGCCCTGTAGTAGCAAAACAGCTTAATGGCATGTCACAAGTCATCTTTCCAATGCTAGACTTGCAATTTCCCGGGGCAAAATTCCAAAAAAAGATGGCAACATGGCCGCTCACCTCGTTCCACGCCGGACGCTTCCTGCTGTTCGCGCTGCTTCTCTCGTGCCTACTGCCAGCCAGCTCCGCTCTCGCCCTCGACTCTAACCGGTCGGTTTCCCAGTACGGCCATACCACCTGGCGCACGGCGGATGGCGAGCTGCCGGGGGTTCCGCGCGTGTTCGCCCAAACGACTGATGGCTACTTATGGATCGGAACAGAGACCGGCCTGGTCCGTTTCGACGGTGTGCACTTTCAGCCCTGGCAAGCGGCGGCAGGAGATGCGTTTTGCGATTGCGAGATCCTGTCCTTGCTGGGGACACGGGATGGCAGCCTGTGGATCGGCACAGGCAGATCCTTGTACCGCCTGAAAAATGGCATATCGAAGAAGTACCCCTTCCGCTCACGGATCAATCAGATTTTCGAGGACCAGAACGGCGGTATATGGATTGCCAAGTCCAGACTGGCTGACCCGGATGAAGGAACGCTTTGCCATATCAACGAGACGGCCACAACATGCTATGGCGCGAAAGAAGGTCTTGCCCTCAACAAGGACGGCCTGGAAGCTATTGTTGAAGACGGAACCGGTGGTCTGTGGCTGGGTACGGTCCATGGCGTGTACCACTGGACACCCAATGGCATCTCAGCGCATCTGCCGCCGGCACTTGCCAACGCGTCCGGCGCCACCGGCGTGTTGGCGCTGGCGCCTCAACCCGACGGAGGAGTTCTGGTCGGTATTGGTCAAAGCGGCAAGCAGCTTGGACTGCAAAAGCTTCGCGACGGCAAATGGAGCGACTTCCAGCCCCCCAATACCAACGGGACCGCCTGGGCTGTCAGTGCACTCCACACCGACCGCTCCGGCGGCATCTGGGTTGCAACTGTACGGGATGGGATCTATCACCTACAGAATAACGCTGTAGATCATTTCTCGAAGCGCGATGGACTCACCAGCGACACTGTTGAGGCCCTGTTTGAAGACCGCGAAGGCAATATCTGGATCGCCTCGTCGCAGGGGCTTGACCGCTTCCGCGAGATTCCGGTGATATCGTTTTCCAGCCAACAAGGACTGAGCGGCGACCATGTCAACAGCGTGTTTGCGGCGCGCGATGGCGGCATCTGGATCGGCAACGGCAATGCGCTGGATTTCCTCAAGGACGATAAGAGAACGTTTTCGCTCGATCATAAGGATCTGCCAGGAAAACAGCTCACTGCTTTCCTGGTCGATCATCAGGACCGGCTTTGGTACGGGCTCGATGAAAACCTCATGGTACGGGAGAACCGCCGTTCACGGCGCGTAACGAAACCAGATGGCAGCGCACTGGGGGTCGTCGTCAGCATTGTGGAAGACGGAGGGAAAAACATTTGGGCCATGACGACAGGAAATCCCCAAATGCTTCACAAAATCCGGGATGCAACAGCCACCGAATCGATTCCTATTCCCTACGGTGCAACAGGTCGTGCCGTTATGGCCGATCGGCATGAGGGCGTATGGATAGGATCAGCGAGTGGCAAGCTGCAGCAATACACTGGTGGAAAGATGACGGTGGTTGCCAGCATGGGCGACAGGAATGGAATTGGCGGGTTGTGGGCCGAATCCGATGGCTCCATATGGGCGGCAACTACACGGGGCCTGGCGCACTGGAAAGACAACAGTGTACGCATCATGGATAGCCGCAACGGACTGCCCTGTCATCGTATGTACGCCCTGATCAAAGACGATGCCGGCGCCCTCTGGCTCTACGCGAACTGCGGCCTCATATCGATTCCAGCGGCGGAGTTGAACAACTGGGGGCGCCATCCTGATGCGTCTGTAAAGTTTCGCATGTTTGGCGTGCTGGATGGTTACGTCACAGGCGAAACACCTTTTGCTCCTGCCGTTACAAAGTCAACTGACGGCCGGCTATGGTTCGCAAACGAACGGACCGTGCAGGTTGTCGATCCGCGCCACATACCGGAAAACCGTATCTCCCCGCCCGTGCATATCGAGGCAGTCTTCGCTGACCGCCAGCGCTATGTGCTAGCCGACGCTCTGCAATTGCCAGCACTGACCAAGGACATTCAGATCGACTATTCCGCACTGAGCTATGCCCTGCCTCAGAAGGTCCGGTTTCGCTACAAGCTTGAAGGCCATGACTCCAACTGGCAGGAACCGGGGAATCGCCGGCAAGCCTTCTACAACGACCTTGGCCCTGGCCGGTACCGGTTCCATGTCATAGCCAGTAATAACGACGGCGTCTGGAACGAAGCCGGCGCTGCCCTGAACTTCAGCATTACTCCAGCCTATTATCAGACCATCTGGTTCTATGCATTGGCCGCCACCGTGGCAGGCATCCTTCTGTACCTGGCCTACCATATCCGCGTGCGCCAGATTGCAGCAGCCCTGAGCGCACGCTTCGATGAACGCACGGCCGAACGCACCCGCCTCGCGGCAGAGCTGCACGACACGATCCTGCAATCGATACAAGCCACAAAACTCATCGCCGATAATGCGAGACACACCAGCGCGGTCAAGAAGCCGGAAGAGCTCAACGAAACAATCGTCAGCATCTCGGACTGGCTCACGCAGGCCACCACAGAAGCTCGCGCGGCATTGAACGACTTACGCCTGTCCACCACGGAAAAGAACGAGCTCGCCAAGGCATTCCAGCGCACCGCAGAATCGCTGGGCGTATCCAACACCATGAGCTTCGCGCTCTCAGTGGAAGGCACGCCGCGCGATCTGCATCCGATCGTACGCGAAGAAATTTACCGCATAGGAAACGAAGCCATCCGCAATGCGCTGCGGCACTCGGGCGGAGACTCGTTGGAAGTCGCGCTGATCTACTCTCAGCGTCTGACCATACGGATCACGGACAATGGAAAAGGCATTGCTCCTGATATCGCCAGCACCGGGCGGCCCGGACATTTCGGCCTGCTCGGCATGCAGGAACGTGCCGACCGCATCTGCGCAAAGCTGAACATCACGAGCAGGGAGAATGTAGGAACTGTCGTGGAGCTGGTCGTTCCCGGAAAGATCGTATTCCAGGAACAAAGCAAACGTGGTTGGAAGGTACTAATGCCATGAATGAGCCAAGCAGGATTAGCGTACTCGCCGTCGATGATCATCCGCTGCTGCGGGAAGGCGTATCGAAGGTGATCAACGACCAGCACGACATGTACGTCGTGGCGCAGGCGGCCAGGGGCACGGAAGCGGTGGCACTGTACCGCCAGCACAAGCCTGACATCACGCTCCTAGATCTCCGTCTGCCGGATATGTCCGGCATCGACGTATTGACCGCCATCCGCATCGACAACCCGCAAGCGAACGTCATCATCTTTTCCACTTCCGAAGGCGATGTGGAAATCCAGCGCAGCCTGTGCGCGGGCGCCAGAGGCTACGTCCTCAAGAGCACATCACCGCAGGACCTGACATCGATCATCCGCCAGGCGCATGAGGGCCGGCGTTGCGTACCAACGGACGTGGCCGAGCAGCTCGCGCAATATACTGGTGAGCCAAGCCTGACAGCACGGGAAATCGAGGTGCTGTGCAAAGTCGCCCGAGGCAACCGCAACAAGGATATCGCCAGCCAGCTTTTCATTTCGGAAGAGACAGTCAAGGCCCACATGAAGAACATCATGGTGAAGCTGGGCGCCAGCGACCGCTGCGAAGCCGTCGCCATTGCGCTCCGCCGCGGCATCATGCAGCTCTGATCAACACTTAGCGATCAGGTCAGAGCCTTACTCCCTGAATTGGGGATATCAGGGTGCGATTGGCTATGCCACCATAAGTTGTGATCCGTCCATCTTTGGAGTGGATATGCCCCTATCAAGGCTTTTCTCGACATTCCCGCGCGGAGTCACCGGCTTCGGCATCCTGCTGTTACGGCTGACGATTGGATCGGCCGTGATCCTGCAGGGACAGCTATATTTGTCTGAGTATCAGGCTCCATTCGATAAAGCGTGCCTCCTGGCTACCACCGCTCTTTTGCTCGGGCTCGCACTCGGGCTCGGTTTTCTGACGCGCGCGGCAGCCATGTTCGTCGCATTAGGCGCCATCGGCATTGAATGCTGCGTCCAACCATCCATCCTGATTGCAACCACTTCGCTTTCTCTGGCCATGATTGGCCCTGGCGGATTTTCACTCGACGCCAGACTGTTCGGCTTCCGCGAGATTGTCATCCCCCGTGCACAGAGGAGCAAATGACTCGGCCACAACGTCTATTTGTGTCGCAATATATGATTGGACCTGAGGCGAAACCCAACCGTATGGCTAAGCTACTTACTCAAGTTGAGTGCGTGCCTGAGTCTAAGCTTGATCACGCATGTGTATCGATGTTCTGCCCGAGCGATGAAGGTCGAGGCGTACCGTCAGCACTGACAGTTTGCGCGGCGCGAACTTCGGCGGACTTGCCGGCATCCGCTGCAGGCGCCGGAGATGCAACGTTCGCAGCATCAGGCTTAACTGAGGCATCAGACTTAACGGCAGCATCCGGCTTAACCGCGGTACCGGCTTCCCCGCCTTCCACGGGCTTGGTGGCGTTTTCGATTTCCGTCTGGTTATCTTTGATTGACTCGACCATGGCATCCGCGAGCTTTTCCGTCTGGGCCGCCGCGACGGACTGATTGATTGGGGCGCTTAACTTATCCAATCCTTTCAATCTCGATTTTCGCTCGCCCTCGCTCAGATTAATGTCCCCGCGAATTCCCTTTTTTTGAATAGCGAGGTCAACCAGTTGACTGACATTTGCCAGGCCGGAATTCGAACGTCTCGAATTGGCCGGTTGTGCAGTGGCTGGCTGGATGCTGATGCTTGTATTGATCTTGTCGATGCGCATGATTGCCTTAAAATCTGAGTAAACTCGGATTCTTTATTAACGTCCAACATTTCTACCCATTTAATTACGCCATGTAACAATACTAATTACAGGAGATGCAATTGTCAGGCTCGGTGTTGAGTTGCACCTCTATTTCCATACGCCAGGCAGGTGACGAGGGGAACGCTTAGAAGACGTTTCGCGACTGGCAGACTCAGGTTCAAGGAAGGAAAACTGGCCCATTACATCGGTCGGTTTTGCACGTAGAGCGACCGCAACAAGGATATCGCTGGCCAGCTTTTCATTTCGGAAGAGACGGTCAAGACTCACATGAAGAACATCATGGTGAAGCTGGGCGCCAGCGACCGCTGCGAAGCCGTCGCCATTGCGCTCCGCCGCGGCATCATGCAGCTCTGATCAACATTTACCGATCAGGTCAGAGCCTTACTCCCTGAATTGGAGATATCAGGGTGCGATTGGCTATGCCACCATAAGTTGTGATCCGTCCATCTTTGGAGTGGATATGCCCCTATCAAGGCTTTTCTCGACATTCCCGCGCGGAGTCATTGGCTTCGGCATCCCGCCGTCACGGCTCACGATCGGATCAACTGTGATCCTGCAGGGGCAGCTATATTTCTCCGAATGTCAGGCTCTATCGATAAAGGGTGCATCCTGGCAGTCACCAGCAGACTGTTCGACTTCCGCGAGATTGTCATACCCCGCGCGCAGAGGCGCGATTGACTCGACCATGGCGTCTATTTCGGTTAGCAAGCAATACCGTCGGACTGCGCCGAACCGCAAAAACACGCAACCGTGAGGCTAGGCTGCCCACTCGCAACCGGGTCTTTCACCCTAACCGTTGGCGTACTGCTGCCCGATAAATCTTCCACCACCTAGATGCCAATACCCAAGCTTACGGCCCAAATGACGGACCAAATCGCATGAGTTGCAGCAAAACGAATCCAACGTGACAAAGTGTGAACCTTACCTAATGGCAAGAATGCTATTCTAGATTACTGTCCTGTAACAGCCAAGAGTTGACATTTACCTATACGCTAAGTAAACAATCTGAATACTATGTCCCTTCTCTCCGAATTTACTCCTTGGATGGCTCTTTCCGATCGACGTTCGATCCCCCGACCCGGGGTGTATGTGATCGCACCGCTCAGTGAGATCGCGCTTGGGCAAACCCCGTCGGAAATTCATGCACTTGTTTATGTCGGCGAGGCGTGCGATCAGACAGTTTCGCAGCGACTGTCACAGTTCTGCCGATCCGCATTTCGCGGTCTTAGAGCACACTCCGGAGGCACGCGATTTAATGGCTTCTATCAGAACGCGGACGAAAATAAATACGCGTTTTCCGTCTTGGTTCCCCAGCACCAGGAGCCCGCTCTTTCGGCCTATATCCGTTTTGTAGAAAGAGCGATAATTTGGGAATATGTTTCTCAACACAATCGTTTTCCACCTTGCAATGGAAAGTAAGGGTGCCGCTGTCGACCTGACCAGGCCGCATCCGGTCAAAAGCCGCCGTTGCAAATTTCAAAAAAACCAGTATGAAACATGCAGCTCGTTACCTAATTCCACTTCTTTTTGTAATATTTTGTTTGTATTCTCATTTTTTGAAAGTCGACCTAACGCATTATGATTCGCGTGTTGATGCGAGAATTTACGAAAAACAATGCCCGGAAAGCGGAAGGAATAAAGGTGGATTTGTACAATATGCTTTTGTAGTCAATCGGAAAGCGTATGAAGGTGAATACCTTGATTCAGACTGTCCTAATCGTTCAGTCGGTGGACTTATAAGTGTCAAATACGTCTTCAAATCGCCCGATAAAAATTCACCGGAACGGAGTGCCGACGTCAGTCCATTAGGAGCATTGATCTGGGCTGCATTTGCGTATGTTGGCCTGGTTCTAATTTCATATTTCATTCTACCTCCGACCACTCGTATCGCTGCAAAGCGACGATCCTAGGAGCCAGCCCGACATGACAAAGTGTGAACCTTTCGCACGAGTAAGATGCTGCCCTACGCATGTTGGGGGAGTACGAGGGGATTTTGGCTCTAAAATGAAAAGTGCCGCAATCGGCCAGAAGCCTTCCTTCGTAGCCGTTCAACTTCCGATAACAAATTGAATATATTACAGATTGATGCCAACACTACAACAGATTTATGTTTCTAGGTGTCGAAAGAAGTGGATCAGCAACACCCCCCGCAGCACGAAGAGTTCACCGGTTCACGAAGGTCGATCTCGCAGTTGTAGCCGGCCTCATACAAAGCGTTGTGGAGCATCGTCGGATTGACCGCTGTTTGGTCGTAAACGATATTGCAGGTGGCGGCCTGCTCGCCGATGAGAACGTTGCTTACACCGGACAGAGAAAGAAGTGCCTCCCTGCTCTCTGCGGTAAAGCCGACGGCGTTTTGATCCTTGATGATGAACGATATGAGTCGCATTTTGGTTCCTTGTCGTCAGTCGAGCGATGCCAGTTACGGCATGAAATGTCTTGAATTTTTAGTCCTAGAGAATCAGCGTGCTCAAGAAGGCCGCGTGGATGTTCATGTATCCCGTTACCCACTGACCGCAGCATCACTCCAACGTTAAATGATTCCTGATACTTGCTGACAGTGTTGATTTTTCTACCAGGGTGACCCATAGAGCAGGCCCCGGGAACTTGGCGAGGTCTAAAGATGCAAACAACTACATCGTAACGCCGCGCTACGTCAAAATCAAGCATTTCAAATGCATGTTTATGCGAGTCGTGCAATAATGGGCTTGTCACTGAACTGAAAGGACACATCATGAAGGCCATTCCTGCTGAAGCGTCACACTACAAGAGCACCCCCATATTCACGGAGCAAACTGTTCCAGCCGCACTGCTCCGAAGTCATACTACGATGGGGGGAACTTGGGGACGCATCACAATTCTCGAAGGCACACTCCTCTACCGCATCACCGATGAAGGTCACGAATTCGAAGAGGTTCTTCTTACCGCTTCAAACTTCGGCGTTGTAGAGCCACAGGTCAAACACGAGGTCGCAATAATCGGTCCAGTCCGCTTCCAGGTTGACTTCTATCGCTAGACAGAAAGTGATAGGCGATTCAATCGAGATGCGCACGATTGAGTCAAGGCATCGACGTCTGCAATGGCGTGTAGCTCCTGACATGACAAAGTGCGAGCCTTCCCATAAAGCAAGAATGCTTTCCTGATATGCCCTGGCTGGGCTCTGCCGCAAGCTGCTACTGCCACCCAGCAGAACTCGCTGTGAAGTCTCGAGTGGCATAATGTGTCCATCTTGGAGGGCCGTGATGTCGAGTTGCTGTGAAGATAAGAGTTGCGAAGTCGTTGCACTCAAGGATCGGCATAGTCGCGTTCTTTGGGCCGTTCTAGCAATCAATGCCAGCATGTTTGTAGTGGAGGGAATTGCAGGGACTTACGCCGCGTCGACCTCGCTGTTGGCGGACGCACTCGACATGCTTGGCGACTCCCTGGTCTATGCCTTTAGCCTTTTGGTTTTGTCGAAATCCATGCGCTGGCAAGCGGGGGCTACGGCCGTAAAGGGGGCCTTCATGCTCTTGTTCGGGTTAGGCGTCCTTTCAGAAGCGATTTATAAAATGATTTATCCGGTTATGCCTGGCGTAGAGACAATGGGCGTGGTCGGGACGTTGGCGTTGCTCGCCAATCTAGCTTGCTTCTACCTGCTGTATCGCTACCGCTCAGACAACTTGAACATGAGCTCAACGTGGCTTTGTTCTAGATTGCAAACGCAGGCGTGCTCATAGCTGCTGGAATTAGCTACGCTCTGGCTTCCGGTTGGCCTGATATCATTGTGGGTGTGATTATCGCTAATCTGTTCCTCAATTCAGCTTACTCGGTACTGCGAGAATCGGTTCAATCGCTGAATGCAAAAGCAGAGCCACTCATAGCCAACGAAACAATTGCGGCGGTTGAACTTCGTCGCAAATAACCTCAATAAATGGCTGTCGATTCGGAAAACCATTTAGGAAAGATTGCGACAGTCCGTTCAGGGGCGTTTCCGGAAGTTCTCGATGCTATACGCAAATAAACGAGCCGTAAAACGCAAAAAACCCAGCCGGCTAAGGCTGGGTTTTTTACATACTGCTGAATTCTGGCTCCCCGACCTGGACTCGAACCAGGGACCTGCGGATTAACAGAACGGGCCTCCTGCAAGCTGATGGGCACCAAGTTAAAGAAACGCAACGGGTTTTCCAGCCCCTGCCGCTGCGCCTCTCAAAAACCGACCCAATACCGAAATAGTATAGCTGCAGCCCTGGCCCCGCTTGCAAAAAGTTGATGCAAGTCAAGGGTTTAGCGCTGCCGAACGCCGAACGGGGACCGAAGAATTGCGCTAAACCTTACCGGCGAATGTAAAGGTGAGCCGTTCATGTAGACGACAACACTCACAAAAGCCAAACCTAATGCTTAAATCATTCTTCAACTACACCAAGTGGCGAGTTACAAGCGCATTTAACTGCAGTGCAGCCTCAACGGTACCAAAATGCGAGGACACTGCGATATCGTGGCGCCAAACAACTGAACTCTTCTTTGCGAGTACTCCCCCAAAAACATCAAGCCCGCTATCGATCCCAAATATAGTGTAGTCCGACCGCATGTATCGCTCATGGGCAATTTTAGAAAATTCTTTATCGGTAAGGACATAACATTCTATTTGCCGAATACCACCAGCAGAATACCTTTTCGACAGGTCATCAAAAAACTCGTTAATCTGAACAAGCTCCGAAGTTGAAAGTGTCGGGCTGCTGTTTTGGATGGCACAGAATACCTTCACATTCACTTTCTTATCCCGATGGCGTGAGAAACAATTATCCAGGAGTCGATGCAATCCGGATATTTCACCATTGGCAATCCTATAATTGTGATTCGCCAAGATATAACGATCAACAACGGCTACATGATCGGCTTGATTTACGTGCGAATAATAGCGGTCCCTCCACTCAGAGGAACAATTATCACCCACGTTCAAAACCCTTGTTGCCGTCTTCTCTGCCTTGGAGAAATGCAAGGATTCGCTCACCGAATGAAGCTTACATATCTCCATGCCTCCGAGTGCTGGTTCAAGTCGGCTCGCCTCAGTCGAGCTTAGCCCCGCCACTACGACTGCACGTGTAGTGTCAAAAAGTGCCAAACAAAATTCATTCGAAACTGGAAGCAAGTCCAATAAATTCGCATTAGGAAATAGCCCATCCCATTCCTTAGAAGCTTGCCTTCTTCTAGTTGAAACGAGAGCGCTCTTCCACATCTTCCTACATTCTTGAGGCAATCCTTCAATCTTCTTTAAGATCGTAGATTCTCGGAACGGCCCATGCGAATGGATTAGCACACCGTGCTTCCGCCATTCTTGAATAACTCTCCGGTGCGTCGCGATAGATAATGACGCGTCCATCGCATCACAATCCAAAGCATCAGGATCAATCGAAAATGGTATTGGCATCAAAAGAACATTTCTGTAAAACTATCTTCAAAAAAACCGCCCGGCCATTCATCAATGAAACTACCATCCGAATCCAATCTTAAGTTTTGGATGCGACTTCCATTTTCACCCGCAGGCTCAACAAAAACAACTGCAACATCTTCTGCTTTTAATATTCCGTCACGGATTCTTTTCTGAATTCGCAACATTAGGGCTTCGCTATGCGTTTCAATAATCCACTGACACGTATTCTCATTTACGGTTTCAATAAGCAAATCTGCAACATTTGCCTGCAGTCGAGGATGAAGGTGGATCTCAGGCTGTTCCACGCAAATGGACTTCGTCAATCCGGTCGGTGTAGTGGATTTTGCTGCCAACGCGGCCTGGATTATGATCGGCAAGAGTTGGCCGATGCCAAACCCAACATCTGTGGCAGCAACCCAGACATTCGTCCTATTGTCCAACATTTTAAATTTTGCGAGATCCCCCAGTACCTCATCTCCGACGTCCTCAACCGAAACCGTATATGGAACTTCAAATTTCTTGAGCCACGAGTTGACAAAATCAATTACACTTTCCTCGTCTGAATTGTCAGATTGAGTTTCCGACTTTAAAGCTTCTACGGAAAATTCACCGCTAAGCCCAATCGAACCCTCATATTGCTGAGATAATTCATACAGCCGCTTTGGCCGGCTCCTTAACGGCCCCAGATAGCTCATTTTCTCAAATTGCAGATTCATCATCCGAGCAACTTGAGTCAATGCGCTTGAAGGAACGTCAAGGTATCCCTCACCAAAAACCCTCCTGTCTGAAATAGGGCTTGTCAGGTTTTTTATTGCAGATGGCAAATAGGTTGTTTTCCCCGACGCAAAGGGCCTAAATCCTATCTGAAATTTATTTTTATATTTTTCCTCATTTACACCCAACGCTCCAAAAAAGTCCTTTCCCGTCTCCTCTGCCCGAATCCTTGGGATAGAGTGTAGAAAGTCGTTGAAATTTTTTATTTCCTTTAGATCTGAGAATATGAAGAAATTTGTAGGGGCTTTTAAATCAATCAATTCTTCAAATTCAAGTTGCTCCTCAACTTTTGCCTTATTTTGCTTAACAGCTCTTGAAATATGAATATCAAGGTTCCGGCCCCGTGGATGGTTGGATTGATACCTAATTCCCGCCAATGCAGGCAATCTAGATTTAATAGAATCCTCTCGATGTTCGAAACTCATTGCAACAGAAAATTCTTCACTGCTAGAAAATAGTGAAGCATAGCTCCTGTTTAGCATCCCAGGAAATTTCATTCCCACTTCGAAGGAAATAGGGTTTGAAAACGAGTGCTTGTGGTGAATCGACTTAGATTGTCCTAGATCAACATATCGCCCTTTGGGAACCAAAACTCTATCCCGCATTCCTTGATTTATTGGGGCCTCAATTGATTGTTTCAGCAGGAGTAACGCCTGAATAATCGAACTTTTCCCTCCCGAGTTGGGTCCATATATCAAAGTAATCGGAGCCATACTAAATTTTTGATGACTACCGAAAACCTTGAAATTTGTTAAGCCAAAAGATGTTAACATTTTCTATTACGCCATATGTAGTCGTTCGCCAAATAAACTTATTGAACATCAATTAACGGAACGATGCCCGAAAAGTACGAATTCTAACTAGTTGTCTTGTCGGCGATGTTTACAGATAGGATACCATCTTGCACAAACGAAAATTTCACAGATTGTCACATTGCACTCTCTTGCCCCGTCAGAATCCAGATAAAGCGGCCAGTACATGCACCGCCCCCGCCCGAAACCGACCTACGCCGCTTCCAACATTTCCGGCACAACAACTACCGCCTGACCAGCTCCCCGTATCGACACCGACGCACTATTAGCCGCGCCCTGCAGCGTCTTCAACGACAAGTGCGCGTACCGTTCAGTCACCTTCGTGTCCGAATGCCCAAGGATCTTCTGGACTTCGTAGATGGTATGACCGGCGTTGACCAAGAACGACGCGAACTGATGCCGAAGATCATGCAGCCTGAGATGCGGCAGTCCGGCCTTTACCCGCAATCGCCCCCATACCTTATTGACAGCAGTCAGCCGCTCCCCTGTCTGCAAGTTGATGAAAAGATGATCCGACTTGCCCTCGGTTCCCAAACGGTCCAGAACTTCGATAGCGCTGTCGTTCAACGGGATGGAACGCACCCGCTTAGACTTCGAGTTAGTAGCTGGAATACGCCACACGCCCGACCGCCTATCAATGTGTGCCCAGTCCGCGTTTAAAGCCTCCGACAGCCGAGCCCCGGTGGACAGCAGGAACAGCGCTACCTGGCACACCATCGGCGGCTCATTGGCCTTCAGCACCGACACCAATCGTTGCAGTTCGACGTCATCAAGATAATGCTCGATCTTATTGTCCTCATTGAACTGCTTAATGCCCGCCGCTGGGTTTTTATCGACCATCTCCCATTCAAGCGCCAAGTTCAGCGAGTGACGGATTAGCTTGAGGTGATGGTCTGCACTGGCTGCTGACAACCCTTCGGCCTTGACCGACGCATGGAACGACTGGATCTGCTGTCGGGTGACTTCGTTCAGGCGCTTGCTGCCGAAAACATCCCTGACACGCCTGAACAATTGCACATCACGATCCCAAGACCGTTTATGAACCTTGGCATGCGGCAGGTAATGATCGTCGAAGAAATCGGAAAAGGTAATGACAGCCTTCCTCGCCCGTTCTTCGGCGCGTGGATCTGCCCCCTGCACGATAGCGGCCTTTTGCAGCTTGGCACGCTTCCGCGCTTCGGCTAAGCTGATTTCGGTGGTACGCCCAAGCTTCTGGTGAGCGGTCTTGTTGAGGGCGTTCTTGTAGCGTAAATAGTACGTGCCTTGGCCGGGACTGGTGGCGCGGACTTCGACGTACAGGCCGGGAAAGTCGATGTCGCAATATTCCTCCCGTGGCTTCCCATCTTCACACTTCAGTTTCGCTATAACTGCTTCGGTAAGTTTTTCTCTAGCCATGCACTCTCCTTTGATGGTGAATCGAGATAAAAGTGGCCGGAACACAAAGGAAAATTTTCCTCGATATGCCCGACCACGCAAGGATCAAACTACTTGAAACATTGGTTCGCCTTTAGGCTTTAACGTGAAAAGCTTCAAGTTCACCTCCCTAGTCAAAGCAAGATGCATAACGCAGCGTCGAACCACCTGCTTCCCCTTTTTTCCGAAAGAATCCCAGCAACCAGACCAAAGCAATTCGCTTGTGGTGTGGACCGTGCCACTCGAAAGTTGAGGAATTACTCTCAACAATTCACTCCTTGTATAGCTAAAGCGTTCAGCGTCCACATATTCACCGTCGTACAGCCGCACACGAGCGCGCATATCAGTCCCAAGCTGCGAGTTGAAGTCTCGAACCAGCATCGCGGCATCTTGATTTTTCAAAGCCAAATCTTGCATAACGTTTCCTTTTATAAGTGTGTTGCCCCTGTAGCGGGACGATAATTTTTTAGCGACGACAGGTCTCACAACCCGACGCAAGCGACGCTCCCGACGCTTTCGTCAGGTCGCCGGGGAGCACCGCTGTGGTGGTCGTCACGTCGTCGGGTTCGTCACTTGCCGGCCACCTTTGTAATCCTGATCGTGCGCTCCTTGCCACGGTGGAATTCCACATGGATGCCCTGCGTCAGCAGCGCCGCCTGCAATCCCACAATGCGTTTGGACAGCGCCGTAGGGTTATCCGGCCAGCTTCTTGAGCGAGTCCCAACCCCATCCTGATTGAAGGTGAGCTGCTGAAGAAGTTTTGTCGGCGTCCCCGTCCACCCTTCATCGCCAAGGTCATCACCAAATTCGACCAAGGCGGCACCAAGCAAGCTGTCCATCAAAGCTTCACGCTGGCCCTGATTCAGGATGTCGCTGTAGGCAGCCTGATATACCCCAGTCGGCACACCATTTACGATCTCCATTGCCCCCAGCCATCGGGAAAAATCAATCATGCGCTCCGACAAGGTCGCTTTGACGTTTGGCAGTTGCATCTGGATCTTTGCGATCTCGTCAAAGAGTCCTCCCTGGATGATGGGAAGATCAGTTAACAGATCAGCCTCCACGTCGATTTCAGACCTCCTGCAATCCGCAGGGATAGGCCTCAAAGACAGCGGCAAGCATCGCTGGGCCAAGTCCGACTCGCTGACAAAGGGATGAATGCCGTTCAGCACCAATGCACCATGCAGCTCAATAACGTTCTGTTCATCATTCGTGAACAGTTGGCGTCCGGTTTGACTACCGCCCGTAGCAACAGTGCAGAGTCGGTCTGACATCAGCTTAGAAATATCCCGAAGGTTATCGAAGCAAACCACATGTGCCTGCTGTACGGCGATACCTAGATCCTTTTCATTTGCTGGCATGGTCTGCACATCAGTTACAGCAGGATCGAGCAGACGCTTGATCAGCTTCGTGAGCATCGACTTACCACTTCCTTGCCCGCCCAGCAGTTGCAGGATGACGAACTTTGAAGTCGGCACCTTAGGCTTTGACAGCGTGTAAGTCATCCATGCCTTGAGCAGCATGCGTGACACTGGATGCAAATTTTGAAGGTACTTATCAATCAAGTTGAAGTCACCTTGGCCAGACGGCACAGGCATAACCATTTTCTTGGAGTGCTTGTATCGACGGAACAAAACCTCGGAGCCACTCGTCATCACTTTGACCTCACCATGAGCGATTCGAACACGCGTATGGGCATCGTCACCAAGATCAATCTCGACACCACCGTCGATTGGTGCCACACGGTGATACGTGTTGTAGGCGCGGCCAGCCTCCTCAGCATCTTGCCGAAGTTCCTCATTCCTGGCTTCCAAAGCCGATGGCTTCAGTATCTGCCCCGCGTCACGCGCCCGCTTCCTGATCACAGCATTCATCAACGGGCTGCCCACGGTAAGCACACAAGGATTGCCCTCGCTCTCGATGCGAACGGAGGCCCGCCCATTCTGGTCAAGGAACACATCAAATTTTTTAGCTGCCCCTACAGGGGTGCTCTTCACAACATCAGTCGGTGCTGCTTCGGTAGTGCATGTATCTGTCATATCCAACACGTCTAGATTCTCTCTATATCAATTCATATCAAATCCGCAGCCACCACGCGGCACACAGCCAGCAGCATGCGGGGAAAAATCCGGCCCACCTGACGCAACCGACGAACCCGTCGCCCGGAAAAAATGGAGTTACAGCTCCACCCGACGATAGCGACGACCCGACGATGCATGCAGCAGCTCCAATACCTGGAAACAGTACTGAGTCACTGCCCGTCTCGGCAGAAAGGCATCTTCAGAGCTGAATGGCGAACGACTTCCCCGATCAGCACCGGAAGACACACCGGCAAATTGACTGCTATTTTTTGCTAATCATTCCCCTTCGCGTGAGGGGATCTTTTGCAAATGGGACGAGGCCATAAGCCAAGTCAAAAAGAAAGAACAACGAGACTCCCATTCATCTGCCGCAGGTTGCGTAGGCAGGAGCTCAAAGAGGTGTTGCAGTGCAGGTGAAGAAAACCTTTGGGGGAAAGGTTCACCTCGAAATCGCTGTCGATTAGCTCCTGATCAGGGAAGCCATATCGGCATCGAGGAAAGAATCTTAGCGCACATTCGAAGCGATTTTCAAGCGATTTTTTAAAAATATTTCGCCACAACGAAAATGAAGTAAGCCTTATAGATAAAGGCTCCGTTCAATATTGAAGAAGACGGAACACACTAAATTAAGCAATGCAGAATGCTGGCAATTGAGAAGAACGGAATCGATAGTTCAATCCGTATATTGACTAAAGAAGATCGTCGCCAATTGCGAATAACGGACCGCTTTTAATTGCCCAGAACCTCAGTCCTTCGCCGCCGATGCCAGGGCGGGCACCAGCAGCTAGAAGAATCCCGTCCCATGCCGACCGTAGCACTGAGCCGATGCACATTGAAGCTCGCTAGCCGCATGTTTTTTATCGACTTCGCCAGCTAAAATATTGTGAAAAAATCGGAGCGCCGGGACAGGACATTAAGGGCCATCCTGACCACGACGCGCCAACAGCACATCAGCACCTTGTTGCTATTGGTGCCCCTGAATCACAACTCGATCTGGTCGATGCAGTTCGAGTAGATCAACTCCGGGTGAACCTTCGCCATCAGTGCTGCCTGATAGCTCGCAGCCCTTCCAACATCACCATCGGGAATATCCCAGTACAGCACCTGTTCAACTGCTTCAATCATGGCGTCACCAATCGACATACAGCGCTCCTTAATCAAGTTTAGATCCTGCGACAATGAGAATTACGAAAAGAAGAATGGCCATCGAAATGGCCTTGGGACAGAGGATTAGTAGGATGAGTAGCCCCGCTGCTGCACCTTGCTGCGTGCTTTCGAATGCGAGGCCGACAATGCAAATTACGGCAATGGGAATAGCGGAAGCGAGCAATAGAAGTCCTTTCACTATGGGCATTGAGCCATTATCAAAACTGCTTGCTGGTGCCGGTCGGTTATGGGTCGGTGTTTTCCAAAGGTCGAGACCAAGGGCGGAAATTTCCTTTGACCTCAAGCGTTTAGCCAACACCGTTCCAGCAGACCACCGGATTACAACTCCGAGCGTTCCATCTATCGCTTCTTGGGCTTCCCTATTTGCATAGGTTTGGCCGTCGATACGTCCTCGGTCTCGATGGGCATAACAGGGGCACCGTCATTGATGGTCTCAGGCACATTGATGGTGTCGCCCGAGTTGGCAGCCTCGGCCAGTATCTTCATCGCCGCAAAGAACTGCTCGGTGCTGGTGCATTGGTAATAGCGCCGCTTATCCTCCATGTGAACCACCAGCCCTTCCGCCTTCAGCACTGCCAGGATGAAACCGGCGGTATTGACCGACTTCCCGGCGAAGACACTATTGAGCGATGACGACGTGACCGCATCTTTCGACTTCTCCTTATCGAAGACGGTCTTCAACGCCGAGACTGCAACCCAGTCATCACTGAATAGGCCGCTGCCCGAATTGGCATGAATGCGGAAGCTGATGGCCTCACTGAATTCCGCGCCGACCTTATCCAGCAGATCGCTACGGCATCCGATGTGGTAGGTCAGGCTGGATCGCCCGGACAGCGACGGGCATTCACCCACTTTGATCACCTTCATTTCTGCATCGTTGTTGCTGGAAACTTCCATACTTTTCTCCTATGATTAAAATTTCGAAGACGACTACAGCCTTCATATAAGATGGTCAGAAAATCGCAGCGAGCCTTGTAGCTACTGGCCTTTAGTACCAGTACCCGTAGTCGATCATCTCGTTGCGCAGCAGTTCGATGTAGATACGGTCTGGGTCAGGTGATTGCAAAATATCGGCGACCTTCAAGAACACCTTGTTGTAGTTCTGACCTTGCGCGTTCTCCATTGAGTAGTCCTTGATCGAACGGAAGTCGTCGATCTCGACACCGAGCATTGCCGGATCAACAGGGAAACGAATCTCGATATAGGCATCAGGCGATAAGCCCTCGGTCAGCTTCGATACGTCCGAGATGGCAAGCACAACGCCCTCCGAAAGCAGCCGATCATTGACGACCGGATCAAACACCGGATCAGGCCCGAGATCGACCATGTACTCGTTGAGGGCACATTGGAAGTACGCAGCACCAGACGTATTCAGATTGATGCATGCGCCGGACCAGTAGGCGATGATGTCGGCGTAACCTTCGGGAAGATTCGGAGCGCCTTCAAAGATGCAGCCTCGCAGGTTGGCCGGGGCCGACATTGAAAGCGGTCGCCCGATAGCGTTTGGATCGATAACCATTGCATCATCCGGCAGCACGGCCAGCTGGAGCGCGTTGGCGTTCTTCAAGTGATAGCCAGGCCGCTTGTCGAAGTCGGGCGTCTCCTCGCTCAAGTTGAGCCGGTCGTAGTAGTCCAGATCCTTGATGGCCTGTGCGGTCTCATAGGCTTCGGCGGTGACGTAGATGGTTGCTGGCATGGGGACTCCTTCTGGGAAAAATTTAGGTGGGTGGAAGCGACGCAAGCGACGACGTGACGAGCCCTGCCTGTATTGGCGTCGGGTGCGACAGGTGCGACGGGTGCTGTGGGTACTCTGAAATACTGAAATGCTGCGATGCTGAAAAACTGCGGGACTGCTGGTGGTGTGGAAAGTTGAAACTCGGAGGGGATGAGACGAGGATTGGTGACGTGCTGCTGGTGCTGCTTACTGCTAATGCTGGCTGGCGATTACGAACCCTTTCTTGATTAACTTGGATTTATGCCGCTGCTCGACCTGCACGCGATCCGGCTGGAATAGCTCCATGCTGCGTGTGCCGATAACTGCATGGGCAACCTTGTGACGTATTGCATCGTGTATAGCATCCTCGCCGATTACAGGATCGAAGAAGAAGCCCTTGTTGAAACCGACACGATCAACGGCATACTGAGCGTTGAAGATGAAGCGCTTGGCATCGGTGGCCGAGTGCATCAAGATCAGCTGAATAGACTTCCCGGCCCTCGCTGACTTGCCCATGAAGTAGCGAGGATAGGCACCTTCCGGCGATACTTCCTTGAAGGCGAATCCGAATTGATCCGACAGGGAATCCATTACACCGGTGTTGAGCGCGATGACGTCAATATCGTTGTATTCAAGATGCACTGTTGGCTCCACCAGGTGCTTCACAAACCCTCCGAACAGATAGGCGTCGGAATGGGCCATCAGGAATCCCGTGAGTGCCGCATTGTCCTGCACGATCTCATGGCCTGTGCATTCGACATTCGCAAGGTATCGACTATTCAGGCATAACACCTTCGGCACAAATACAGTCCCTTGATGGCCGAACGACATAGCCACTGGATCGACCGGGAAGATGCTGTTGAAGTTCTCGCGCAACACAAGCCGCCTCCCCAACCGCCTATGCAATGCCGCATACTGTGGCTTGAGTTCCAGCAGATCGGCCATAGGCAACGGCGGCAGCACTAAGGAGAACTCAATGTCGAGCTTCTGGCCGGCACTACGCCAATACTGCTGGTGGTGATCCAGCTGCTGCAGAACATCGTCATCAAGGGAAATCGAAACGTGATCGGCGATTCCTTTCAGCTTCGCCACATGCTGCACCTCCCTGGTAATGACCCGAACCTTGTAGCCCTCGGCCTTGATGGTGTCGGACATTGACAGCAATGCGGGAAAGTTCTCATCGAATCGGTACAGGGGATCGCCTCCTCCGCTGATCGTGATAAACGACTTCCTGCACTGCCGTATGAATGCCGTGACGGCTGCTGCTGATTGGGCTCCTTGGGGCAGCATCGGGGAGCCGCGCCAGTTGCAGTAAGAGCAGGCTTTGGCACAGCCGAATCCTCGCTGCTTCCAGTTGACGATGATCGTGTAGTTGGTGTGCTTGGTGGTGGATATGGACATAACGCTCCTTTCATGGACAAAAAAAATGGCCCACCCACCGGATGGTGAGCAGGCCAACTTGAATACAGCTTGTGTGGACTACATTACTTAGTTCGCGCCCCTCTTTGGAATGCAGCGATAGACTTCTTCGGCAATCCCCGACAGTGGGCTCGTTTCAGCGCTTACCGCCTCGCTGTCCTTGCCGAAGCTCTGGCAATGTTCACGAGCGACCACTTGAGCGCGTACCGAGGTGGTCAAGCCGGGATCGTATTTGACCTTGATCCCGTTGGCATCGGCGTTCTCGACATGGTGCGCCGCGCCCCATACAGCCACGCATCCCGACAACAGAGCACAGAGTCCCATCGACATTGCGCCTTTTGCATACTGCATCTCTTCTCCCTTTCTATATTTTATAAACTATTTATATCAAAAATCACAAGTCATACGTTCAGACTTGTGTTGCTTAGGGAATAGCGGGTTCCGCTTTCGGCCTAAATCTAGTCGCAACAGTCACGCCTGCGATACTGAAAAAGATCTCGGAAGAGAAGAAGCCGAACACGGCCCACTGGGCTTCAAAGAACGCGATCAATATCACTGACCAGACGAGGCAAGCGGCCAGTTCAAGGTAGAACATGCCGACGATGACTTGGAACCCCTTCTTCATTGAGGCTACAAAAATCAGTATTGCGGTCGGCAGATAGAACATCTCAGGGTGCATCCACACATCCATGTGGACTACGTTGGCGATGCTGTCGATGTACCCCATAGAGTCCATGATCTTATTGACGACAAGCGCACCGACAATCGCCGCCGAGGTGCTGCCGATCACCCGCCCAAAGAACTCCGTCGGCGGGGCCCCTTTCAGCAGATGTTTCTTAATGAGGCTCGGGCCGGTCATAATTTCCAACCGAGGAGGACTAATCTCCACCTCAGGCCTGTGGTCTTCCTTGGCTTCCCCCTGGCGCTGCCCGCCGACGAGCACGACGATCCCGGCGAGAAATGCCACGCATCCAACGATCAGCAAGTTCTGACGCTGGGCCATAAGGTTCATGTTGACGATGCCGCTATCGCCTACTGTCACATCCATAGTGAAGGCGACGACCGCGACTATTGCCCCCAGCACCATCAGTAAGTTCGCCAATTTCTTCATAAAGTCCTTTGTGTGAACGCCCTTTAAATAGGGCTGGGTTAACGCTGAAGTCGAGCTACTTGACATGAAAATTTCTTACCGCCACACCTCCTTGCCAAATTGGCTAAAAATTTTACCGAATATATTGCATTTAGTCATCTTTAAGATGTATATAGTCATCATTTAGGATGATATGATCTGTAGATAGATGAGCCCAGGTCTCGGATGCTTAGGGGATGAAAAAGTCTCTCCCTACCAGCGCCAAAGACACGTTTAGCAAGAACATCGGCTTGGTGCGCCGTGTGAAAAACCTATCCCAAGAGAAGCTTGCCGAGATGGCGAATCTGCATAGGACGTATGTGGGTCAGATCGAAAGGGGGGATGTAACGCCAACCTTAGAGGCGGCAGAGCGAGTGGCCCAAGCACTTGGCTTAGAACTCTGGGAGGTACTCCAGCCTAGTTTTAGTCTTGATGCCATCATTAACGAAGGCCGATAGCTAAGCTTGCGCAGTAAAATAGTATATAAACAATAAAATAGCGTCCAGCAAACATAGTCATGAGCCTAGAATTTCTTCGCACTCCTTTCGAAAAAGCCAATTACTTGGCCACGCTGCTCTCTTCTCACGCGAGTGGAGGCAATGCCGACACAAACGAATACAGCACCCTTAGGCAAGAAATGCTGTCCATGCCCGAAATTGAGGATCTTGTGCCGTCGTTTGTTCGGCTAAATCGCGACTTAGCGTCTTTCTGGCACTTCATTCAACCTAAATTCAAAAGCTACAAGGAACGCCGTACCTTCATTTCAGAACAGTTCACCCCATTACTCGACTTTCTGGAGTTCGGACAAAAGAAGTTGAATGATGTGCCAAAGCCGGTCACTAATCCATTAGCGAATACGGTAGAAGTTTCTACCACCAGAGTTGCAAGCGAACCTATTACACGAAACAAGCGAAAAGTCTTCATCGTTCATGGTCGCGACAACGAAGCGAAGCAGGAGGTGGCACGTTTTATTTCAGGCTTAGGACTTGAACCAATCATTCTGCACGAGCAAGCCAGTTCAGGCATGACGATTATTGAAAAAATTGAGCGATACGCAAATGATGCTGACTTCGCACTCGTCCTTTACACACCTTGCGATCACGGACGCGGGGCACTTGACACCAAAGTATCGCCTCGCAACCGCGCTCGACAGAATGTTGTCTTCGAACATGGATATTTGATGGCAAAATTAGGACGAGAAAATGTCTGTGCGCTGGTGAAGGGCGATATAGAAACTCCTAACGACATCAGCGGAGTCGTCTACGTCACGCTCGATACCTTCGGCGGTTGGAAAAACGATGTAACAAAAGAGTTAAAAGCTTGTGGCTATCTCATAAAAAGCGAATTGTAACTTTACGATAAGCCGTCTCGACACGTTATTCAGAACATGGTGCCTAAGCACAGATTCTGAGGGAAATTATGAGCTACCTAAATGCATCCGGCTTCTGGAAGAATTTTCGACTCGGCGACGAACTACACATTGCAGGTTCGTTTATTTACAATGGACTGCGCAGATATCACGAACTGCAACAGCTCGAATATACGGATGAGGTATTCGACTTTCTTTACAATCTGGCAGTTGGTATCGAACGTTTATTGAAAATTGCGATTGTTTTGCATGAACATTCCGACCTATCCGATCAGGAAGCATTAGAACAGTCACTCATTACTCATAGTCACTTAGATCTGGTCGCACGTTTACGCCAACGTTCAGCAATCAAATTTAGCAAGCCCCAGAATGAACTTCTTCAACTCCTTGGAACATTTTACAAAACACTTCGCTACGATCGATTTTCAATTAACTCTGTGAGCCAGAGCCGGAAAGAGACTGCGGCGATTCTTGCCTTTTTCAGCAAGCATCTTAAGGTTGATTTCCCTGAGCGGAGCTCCCTATTTGGAACACCGAATGAAGACCGTTTTCGTGATTTTATCCAACGCACGGTATTGAAGATATCGCAAACTCTGTACGATGTCATCGCGGCGCGATCTAGTGCACTTGGACTATATACCTACGAACTACGTAGTGGATCGAAGGCCGAAAGCATCTTTTTGCGGAAAGTGAAAATTGCGGATGAGGATGTGCTATGGAAGGAGCTACTCATATTTTTGATGAATACCGCTCCTACAACTGGCTATCTTAAATTTCTCAAACAGATTGAGCCATTAAACTTCGACCCAGCATTATTGCGCGACTATCTGAATTGTTTCAAATCTGATGCCTCGAAGGCCGCTGTGATGGACGAGTTGGACTGGCACTATGGCGAAATGGACACGTCAATTCGAAACGAACGTTTCGTCACCATAGGAATAATTGGGGCGGAGAATGTCTATTTTCACGATCCGGAAGATGATGAGTCGGTCGAGGAAGATGACGACGAGAGCATTTGACCGTCGGCCTGGCGTGTCGCGCGCCTGCCGAGTCCTTTCAGCACGCGAGCCTAGCTCAAGGGCCACCCCATCCAAGCGAGGATCTCTGAATGCCCCCCATTGAAGCAGCGTTAATTGGACTTGTCGGAGTCCTACTCGGGATTTTAATCAATGAAATACTTCGCAGGAAGAATCGTATCGAAGGGTACGCCGCACGAGTATTTGATAAGCGACTGGAGATTTACGAGGGCTTGTACGAGCGCATCGGAGTTGCAGGAGAAGTAGCCATAGATTTAATAAAAAATCCGGAATACTCATCTGAACAACGGCATGAACTTGTTTCGACGGCGATTCACGCCATAGCTACTTGGTGCGACACCAACGATATGTATATCAACGAAGAGCTAACTGTTCATTGCGTACCGCTGTTGATGGGCGTTGAAGATATATATGAAATAGCTGACGCCAAAGAAAAAGACGATCGCATCAAACAGTTTCGAGAAGATTTTAGGCGAGCGAAGAAGATGATCCGGAAAGAAGCTGGTATAGAGGATATCGAAAGAATGTTTTCCAGCATAGTAAGACCGAAGCGCTCCAGTGCAATTATCGATCACTATCGATCCCAAAAAAAGAAGCTTAACGCAAAAGGCAAGTGGGATTGATTGGCAAATTTCAGCGATACAAAAAAAACTTCTATCAATCGACACACTCAAGGCCATATGTTGGATTTATCAAACTTGATTCCTATTTCCGCCGTGGTGGCGGTTGGGTTGTTTTGCACAAAAGAGCGCTTGGAGTTTGTGCGCCGACGAGATGCTGATGCACGCAAAATCACTGCATTGAAACTCTTGGTTGCGCGTGAATGCGAGCTCAATCACTGGACGATAAAGTCGTACGTGAGGGTCGTCAATGCATTGAAAGAGGAAGCTGAGATTGAAGTAGAAGAAGAGCGCGCGTCGTTCGCAATTATAGAGGCAGCTAGCGAAAAACTATTCTTCCGTACTATACAGCCTGATGGCAGTGAAGGCGGCCAAATGTGGCTACCAAATGTTCACAGGGAGGTACTTGGGAAATATCTTCTCGATATTGCCACGTTAGATAAAGATTTTTTTGATGTTGCAGAGCATGCGTATGATGCTTTGGCCGAAGTTCAGCATATCCAAGACCACATTCGTGAACGAGAAAATAAACCGGGGTTTATCGACCTAGCAGACTATGACCATGGGCTAGGAGAATATTCACTTGTAGAGCTTAACGACGCGAAGGCCGCACTTAACAAGTTGTATCAGTTCTGCACAAGCCACGAGCTGAGTAATCATCGATTACGCTAACTTGGGGCACTTGCACAAGATGCGCCCCCGACGTACAGCCAGGACGACCACGAACGTCCCGCATGCAAATCATGTGTGTCCACGTTTAATCGCCCTCCCCCCGTGTCCCGGCCGACCATCGACCGGCTTACAGACTGCCAGCCTTGGCCACGCAAGCCCAACCCAAGGCCCCGCTCATCCCCTCGCGCCAACGGCTCACCACGGCCCACTATACGCAAATAAACGGCCCCTAAAACGCAAAAACCCAACCGGCTTAGGGCTGGGTTCTTACTACTGAAAGCGCTCATCCTTGAAATTCGTGTCTGACCAATTGGTATTGGCGATTTGGCGGCTCAACAACATAAATAGGAATATGCAATGCAGCAGCCTCTATTGCTCGGATGACAACCCGAGCGTGGTCTTCAGTAATTCGACTTCCCAACGTTACACTTTCAATAGCAGACTTATCGAAGGCATAGATACCTGCACCGTGATGATCGCTCAAGATTCGGACACCCTCTTGATCTAAGTACCCATTTTGCTGGGCTATCGACATGCGCTCCGAATCACTCATTGGACGTTTAACAATACGCCACTCAGACTCGTACTGCCAACACTCAGCCTTCGTTAATAGTGCTTTTTGAAAGATCGTTTCCTGATCATCCTGTGGTCGTTGAATGACAGGGAATTCAGGAACGTATTCAACTTTAAATGCTATTCGGAAGAAATCGATGTCTGTTCGAAACCCAATGCATATTCCGGCATGTTGTTTTGCGTAGTGAGACCACAGCAACATGTTATCCCAGCGCTCGGCCAGGCAAAGTATCCCGACATTGTCTAGTGTGGCCTCATCACTATCAACACTCGGTGACTTAAGACGCTGGAGGGCCTGATTGACCTTTTGCATTCTCTCTGCGGGGGTCCAGTGAGGCTGTTCTGCTTTGAATCTTTCAAGGAGCCATTTACGGCCCACCTTCGACTGATCAACTTGGTAAGCTGAGCGTGAGTCGTAGGGGTCGTTAAAACTAGTGCGGCTTGAGAACAGCATCGACTCCCCATTCATCAACTGCGGGAGCCAGTCCTCTACCGGAAGGTACTTATACAAAATAGGTGGCGGAGTTATTTTCAAGGGATACCTCTTGGAACAAAAAAAAACCAGCTAACAATTTAGCATTAACTGCTACGAGCAGGAACTCATGTGCTGCCCCGGCCTCGGCAGCAGCCTCCCTCCGCCATACAAACTCAGTTCTAGCTTCTAAACAGACCCCGAAAAGAAAAAACCCAACCGCGTTAGGGCTGGGTTCTCAGGATATGACTTTTGGGGACAAGGCGAGAGAATACTAGTCGTCGATGCACGTTTTACTAATAACCATAGGTTACGCCTTCCCCCAAAATTGCTTGAATCTGCGCAAGGAATGCATGAATTTCAGTAAATCGCAATTCGGAGCTTGACGGCCCCATTGCCGGCTGAGTTACTCCAGCAGATGGAGGCCATCTTCTACTATCAATTTCTGGCATTGCCTCTTTAGCTAAGGCAAGGAGATTGTTGTAGTTCTCCGCAAACACTTTAGACGGTTTGATCTCGCGTTCCTTAGCAGGAAGCTTTTCGAGTGCACCAATTGCTCCTACCACCTGCTGCATCAACTGATCTGCGGTGACTGCCATTGCAATTCTCCTTGAAGTGATGGAATTATTATTACACATTAGTAGTTGCGGCATCACCACTTCTTCCAGCACAGCACACGCGGTCGTTAGTTGCGAACGAAACCGCACCGTGAAATACCGCTCATGTTCGGGATGGCCACCTACGAGTTCGGTCGCCCTGCACTCGCGTCCCGGCCCGCCATCGAGGAGCGTGCAGAGTGCCCCGGTGTGCAGCGCGAGCCCAGTCTAAGGGGCAGCGCATCCCCACACGCCAACGACCTCACCACGGCCCACTATGCGCAAATAAACGAGCCCTGAAACGCAAAAACCCAACCGGGTCAGGGCTGGGTTCTTGGCATGCTGCTGTATTCTGGCTCCCCGACCTGGACTCGAACCAGGGACCTGCGGATTAACAGTCCGTCGCTCTACCGACTGAGCTATCAGGGAAAAGAGGCCGTATTATATACGGCCATTTGCAGCCTGTCCAGTGTCAGGCTGCGAGGGCTTTAGAAGGAGCCCTTGAACTGCACACCCCATTGACGCGGCTCGTTGGTGAAGCCGGTCAGGTTGTTGAAGTCGATGGCGCCGGTGATGCGCTGCTGGTCGGTGATGTTGCGGCCGAACACTGCCACTTCATACTTGCCGCCGTCCCAGTTGTAGCCGACGCGCAGGCCGCCTTCGGTCAGCGGCTTGCCGGTGAATTCAGCTGCTTCGTACAGGAAGAAGTTCACCTTGGTGCGGTAGGACCAGTCGGTCAGCACGAACAGGTTGCCGTCCGCCAGCGGGTAGTTGTAGCGGGCGGTCGCGTTCAGGATCCATTTCGGCGCTTGCGGCAGTGCGTTGCCGTCGATGACGACGCGGCCAGCAGCGTTGATCGGGTCCAGCACGGTGCAGGTCGGGCACTTGTTGACCGACAGCGAAGGATCGCGCAGCTGGGTGTAGTTGTACGACGCCGATGCCGATACCTTGAAGTCGTTGGTCACGAAGCCTTCGATTTCGCCTTCGATACCACGGCCCTTGGTCTTGGCAGCGTTGATCAGACGGGTCACGTTCGAATTGCCGCCAACCACGGTCAGCTGCTGGTTCTTCACGTCGTAGTCGAACACGCTCAGCGAAGCGCGGGCACGGCGGTTCCACAGGTCGGCCTTCACACCGGCTTCATAGGAAGTAATGGTTTCAGCGTCAGCCACGGAGATCGGCACGGAGGTCGAAGCAGCAGCGATGGACGGTGCGCGGAAGCCGGTGGCAACGCGGGCGTACACGCTCACGTCGTTGTTCAGCTTGTAGGTGCCGCTCAGGTCCCAGTTGACCTTGTGCTTGCTCTCGTCAACGCCGGCTGGACCAACCAGCACGATGTTGGTGGCTTCAACGGTGTTGAAGTCCTTCTTGTCGTTGGTGTAGCGCAGGCCGGCACGGACGGTGAAGTCTTCGGTCACGGCGTAGTTCACGGAACCGAAGGCAGCCCAGGCCTTGTTTTCCTGACGCGACAGCACGCGGCTGGTGCGGGCGCCGGCAACGCTGTAGTTGTCCTGGCCGGCGGTACCATCTTCGTCGAAGTAGTACAGGCCTGCCTGCCAGTTCAGAGGACCGGCGTATTTGGACTCAATACGGAATTCCTGCGAGTATTGCTTCAGGTCAGGGAACACGCTGGCGGTTTCAACCTGGAACGGTACGGCCGGGAAGTTGCCCGGATTGCCGCCGTCGATGTCGCCGCGCGAATCGTACTGCGAAATGGTTTCGTAGCCGGTGATCGAGTACAGCTTGTGCTGGCCCAGGTCCCAGCTCAGACGCACGTTGGCGCCGCGGGTGGTCAGGCGCTGGCCGGCCTGGCCGTTGATCGCCACTTTCTCGTCATCGAAGCCGTCCACCAGGTCGTTGGTGCCCTTCTTGATGATGTTGGCGCGGAACAGACGCGAGTTGCCGGTGGTCGAACGCTGGTGCACGTTGAACAGGGCGTTGAACTGGCCGTTCGGCTGGTACAGCACCTGCACGCGCTCGGCGTGTTCGTTGTAGCCTTCGTAGGCATCCTTCTCGCCGGTGTAGGTGTTGTCCACGTAGTCGTCGCGGTGGCTGCGCAGGGTCGAAACGCGCATTGCCCACTCTTTCGACAGAGGGATGTTGGCAGCCGCTTCCACGTTGGCGGTAGCGTTGGTGCCGTAGGACAGGTTGTAGTAGCCTTCCACGCCTTTCAGCGATGGCTTGGCGGATTCGAACTTGACTACGCCGGCCGGGGTGTTACGGCCGAACAGGGTGCCTTGCGGGCCGCGCAGCACTTCCACGCCGGCCAGGTCGAACATCGGGAAGCCCTTCAGGATCGGGTTTTCCTGCACGATGTCGTCATAGATCAGGGAAACTGGCTGCGATGCAAACACGCTGAAGTCGGCATTGCCGTAGCCGCGGATGTAGAAGCGCGGGAATACACGGCCGGTCGAGGATTCGACGTTCAGGGATGGGGTCTTACCAGCCAGCACGCGGATATCCTGGCCGCCGGACAGCAGGATGTCCAGCTTCTCATCCTTGATCATCGATACGGAAACAGGCACTTCGCGGATGTTTTCAGCGCGGCGCTGGGCGGTCACGGTAACCACTTCCAGTTTGCCGGCTTCGGCTTGCTGCGCTTCCTGAGCGATAGCAGCCAGCGGCATCACAGCAGTCAGAGCCAGCAGACGCTTATGCATCTTGGACAGTTTGATCATTTTATTTCCTTGTTCTTCATAAAGGTGATTGACATGGTCTCCTGTCCCCTTCCTGGTCTTACGCCGGGCGGTACTGGTTTTCTGCTGCTATTTTTGTAAGCTTTTCAGTTTGCCTTGATCCGCGAGGCAAAAAAATGAGCGCGAATTATATACCTGCTATAAGATTTCAGCCATACCAAGATGCTGCACATATGCTAATAAGTGGTCCTTAGACGTAGCTCAAAATGCATCAAATCAGGGCTCCTAGACTGGCCTGATCCCCTGCGGGGGATGCAACCAGTCGAAGGAGCCAGTCATGAAAAATTTTCCTGCAGAGATGTCCCACACCTCGGGTGCGCCGCTCGCACTCGAAGCCACCCGCATGCTGATCGCCTTCCGCCAGGCGCATGAGCGCGAGGAGGTTTTGCAGTTCCTGCACAGCCAGGAACTGTTCCTGGAAGACGAACCGGAAGCCGGCGCCGGCGTGCCCGGCGAACGGATCAACCACACGAAGACGCGCTATTTCGTCCAGGCGCGCC
>JGI25159J45721_1000154_pt1 | contig 32025 bp, 26 predicted proteins | sample AraplaMF_Cvi_mLB_FD_45721 | JGI IMG/M metagenome (IMG submission 45721)
ATTGTGGTCGAGGACGTGCTTGCCGCGCTCGGCAAGCTGGGACTGGCTTCGCGCGAGCGCTCGCGGGCCAAGATCATCGCCGTCACCGGTTCGGTCGGCAAGACGACGACGAAGGAGATGCTGCGCCATGTGCTCTCTCCCTCCGGCAAGGTCCACGCATCCGTTGCGTCCTTCAACAATCACTGGGGTGTGCCGCTGACCTTGGCACGCATGCCGATCGACACCTATTTCGGGGTCTTCGAGGTCGGCATGAACCATCCGGACGAGATCCGGCCGCTGGTAAAGATGATCCGCCCGCATGTGGCCGTCATCACGACGATCGCGCCAGCCCATCTCGGCAATTTCCAGAACGTTCAGGAAATCGCTGCCGCCAAGGCGGAGATTTTCGAAGGGCTGGAACCCAACGGCGACGTCATCCTCAACCGCGACAACGATCAGTTCAATTTCCTGGAGCAAACCGCCCAGGCGCTCGGCATCATGAAGATCCATTCCTTCGGTCAGCATGCCAAGGCCGAGTTCCGGCTGGCTGAATTCAACGGCTCGGACGAAAGCTCGACGCTCTGGATGACCGTCGGAGGGGATACCAAGGAGGTGCGCATCGGCGCACCCGGGCGCCACATCGCTGAAAACGCGTTGGCCGCGTTGGGCGTGGTGACGATCGTCGGCGCCAGCCTCGACAAGGCAATCGAGGCGCTCGCGACGCTGAAGCCGGAGAAGGGCAGGGGCAAGCGCCACAGGCTTCCGATCGGCAATGGCAGCTTCACGCTGATCGACGAGAGCTACAACGCCAATCCGGCCTCCATGCGCGCGGCGATCGCGCTGCTTGCGGATGCCGAACCGACCGGTCGCGGACGCCGCATTGCCGTGCTCGGCGACATGCTGGAAATGGGNGAATTTGCCGAGCAGGTCCATACGGAACTTGCCGGCCCGCTNCTGGCTGCCGGTCTCGAACATGTCTGGCTCGCCGGGCCCGAGATGGTGGCGCTGAAAGAATCGCTTCCNGACAGCGTCGCGGTCGAGCACCGCGAGACGACGGAAGAATTGCTGGAATTCGTACTGAACTCGGTCGCACCNGGCGACGTGTTGATGGTGAAGTCGTCTCTGGGGATCGGTTTCGGCAAGATTGTCGCCGCGCTCCTTGACAAGTACCCACCAGTTTCAGACACGCAACGCGAACTATGATCGGGTAAAAGGGGCCTTGAATGCTGATTTGGCTAGTCGAACTGTCGGAATATTTCAAATTTCTGAATTTGTTCAGGTACATTACCTTCCGAGCTGGTGCTGCTCTCTTCACCTCCGCTTTGATCGTCTTCCTTTTCGGCCCGGCCATCATCAATTCGCTGCGCATCCGGCAGGGAAAAGGCCAGCCGATCCGCGCCGACGGGCCGCAGACGCATTTCAAGAAGGCCGGCACGCCGACCATGGGCGGCCTGATGATCCTGGCCGGCATTGTCGGCGCATCGTTGCTCTGGGCCGATCTGTCCAACGTCTACGTGGTGGCGACTCTGCTCGTGACGCTCGGCTTCGGCGCGATCGGCTTCTATGACGACTATCTCAAGGTCACCAAGCAGAGCCACAAGGGCTTTTCCGGCAAGGCGCGTCTCGGCATCGAGTTTATCATTGCGGGTATTGCCGTTTATTTCATGATGCGCGCGGCGCTTGCCTCCGGCCCCGCCGGCTCGACCTTCGGCTCCTCGATCGCTTTCCCCTTCTTCAAGGACTTCATGATCAATATCGGCATCATGTTCGTTGTCTTTGGCGGTTTCGTCATCGTCGGCGCCGGCAATGCCGTGAACCTGACCGACGGCCTCGATGGGCTTGCCATCGTCCCCGTCATGATTGCCGCGGCCGCTTTCGGCATCATCGCCTATCTCGCCGGTAACGCCGTCTTTGCAAATTACCTGCAGATCAATTTCGTGCCCGGTACCGGCGAACTTGCCGTCGTGCTGGGCGCCGTCATCGGTGCCGGCCTCGGCTTCCTGTGGTTTAACGCGCCGCCGGCCGCCATCTTCATGGGCGATACCGGGTCGCTCGCGCTCGGCGGCACGATCGGTACCGTCGCCGTTGCCACGAAGCATGAGATCGTCATGGCGATCGTCGGCGGCCTGTTCGTCATGGAGACGCTCTCGGTCATCATCCAGGTCGGCTTTTTCAAGATGACCGGCCGGCGCGTCTTCCTCATGGCGCCGATCCACCATCACTTCGAAAAGAAGGGCTGGACGGAAAGCCAGGTGGTGATCCGCTTCTGGATCATCGCCGTCGGCCTCGCCATGCTCGGCCTTTCCACCCTGAAGCTCCGGTGAGGCCGTCATGATCCCCGTCACGACGCTTGCAGGAAAGAAGGTCGCCCTCTTCGGTCTCGGCGGTTCCGGCTTCGCGACCGCCAAGGCGCTGGTTGCGGGTGGCGCCGATGTCATTGCCTGGGACGACAATCCTGACAGCGTCGCCAAGGCCGCGGCAGAGGGCATCACCACTGCCGATCTGCATGGGATCGACTGGAGCGCTCAGGCGCTCTTCGTGCTTTCGCCCGGCGTGCCGCTCACCCATCCGAAGCCTCACTGGACGGTCGACCTCGCGCGTGCCGCCGGCGTCGATATCGTCGGTGACGTCGAACTCTTTGTGCGCGAGCGGCGGGCGCATGCTCCCGATTGCCCTTTCATCGCGATCACAGGAACCAACGGTAAATCGACCACCACGGCTCTGATTGCCCATATCCTGAAATCGAGCGGCCGCGACACGCAGCTCGGGGGCAATATCGGCACGGCCGTGCTGACACTCGATCCACCGAAGGCCGAGCGCTACTTCGTCGTCGAATGCTCCTCCTATCAGATCGACCTTGCGCCGACGCTCAACCCGTCCGCCGGCATCCTTCTCAACCTGACGCCCGATCATCTCGATCGCCACGGCACGATGCAGCATTATGCCGATGTCAAGGAACGGCTGGTCGCCGGTAGCGGCGTCGCTGTTGTCGGCGTCGACGACAGCCATTCGGCGCTGATTGCCGATCGCATCGAGCGGACAGGGGTAAAGGTTATCAGGATCTCGCGCCGCAATGTTCTGGCCGACGGCGTCTACGCCGAGGGCACGAAACTCATCCAGGCCACGAGCGGCGCCATGCTGCCCTTCGTCGATCTCGATGGCATCCAGACGCTGCGCGGCAGCCATAATGCGCAGAACGCGGCTGCTGCAGTCGCCGCCTGCCTTGCCGTCGGCGTTTCCGCCGAAGAGATCCGCGCCGGCCTTGCATCCTTCCCCGGTCTCAAACATCGCATGCAGCCCGTTGGCCAGCGCGGCAATGTCGTCTTCGTCAACGATTCCAAGGCGACGAACGCGGATGCTGCGGCTCCGGCACTTTCGAGCTACAGCAGGATCTACTGGATTGCCGGCGGTTTGCCGAAGGCCGGTGGTATCACGACACTCGCGCCCTATTTCCCGCGCATCGCCAAGGCCTATCTGATCGGCGAGGCGGCGGCGGAATTTGCCGCGACGCTCGGCGAGGCAGCACCCTACGAGATATCCGGCACGCTGGAACGGGCCGTAGCGCATGCGGCAGCTGATGCGGACAAGGATGAGACCGGTCCCGTGGCCGTGATGTTATCCCCGGCTTGCGCAAGCTTCGACCAGTACAAGAATTTTGAAGTCAGGGGCGATGCCTTTGTCGGCCATGTGGCCGCCCTTGACGGCGTGACCATGCTGATCAATTCGGCAACAGGAGGCAAATGACATGGTGAGCCGCGCGGAACGTGGAGCATTGGCCGATTGGTTCTGGACCATCGACCGCTTTTTCCTGGCATTGTTCCTCTTCCTGATGGGGATCGGCTTCATGCTCTCGTTTGCGGCGTCGCCCGCGGTTGCCGAGCGCATCGGCCTCGAACCCTTCCACTTCGTCAAGCGCCATGCCGCGTTCATGATCCCGTCGATCGCGGTCATGCTCGGCCTTTCCTTCCTGACGCCGCGCCAGATACGGCGCACCGCCATCATCCTGCTGATCGTTGCACTCGCGATGATGCTGCTGGTGCTGTTCTTCGGCCAGGAGGTCAAGGGCGGCAGGCGCTGGATCTGGATCGCCGGACTTTCCATTCAGCCGTCGGAATTCATGAAGCCGGCCTTCGTCGTCGTTTGCGCTTGGCTCTTTGCCGAACATGCGCGCCAGCCGGAGATACCGGGCAATCTCTTCGCCATCATCCTGTTTGGCATTGTCGTCGCTCTTCTTGTCGCTCAGCCAGACCTTGGTCAGACGATCCTGACGACGGCCGTCTGGGGCGGCATGTTCTTCATGGCTGGCATGCCGTGGCTATGGATCATCGTGCTGGGCGCAGGCGGTGCCGGTGGCCTCGTGACCGCCTATTACGTCTTCCCGCACGTGGCGGGCCGAATAAACAAGTTCCTCACCGGCGAAGGCGACACCTTCCAGATCGATACCGCCCGCGAAGCGATCATTCGCGGCGACTGGTTCGGGCAGGGGCCGGGCGAAGGTATCGTCAAGCGCATCATCCCGGACGCCCATACCGACTTCATCTTCTCGGTCGCGGCCGAGGAGTTCGGCATCGTCTTCTGCATCGCGCTCGTTGCCATCTTCACCGTGCTGGTGTTGCGCGGCCTGTCTCATGCCTATCGCGAACGCAACGACTTCAACCGCTTTGCGGTCGCTGGCCTCGTGCTGCAGATGGGTATCCAGTCAATCATCAATATCGGCGTCAATCTCGAACTTTTGCCGGCCAAGGGCATGACGCTGCCGCTGATTTCCTATGGCGGCTCGTCCATGGTGGCAATCTGCGTGACGGCCGGCTTCATTCTGGCGCTGACACGCCATCGCCCGGAAAAACGTGCGCAGGACCGGAGCCTCTTCCGCGTGCCGCACGGCATGCCGGCGGAGTAAGGGTATTATGAGCAGGGGCATCGTCCTTCTTGCCGCCGGTGGCACCGGTGGCCACGTCTTTCCGGCAGAGGCGCTTGCCTTCAAGCTGAGAGAGCGCGGCTATTCCGTGCATCTCGTAACTGACAGCCGCGCCGAGCGTTATGCCGGCAAGTTCCCGGCCGACGAGATCCATGTCGTGCCGTCGGCAACGATCGGTTCCAAGAACCCTGTGGCCGTTGCCCGTTCTCTGTGGAAGCTCTGGACCGGAATGCGCAGCGCAAAGCGGCTGATCCAGCGGCTGAAACCGGTGGTCGTCGTCGGCTTCGGCGGCTATCCGACCGTGCCTCCGCTGCTTGCCGCCACGCGTCTCGGCGTGCCTTCCATGCTGCATGAGCAGAATGCTGTGATGGGGCGCGCCAACAAGGCGCTTGCGCCGCGCGTCAGGGCGATTGCCGGCGGTTTCCTGCCTGAAAGCGGCGGCACTTTTTCCGACAAGACGGTTGCGACCGGCAATCCCGTCCGGCCGGCCATCCTTGCCGCGGCCGAACAGCCTTACAACCCTTCGCATCCGGGAGAGGATTTCAACCTCGTGGTCTTCGGCGGCAGCCAGGGCGCGCAATATTTCTCCAAGGCGATGCCGACGGCCATCAGCCTGATCGACGATGCGCTGCGCGCGCGGCTGAAGGTGACGCAGCAGGTTCGCCCTGAAGATATGGATATGGTGAGCGGCTGTGTGGCGCAGTTGCAGATGGGCGCGGATATCGCGCCGTTTTTCAACGACATGGCGGAGCGCCTTGCCAAAGCGCATCTCGTCATCTGCCGTTCCGGCGCCTCGACGGTTTCGGAAATTTCGGTGATNGGGCGTCCGGCGGTGCTGGTGCCTTATCCGCATGCGCTCGACCACGATCAGGCGGCGAATGCGGCGGCGCTCGCGGCAACCGGTGGGGCCAAGGTGATCGCACAGTCGGAGTTGTCTCCGGAGCGTATCGCCTCCATCCTGACGCATGTGATGAACGACCCGGAAAAACTTGCCAGCATGGCGGCGGCCGCCAAGCTCGCAGGAAAACCGGATGCAGCAAACTTGCTTGCCGACATGGTTGAGGCTATTGCGGCCGGCAAGACAGTTGCAGAATTCAAGGGGGCACGCGCATGAAGCTGCCGAAGGCAATAGGCCTAGTCCATTTCATCGGCATTGGCGGTATCGGCATGAGCGGTATCGCAGAAGTGCTGCACAATCTCGGCCACAGGGTGCAGGGATCGGATCAGTCCGACAGCGCCAATGTCCAGCGCCTGCGTGACAAGGGCATCGAGGTCTTCGTCGGCCACAAGGCGGAAAACCTCGGCGACGCCGAAGTGGTCGTCGTCTCGACCGCGATCAAGAAGAGCAATCCGGAACTCGTCGCCGCGCGCGAGAAGTTGCTGCCGGTCGTGCGCCGTGCCGAAATGCTGGCCGAGCTGATGCGCTTCCGAAATGCGATCGCGATCGGCGGTACGCATGGCAAGACGACAACGACCTCGCTGGTCGCTACGCTTCTCGAAGCCGGCGGGCTGGATCCGACCGTCATCAACGGCGGCATCATCAATGCTTATGGCACGAATGCGCGCATGGGCGAGGGTGAGTGGATGGTGGTCGAGGCCGACGAGTCCGACGGCACCTTCCTGAAACTGCCAGCCGATGTCGCCGTTATCACCAATATCGACCCCGAGCATCTCGACCACTACGGCAATTTCGATGCCGTCCGCGCCGCCTTTCGCCAGTTCGTCGAGAATGTGCCTTTCTACGGTTTCGGTGTCATGTGTCTCGATCATCCGGAGGTTCAGGCACTGGTCGGTCGGATCGAAGACCGCAAGGTCATTACCTACGGCGAAAACCCGCAGGCCGACGTTCGCTTCATGAACGTCCGTATCGAAGGCACGCGCTCGATCTTCGATGTGGAGATCCGCCGTCGCCGCACGGGACAGGTCACCCGGCTCGACAATCTCGTCATGCCAATGCCTGGCCGTCACAATATCTCGAATGCCACCGCGGCCATTGCCGTTGCCAACCGGCTTGGCATTTCCCGTGAGGATATCGCCAAGGGGCTTGCCTCCTTCGGCGGCGTGAAGCGTCGCTTCACGCTGACGGGCGAGTGGAACGGCGTGCAGATCTTCGATGACTACGGCCACCATCCGGTCGAGATCAAGGCAGTGCTGCGCGCGGCCCGCGAGGCCTGCAAGGGCCGGATCATCGCCGTGCACCAGCCGCACCGTTACACCCGCCTNTCGAGNNTGTTCGAGGAATTTGCNGCCTGCTTCAACGATGCCGACAGCATTTTCATCGCACCCGTCTATGCCGCGGGTGAGGATGCGATCGAGGGCGCGGATTCGGAATCGCTGATTTCCCGCATCAAATCGGGTGGCCATCGCGACGCGCGCTTCCTTCCTTCGGCGGAAGCTCTACCGCAGATGGTAGCAGAGATTGCAAAACCCGGAGACTTTGTAGTTTTGTTGGGTGCTGGTAGCATTACATATTGGGCAGCAGCGCTGCCGAAGCAGTTGCAAGACCTTTCAGGAAAATNCGCATGAAACAGGTTAACGGAGAAAAGCTACTTGCCTCTCTTGGAGAGGGCGTAAAGGACATTCGTGGCCGGCTGACGCCGGATGCTCCAATGGATCGCGTCACCTGGTTCCGCGCCGGCGGTCTGGCCGAGCTGATGTTCCAGCCGCACGACGAGGAAGACCTGATCGCCTTCCTGAAGATCCTGCCGGATGAAGTGCCGCTGACGGTGGTCGGTGTCGGCTCGAACATCCTGGTGCGTGACGGCGGTATCCCGGGCGTGGTGCTGCGCCTCTCGGCCAAGGGCTTCGGCTTTGTCGAGCTCGCCGGTGAAAACCGCATCGTTGCCGGCGCGATCTGCCCGGACAAGCATGTGGCGGCCATGGCGATGGATAATGGCATCGGTGGTTTTGCCTTCTATTACGGCATTCCGGGCGGTATCGGCGGCGCTGCCCGCATGAATGCCGGCGCCAATGGATCCGAGACGAAGGATCGTGTCGTCGAGGTCCGTGCGATCGACCGCAAGGGCAACAAGCATGTGCTGACGAATGCCGAGATGGGCTATTCCTATCGCCATTCGGATGCTGCCGATGATCTGATCTTCACCTCGGTGCTGTTCGAAGGCTATCCGGATGATCGCGCGAANATCCGCGCCGAAATGGATGCNGTGCGCAATCACCGCGAGACGGTGCAGCCTATTCGTGAAAAGACCGGNGGTTCGACCTTCAAGAATCCCGAGGGTCATTCNGCGTGGAAGCTGATCGACGAGGCGGACTGCCGCGGTCTCGTTATCGGCAGCGCTCAGATGTCGTCGCTTCACTGCAACTTCATGATCAACATGGGGCAGGCTACGGGCTACGATCTCGAATATCTCGGCGAAGAAGTGCGTCGCAAGGTTTTCGAAACGGCCGGCATCAAGCTCGAGTGGGAAATCAAGCGTCTCGGCCTCTTCATGCCGGGCCGCGAGGTTCGCCCCTTCCATGGCATTACATCAGAATAGGCTTCACTTCACCGCGAGCTTGAGGCCTTCACGCGGCGTGACGACGGGCGACCAGCCCAGAACGTCGCGTGCGTGGGATATGTCGACTTGCAATGAGCCGCAGAGGCGCTGAAAGACGGCTTCCTTTCCCGTAATCCTCGCTGCCATGTGCATCAGCGACGGCGGGAAGGGAAGGAGTGCTGGCTTTACGCCAAGCCCTGCGGCGATCCCTTCGATCAATNCTCGNGTCGAAAGATCCTCCCCATCTCCTGCAAGGAAGGTTTCTCCTGCAGCGGCGGGGTGCTGCATGCAGGTGATGATNAGATCGACAAGGTTTTGCACAGCGACCAGTGTGCGACGGTTCTTCAGCGACGCGAAGGGCAGCGGCAGCTTCTTGCGGACAAGGCCGACGAGCAGGGCGAAGTTACCGCGTGCACCGGGACCGTAGACGAGCGGCGGACGGACGATGACGACCTCCATGCCGGTGAGCGTGGCGATCTCGCGCAGGCCGATTTCGCTTTCCATTTTCGAAACGCCATAGGGATCGATGGGCTTCGGTTGGTCGTCGTGCCGGAAGGGGCGGTCGTTCTCCTCACCATTGACCTTGATCGTGCTGATGAAGACGAAGCGCTTCACGCCGGCGCGGGCGGCCTGTCCGGCGAGATTGAGGGTAGAGGCAGTGTTGACGCGGCGAAAATCCGCCAATGGATCGCTCGACTTGTCGTTCATAATGTGAACGCGGGCGGCGAGATGGACGATAACGTCGATGCCTTGGAGGGCAGCGGTCCACTCGGTCGTCTCGGTGATGTCGACGGGAACATGCCTGACATCCAATGGGAAGGCAGAATTTGCGGATCGTGTCGTGGCCGTCACGTCCCAAATCCGTTCCCTGTGCAAACGCTCGACGAGAGGGGCGCCGACGAAGCCGGCAGCGCCGGTGACGAGGCATCGCATGATCTTCTCCCTGTTTGCCGATGGAGGCTCTCGCTAGCCGGAACTGCCGATCGCATCAATAAAAAAAGCCGCGACGGCGACCGTCGCGGCTTTTTGTCCAGACAGTCAGTAGCTCAGACTTCTTCGCGACCCGACAGCAGGATGCAGATCAGGGAGATCGCAGCCGAGGCGGTGAGATAGTAGCCGACGTAATTGAGGCTGTAGGTAGTCGCAAGCCAGGTGGCGATATAGGGAGCAAGCGAAGCGCCGAAGATGCCGCCGAGGTTGAAGGTCATCGAGGCGCCGGTGTAGCGCACCATGGTCGGGAAGGGGGCGGCAAGGGCCGCACCGATCGGGCCATAGGTGAAGCCCATCAGGCCGAGGCCGATGATCGAGCACAGGAAGGCGCCGGTCAGGCCAGCCGTCAAAAGGCTTGCATAGAAGAAGCCGAAGATGGCGATGGCGATCGTCGTCAGAGTCAGGATCATGCGACGCGAGTAGCGGTCAGACAGCCAGCCGGAGAGCGGGATCGTCAGGCCGAAGAAGACGACGCCGACCAGCTGGACGACCAGGAACTGCTCACGCGTGTAGCCGAGTTTCGTCGTGCCCCAGGACAGTGTGAAGACCGTCATCAGGTAGAAGAGGACGAAAGTGGCAACGGCGATGAACGTGCCGAGGATCAGGCTGCGCAGATGACCGCGGAAGACGGTCGCGANCGGAACGGCGACGCGNTCGTGTTTTTCGACAGCCTTCTGGAATTCCGGGGTTTCGGCGATCTTCAGGCGAACATAAAGGCCGACGGCGACGAGCGCGAGGCTGGCGATGAAGGGAATGCGCCAGCCATAGGCGAGGAAGTCCTCGTTGCTCATGGTTTCCGCCAGGATCAGGAAGAAGCCGGAAGAAAGAATGAAGCCGATCGGCGCGCCGAGCTGCGGGAACATGGCGTACCAGCTGCGCTTGCCGGGAGGAGCATTTTCGGTTGCGAGCAGCACGGCGCCGCCCCATTCGCCGCCGAGGCCGAGGCCCTGGCCGAAGCGGCACAGCGCAAGCAGCAGCGGCGCGGCGATGCCGATCGCATCGTAGCCGGGCAGGATACCGATCACGACAGTCGACAGGCCCATGGTCATGAGGGCCGCCACGAGTGTCGCCTTGCGGCCGACCTTGTCGCCGAAATGGCCGAAGACCACGGCGCCGAAGGGGCGGGCGAAGAAGGCGATCGAGAAGGTCACCAGCGACTGCAGGAGCGCAGAGGTCGGGTCGCTCGACGGGAAGAACAGGTGTGGGAAGACGATGACCGCTGCCGTTGCATAGACATAAAAGTCAAAGAATTCGATGGTGGTGCCGATGAGGCTCGCGATCAGAACACGAGCCGGGGAATTGACTTGCGTGCTGTTCGAAGCGGGAGTCGGCGATACGGATACCGCGTCAGACATTATTATTCCATTCAGTTTACAGATTGCCTCGGGAAGGCCCCACGGGTCTTAACGCAATTTTCATCACGCGCAACGCCAAAAGACGCAAGAATGTAACGGAAATTGTACTATTTTTCCGCCGCTGCCTCCGCCGGTCAGAGCATCCCCTTTCAGCTGGCGGATCTGTTTCGATCCAGGTCATTTTGCTGCTCTTGTGTTGACCTCAACGGGTGCGGACAGGCATGCGAGCGGCGACTCGCATTAATTAATGACGGCGCCGTGTCTTGTCGGCGTTCCCGCAAGTCGACAGTTCAAACAGGACCGCCGCTTCGCTCGCCTTATTCCGGTGCGGATGAGCGCGACTCCATATGTCCTTGAAGGCATGGGTTTTTCCGGTGCTTTTTAAGCTTGCGTATCACATGAGGCCGCGAAGCCTGCAAATCTGCAGAAGGCAAAAATTTGCAGAGGGTAGGAGCCAACAGTTAACGAAAGTAAACGGTTCGTTAACCATAATGATGCTCTAATGCACCCAAGTCAGACAAAGGCCACGAACCGCGCAGACCAGCTCCGCGCAAGCCTTGGTCCCGCAGAGTGGAAGTTATTTTTGGGGGTGTTGATGAGTCGCGAGCACGTAGCTGTCCTGATGGGCGGATTTTCCTCGGAGAGGCCTGTCAGCCTTTCCTCGGGAAAGGCGTGCGCCGATGCTCTCGAAGGTGAAGGCTTCAAGGTGACGCGCATCGATGTCGAGCGCGACATTTCCGAGAAACTCTCTGCCGTGAAGCCCGATGTTGTCTTCAATGCCTTGCATGGGCCGTTCGGCGAGGATGGCACCATACAGGGCATTCTCGAGTATCTGCAGATCCCCTATACGCATTCGGGCGTGCTTGCCTCGGCGCTTGCCATGGACAAGAGTCGGGCGAAGCGTGTGGCCGCTGCCGCCGGTGTTCCCGTTGCCGAATCGCAGGTGCTGAACCGCTTCTCGTTCCCGTCGGAGCATCCGATGAAGGCGCCCTATGTGGTCAAGCCGGTGCGCGAGGGCTCCAGTTTCGGCGTCGTCATCGTCGGCGAGGATCAGGCGCACCCGCCTCAGGTCATCGGTTCGGCCGAGTGGCGCTATGGCGAGGAGGTCATCGTCGAGCGTTATATTCATGGTCGCGAATTGACCTGCGGCGTCATGGGCGATCAACCCATGGATGTCATCGAGGTGGTGCCGCAGGGCCACAATTTCTATGATTACGACTCCAAGTATGCGGCAGGTGGTTCAAAACATGTCTTGCCGGCTAAAATTTCACCGAAAATTTACCAAAAAATACAAACATTGGCGTTAAGGGCGCATCAAGCAATTGGTTGCCGCGGCGTCAGTCGGTCCGACTTTCGTTACGACGATCGTTTCTCCGAAGACGGCGAGCTCATCTGGCTGGAGGTTAATACCCAGCCAGGCATGACGCCAACCTCCCTTGTGCCCGAAATGGCCGGCCATGCCGGATATTCCTTTGGTGCATTTCTCCGGTGGATGGTGGAGGACGCGTCTTGTTTGCGTTGACGGTCAAAAAAATAGGACGCCCCAGCCGTCATGCCGAGCTTCCCTATGTGGAAGCCGATGACCGCCGCGTGCTGCCGCGCCCGCTGCGCCGCGTCGTCCGCTTCCTTGTAAGTCTCGGAAGTGGCCGTATCGACATTCCAGCCCATACGGGTACCGTTTCCGCGCTCGGCTTCCTGGCTGCGACTGGTCTCTACGGCATGTCGCTTGGCGGCCATACGGAAGCGGTCGCCCAGGCGACGACCAGCGCTGTCGGATTTGCCATCGAGGATGTGAAGGTTTCCGGCAATAACCAGACCTCGGAAATCGAGATTCTTCAGCTTCTCGGCCTCGATGGCGCGACATCGCTCGTCGCGCTCGATGTCGATGCTGCGCGCCAGAAGATCGCGCGCCTTCCCTGGGTCGAGAATGTCGAAGTCCGCAAGGTTTATCCGAGGACGATCGAGGTGAAGCTCTCGGAGCGCGCTGCCTACGCTATCTGGCAACACGGCCAGGAGCTTTCGCTGATCGAGAAGAGCGGCAGCGTGATCGCGCCGCTTCGTGACAATAAATTTTCTACCCTGCCGCTGGTCGTCGGCCGTGACGCTGAAACGGCCGCGGCTTCCATCGAGGACGCGTTCTCCAAGTGGCCTGATGTCAAAGCTCGCGTGAAGGCGTTCGTTTGGGTTTCCGGNCGTCGCTGGGACCTGCACATGGATAATGGCGTCGTCGTCAAGCTGCCGGAAGATGNTATCGACCAGGCGCTCGCGACGCTTTCGAAATTCGACAGGGATCAGCAGCTTCTGGAGCGCGATATCGCCGCAGTCGATCTCAGGCTGCCGGATCGCACGACGATCCAGTTGACACCGGAGGCGGCAGCGCGCCGGGAGGCAGCGGTCGCAACGCGTACCAAGGAATTGAAGAAGGCGGGGCAGAATATATGAGCTTGTTCGGTTCATCCCACTTTGGATTGCCGCGCCTGAAGCCGCTTTCGTCGAAGCGGTCGCATATCGTTTCGGTCCTCGATATCGGCTCGACCAAGGTCGTCTGCATGATCGGNCGGCTGACGCCGCGCGAGGAAAGCCAGATCCTGCCGGGCCGCACGCACAANATCGAGATTATCGGTATCGGCCATCAGCGTTCGCGCGGCATCAAGACCGGCGTGATCGCCGATCTCGACGCGCTTGAAGGCGTCATTCGTCTCGCCGTCGATGCGGCCGAGCGCATGGCGGGCCTGACCGTCGAGAGCCTGATCGTCAATCTGACGGCCGGCCGTCTCGGCAGCGACATCTACACGGCCACCATCGATCTCGGCGGCCAGGAAGTCGAACTGAACGATCTGAAGAAGGTGCTTTCGGCAGCCTGCCAGCAGTCTCTGCGTCAGGACCGCGCCGTCCTGCATTCGCTGGCCACCGGCTTCTCGCTGGATGGCGAGCGTGGCATCCGCGATCCGCTGGCGATGTATGGCGATGCGCTCGGCGTCGACATGCATGTCGTGACGGCGGAGCGCTCGGCGCTCAAAAATCTCGAACTGAGCGTCAACAGGGCGCATCTTTCGGTGGAAGGAATCGTTGCAACACCTTATGCATCCGGACTTGCCGCACTGGTCGACGATGAAGTCGAACTTGGCTGTGCGGCCATCGACATGGGCGGCGGCACGACGACGATTTCGGTCTTTGCCGAAGGCAAGCTTGTCCATACCGATGCTGTCGGCCTCGGCGGTCATCATGTGACGACCGACCTCGCACGCGGCCTTTCCACACGGATCGAGGATGCTGAACGTTTGAAGGTGGTCCACGCTTCGGCGCTGACCAATTCTTCCGATGAGCGCGAGCTGATCTCCATTCCGCCGATCGGTGAGGATGACCGTGATCAGCCGACGCAGGTGCCGCGGGCTCTGGTCTCGCGCATCGTTTCGGCGCGCATCGAAGAGACGATGGAGCTCATCCGCGACCGGATCCAGCGTTCGGGCTTCAGCCCGATCGTCGGCAAGCGTGTCGTGCTGACGGGNGGAGCCAGCCAGCTGACCGGCCTTGCCGAAGTGGCGCGGCGCATTCTGGCNCGCAACGTNCGCATCGGCCGTCCGATGGGTGTCTCGGGTNTGCCGACGGCAGCCAAGGGGCCGGCCTTTTCGACGGCCGTCGGGCTGATGATCTATCCGCAGGTCGCGGACATGGAGACACATGCGTCACAGAGCAATCTGCTCATGTCGCTTGGGGGTAATAACAGCCGTATCGCCCGCATGGGCCAGTGGCTGAAGGAAAGCTTTTGAAATTGAGTGAATTGGCCGGCGTGGCGATGCGGCCAGAGAGAGAAGGAACGGGTACCATGACTATCAAGCTGCAAAAGCCTGACATCACTGAGCTGAAGCCGCGCATCACTGTATTCGGCGTCGGCGGCGGCGGCGGCAATGCCGTCAACAACATGATTTCAGCAGGCCTCCAGGGCGTCGACTTCGTCGTCGCCAACACGGATGCCCAGGCACTGACCATGACGAAGGCCGAACGGATCATCCAGCTCGGCGCCAACGTCACCGAAGGCCTCGGCGCCGGTTCGCAGCCTGAAGTCGGTCGTGCGGCTGCCGAAGAATGCATCGATGAGATCATCGACCACCTGAACGGCACGCATATGTGCTTCGTCACGGCCGGCATGGGCGGCGGCACCGGCACGGGTGCTGCTCCTGTCGTCGCGCAGGCCGCCCGCAACAAGGGCATCCTGACGGTCGGCGTCGTCACCAAGCCGTTCCACTTCGAAGGCGGACGCCGCATGCGTCTGGCAGAATCCGGTATTCAGGAACTGCAGAAGTCTGTCGATACGCTTATCGTCATTCCGAACCAGAACCTCTTCCGCATCGCCAACGACAAGACGACCTTCGCCGACGCTTTCGCCATGGCTGACCAGGTTCTCTACTCGGGCGTTGCCTGCATCACCGACCTGATGGTGAAGGAAGGTCTCATCAACCTCGACTTCGCCGACGTCCGTTCGGTCATGCGCGAAATGGGCCGCGCGATGATGGGTACCGGCGAAGCTTCCGGTTCGGGCCGCGCCATGCAGGCCGCCGAAGCGGCAATTGCCAACCCGCTGCTCGATGAAACCTCGATGAAGGGTGCGCAGGGCCTCCTGATCTCCATCACCGGCGGTCGCGACCTGACGCTCTTCGAAGTCGACGAAGCTGCGACCCGCATCCGCGAAGAAGTCGATCCGGACGCCAACATCATCCTCGGCGCAACCTTCGATGAATCGCTCGAAGGCATCATCCGCGTCTCCGTCGTCGCGACCGGCATCGACCGCGCCATGGGCGAGGGCACCGACCGCGTATTCCAGCCGACAGCAAAGCCGGTTATCCGCCCCTCCGCGGCCGTTGCTCCTGCACCGGCCGCAATTCAGCCTGCTCCGGTAATGCAGGCACCGAAGGCCGACCAGATTGCGCAGACCATCCGCGAGGCTGAAGTCGCGATGGAACGCGAGCTGGAAATCCCGGCCCCGCGTGCCGCCGCTCCGGTGCAGCAGCCGGTGATCCAGGAAACCTTCCGTCCGCAGAGCAAGATCTTCGCTTCTGCGCCGGAAGCGGCCCCGGTTCTCCGTCAGGCTCCGGTCCAGCAGCAGGCTCCCGTCATGCACCAGCCGGCTCCGCAGCCGGTCATGCAGCAGCCGATGCACCAGCCAGTTCGCCATGAGCCGGTCATTCGCCAGGCTCCCGAGCAGGTCCGCATGCCGAAGGTCGAGGACTTCCCGCCGGTCGTCCAGGCTGAGATCGATCATCGCACGCAGCCTGCTGCCGCGCATGTCCAGGAAGAGCGCGGTCCGATGGGTCTGCTCAAGCGAATCACCAACTCGCTCGGCCGTCGCGAAGAGGAAGTCGCTCCGGAAATGACCTCCGCGCCGGCTGCTTCTTCGCAGCAGCGCCGTCCGCTGTCGCCGGAAGCAAGCCTCTACGCACCGCGTCGCGGCAACCTTGACGACCAGGGCCGTGCGGTTCCGCAGGCCCGCATGATGCAGGAAGACGACCAGCTGGAAATCCCGGCCTTCCTGCGCCGCCAGTCGAACTGAGAAAGCACTTCTCCACAGAAAACGCCCGGGACCGAAACCCCGGGCGTTTGCATTTCTACATGCTTGAATTCTAAATGCTTTTGCCGCTNCGGATTTCGTAACAAATCGAAACGAACAGTGATTTGGATTGCAGCGCCGNTCCACGTAAGTATGAGGCAAGCGAACTGCTCCAAGAGTCCGCTTCGAGCGCTGCGGGCAGTATAGAAGAAAGATCCGACCGGTTGGCAACGACGGGTATGGAAGAATAAGGGCATAATTTTATGGGACTTGGCTTGCTGGGCTTTCAGACGACGGTATCGCGTCCGGTGACACTTTCGGGCATCGGCGTGCATTCGGGTGCNGATGTTTCGATCACCTTCAATCCGGCCGAAGCCGGCACCGGCGTCGTTTTCCAGCGCGTGCATGAAAATGGCGATGTCACNGAACTGAAGGCTGTTTCCTCNCANGTCGGCAATACTGATCTCTGCACCGTTCTCGGCTTCTCGCCTGCTCATTCCGTCGCGACGATCGAACATGTCATGGCGGCCGTTTACGCTCTCGGCCTCGACAATGTCGTCATTGAAGTCAGCGGCGCCGAAATGCCGATCATGGACGGCAGCTCGGTTCCCTTCGTCGAAGCCATCGAACAGGTCGGTCTCGTTTCTCTCGGCGTCAAGCGCCGCTACATCCGCATCACCAAGCCGGTTCGTATCGAGCATGGCGGTTCCTGGAGCGAGTTCCGTCCCTATGACGGCACGCGCTTCGAAGTCGAGATCGATTTCGAATGCCCGCTGATCGGCCGCCAGAAGTGGGAAGGCGATCTCACTGCTTCCGTCTTCAAGACCGAATTGTCGCGCGCGCGCACCTTCGGCTTCATGCGTGATGTCGAGCGCCTCTGGGCTTCGGGCCATGCTCTCGGTTCCTCGCTCGAAAACTCTGTCGTCATTTCCGACGACAACACCGTCATCAATGTCGAAGGCCTGCGCTACGCCAAGGACGAGTTCGTGCGTCACAAGACGCTCGATGCCGTTGGCGATCTGGCGCTTGCCGGCGCACAGTTCATCGGCTGCTACCGTTCCTATCGCGGCGGCCACAAGATGAACGCCAACGCTCTCAAGGCTCTGCTCAGCGATCCCTCGGCCTATGAAGTGGTCGAGACATCGACGCCGCGCCAGCGCGTTGCCGTTCGCGAATTCATTGCAGTCAGCGCTCCGGAATTCGCCCCCTGGTCGGCATGACCTCCAGTATACCAATTAAGGCCAGGGCCGCCTCCTAACGGGGGCGGTTTTTTTATGGGGAAGGGGCAGACAGCGCGTCGATAGATGTTTCGCGGCATATATTTAGCCGCTCCTCATGTGAATGGCGGTGAAAAGCCCGACATTCTCGGCAATGCTGCCACAAAAATGCGTTAATGCGTGATCATTGCGTTGCTCTCGATAGGTATTTGTGGCTAGAAACGCCAGCTAGGCGTGGCTGCTGTGGAGTGGACGGCGGCGGTGGGATTCTTTCGAATGGCTTATGCAAGGTCTGACATGATGATGAAGACAGCGCGTGCTTTGCTCGCATCCTTGATGGTGCTGAGCGCAGGTGCCTTGATTTCCGGCTGCCAGTCGGACCCTGATATCGACATCACCAAGCTCGGCCTCGAAACCGATCCGCCGGACGTGCTCTACACGCAGGGCCTCGCCAACATGAAGGCCGGCAACATGGCCGAGGCGGCGCGCAAGTTCGACGCGATCGATGCGCAGAATCCCTTCTCCGAATGGGCGCGCAAGGCACTTGTCATGAGCACCTTCGTCAAGTACCGCCAGGGCCGCTTCGACGATGCGCTGGCATCGGGCAACAAGTATATGGCGCAATATCCGAAGTCCAAGGATGCCGCCTACGTCCAGTATCTGGTGGGCCTGACCTATTCCAAGCAGATCGTCGACGTGACGCAGGACCAGCGCGCCTCGCAGAAGACGATCGAGGCGATGCAGGCCGTCGTCGACAATTATCCTGACTCCGAATATGTCGACGATGCGCAGGCCAAGATGCGCTTTGCGCGCGACCAGCTCGCCGGCAAGGAGATGCAGGTCGGCCGCTACTACATGGAACGCAAGGAATATCTCGCCGCGATCTCGCGCTTCCGCATCGTCGTCGAGAAATATCCGAACACGAATCAGGTCGAGGAGGCGCTCGCCCGTCTCGTCGAAGCCTATTACGCGATGGGTGTCGTCGAGGAGGCGCAGACCGCTGCTGCCGTTCTCGGTCACAATTATCCCGATAGCCAGTGGTATGCTGATTCTTACAAGCTGCTGCAGTCGGGTGGCGCGGAGCCGCGTGAAAACAAGGGTTCGTGGATCGCCGCAGCGGGCAAGAAACTCCTTCTCGGTTCCTGAGGCCAATGCTGATCCAGCTTTCGATCCGCGATATCGTTCTGATCGAGCGGCTGGATCTTGCCTTCGAGACCGGCCTCTCCGTGCTGACGGGTGAGACGGGCGCGGGCAAATCCATCCTGCTTGACAGTCTGTCGCTGGCCCTTGGCGGGCGCGGCGATGGCGGTCTTGTGCGCCACGGCGAGGACAAGGGGCAGGTGACGGCCGTCTTCGATGTGGGCATGGATCACGGCGCCCGCAAGCTCCTGCGCGAAAACGGCATCGATGACGAAGGCGACCTGATCTTTCGCCGCCAGCAATCCTCCGACGGGCGCACCAAGGCCTATGTGAACGATCAGCCGATCAGCGTTCAGCTGATGCGTCAGGCTGGCCAGATGCTGGTCGAGATCCACGGCCAGCACGATGACCGCGCGCTTGTCGATACAAATGCACACAGGACGTTGCTGGACGCCTTTGCGGGCATCAGCGATGACGTGCAGGGTGTCGGGGCGCTTTACCGCCAGTGGCGCGATACCGAGCGCACGCTGAAGAAACACCGCGAAAAGGTTGAAGCCGCTGCCCGCGAGGCGGATTATCTGCGCTCCTCCGTCGAGGAGCTTGAAAAGCTGTCACCGCGCGACGGGGAAGAAGACGAGCTTGCCGATCGCCGCCAGAAGATGATGAAGGCAGAGCGCATTGCCGGCGATATTGCCGAGGCTTCCGAGTTCCTCAACGGCAATGCCTCTCCCGTGCCCCATATCGCCTCGCTGGTGCGCCGTCTGGAGCGCAAGAGCCATGAGGCGCCCGGATTGCTGGAAGACACCGTAGCGCTGCTCGATGCGGCGCTGGACCAGCTTTCCAACGCGCAGATGGAAGTCGAGGCGGCACTGCGCAAGACGGAATATGATCCGAAGGAACTGGAGCGTGTCGAGGAGCGGCTGTTTGCGCTGCGCGCTGCCTCCCGCAAATATTCCGTTCCGGTCACCGAGCTTCCTGCTCTTGCCGTGCGCATGATCACCGATCTTGCCGATCTCGATGCCGGCGAAGAGCGACTGTCGAAGCTCGATGCGGAGGTGGGGGTCGCCAAGGCGAATTACGATACGGCTGCCCGCTCGCTTTCGGACAAGCGTCATCATGCCGGCGATGCGCTGGCGCAGGCCGTCATGGCCGAGCTGCCGGCACTGAAGCTCGAGCGCGCCCGCTTCATGGTGGAGATCACCACCGATGGAGGGGAGGCGCGGCCGAGGGCATCGATGTCGTCGAATTCCATGTCCAGACCAATCCCGGCACGCGTCCCGGCTCGATCATGAAGGTCGCTTCGGGCGGCGAACTCTCGCGCTTCCTGCTGGCGCTCAAGGTGGCGCTTGCCGATCGCGGTTCGGCGCCGACCCTCGTCTTCGACGAAATCGACACCGGTGTGGGGGGCGCGGTGGCGGATGCGATCGGGCAGCGGCTGAAGCGGCTTTCCGAAAAGGTGCAGGTTCTTTCCGTCACTCATGCGCCGCAGGTAGCGGCCCGTGCGGCCACGCATCTTCTGATCTCCAAGGGACCATCAGGCGAGGGGGCCGACAAGATCGCCACGCGCGTCGCCACCATGGCGCANAAGGACCGCACGGAAGAGATCGCCCGCATGCTTGCCGGTGCCTCCGTGACGGAAGAGGCGAGGGCTGCTGCNGCNCGNNTGCTGGCAGGNAACGGNTAGGTTTCCCCATCGGTGACAAGCGCAAGGCGTTGCGCTATCTGACCTCAGCTANCGGNGAGGTCTATCCATGCGGCTTTTCCATTTCAGCGANGATCCCNCGATCGATGTTTTCGAGCCGCGTCCGGTTCGCATTTCTTCCGAACGGCGGCCGGGCCAGGCGTGGCTGAACGGGCCGCTCGTCTGGGCGATCGATGAAGTCCACGACTTCATGTATCTCTTCCCGCGTGATTGCCCGCGCATCCTTGTTTGGGCAAAGGCGGAGACATCGCAGGAGGATCGCCGCCTGCTCGGGAACTGGCGGGGTGCCGCCTATGTCGAGCGAGGCTGGCTGGAGCGACTGCAGGCCGNGACCATCCANCGCTACGAGATGCCGACGGAGAGTTTCGAGGATCTGGAGGACGCGGGAATGTGGGTATCGCGGAGGAATGTCGTGCCGCTCGCGCTCACGNCCCATTCCGGGCTCGANCAGGAATTTGCACCGCGCGGTATCGAGCTTAAGGTGGTCGACAGTCTTCTGCCGATGAAGGCCTGCAGCATACGACATTACATGTGAGCGCCATCAGACTCCGCAACGCCCGGCCGTAAATTCCAAACCTCGGTACTATTTCAATCGCCGAATTTTGCTCTAAAACCATTGCAGATTCTCTGGAGTGAAGCTGCATGTCGACCGAATCCGTCGCTGTTGAGGACTTGACGCTTGAAGACGCCGCCGCCGAACTGGAGCGGCTTGCCAAGGAGATTGCGCGCAATGACGCGCTCTATCACGGCAAGGATCAGCCGGAGATTTCGGATGCGGATTACGACGCGCTGAAGCGCCGCAACGATGCGATCGAGGCGCGCTTTCCNGAGCTCATCCGCGAGGACAGTCCGTCGCGCCGCGTGGGGGCCGAACCGTCCAACACCTTTGCGCCCGTCGTTCATTCCCGGCCGATGCTGTCGCTCGACAACACCTTTTCACAGGAGGATGTGCGCGACTTCGTTGCCAGTGTCTATCGCTTCCTCGGCCGCCTGCCGGACAATTCCATCGCCTTCACGGCCGAACCGAAGATCGACGGGCTTTCCATGTCGATCCGTTACGAGAACGGCAAGCTGGTGACGGGCGCNACCCGCGGCGACGGCACGACCGGCGAGAATGTCACGGCCAATATCCGCACCATCAAGGAAATTCCGAACGAACTGCCGAAGGGCGTTCCCTCCGTCGTGGAAGTGCGCGGTGAGGTCTACATGGCCAAGAGCGATTTCATGGCGCTCAATGCGCAGATGGAAGCCGAAGGCAAGCAGACCTATGTCAATCCGCGCAATACCGCTGCAGGCTCTCTGCGCCAGCTCGATGCGAAGGTGACGGCGAGCCGTAAGCTGAGGTTCTTCGCCTATGCATGGGGCGAGATGTCGGAGATGCCCGCGGATACGCAGCTGGGCATGGTCGAGAAGTTCAGGGAGTGGGGTTTCCCGGTGAATCCGCTGATGAAGCGGCTGAGCTCGGTGGACGATATCCTCGCCCACTATGCCGAGATCGGCCTCGAACGGCCGGAGCTCGATTACGATATCGACGGCGTCGTCTACAAGGTCGACAGCCTCGAGTTGCAGCAGCGCCTCGGTTTCCGCTCGCGCAGCCCGCGCTGGGCGACGGCGCATAAATTCCCGGCCGAACAAGCCTTCACCGTCGTCGAAAATATCGACATCCAGGTCGGCCGCACCGGTGCACTGACGCCGGTCGCGCGGCTGACGCCGATTACCGTCGGCGGCGTGGTCGTCACCAATGCGACCCTGCACAACGAAGACTATATCAAAGGCATCGGCAATAGCGGCGAGCGCATCCGCGAGGAGGAGCACGATATCCGCATCGGCGATACCNTCATCGTGCAGCGTGCCGGCGACGTGATCCCGCAGGTGCTCGACGTCGTCATGGAAAAGCGGCCGGCGGACGCCACGCCCTANCAGTTTCCGAAGGTGTGCCCGGTCTGTGGTTCGCACGCGGTGCGTGAGCGGCACGAGAAGACAGGCAAGCTCGATTCCGTCACCCGGTGCACGGGCGGTTTCATCTGCCGGGCACAGGCGACGGAAGAGCTGAAGCACTTCGTCTCGCGCAACGCCTTCGATATCGAGGGGCTCGGCTCCAAGCAGATCGACTTCTTCTTCGAGAGCGACGACGCTGCGCTGCAGATCCGCACCGCGCCTGATATCTTCACGCTGGAGAAGCGTCAGCAGCAGTCGATCACCAAGCTGGAGAATATCGACGGCTTCGGCAAGGTCAGCGTCGGCAAGCTCTATGCGGCGATCAACGACCGGCGCAGCATTGCCCTTCATCGCTTCATNTANGCGCTCGGCATCCGCCATGTGGGCGAGACGACGGCAAAGCTGCTCGCGCGCTCCTACAACAGCTATGAGGCCTTTGCGACGGCCATGAAGGAGGCGGCAACGCTTTCCGGCGATGCCTGGAATGACCTCAACGCCATCGAAGGCATAGGCGAGGTGGTGGCGCGCGCCATTGTCGAATTCTACAAGGAGCCGCGCAATATCGAGGTGATCGGCCGCCTGCTCGACGAGGTGACGCCACAGGAGGCCGAACAGCCGGTGACCACCGGGAGCCCGGTCATCGGCAAGACTGTCGTCTTTACCGGTTCGCTGGAGAAATTCACCCGCGAAGAGGCGAAGGCCAGGGCCGAAAGCCTGGGTGCCAAGGTTGCAGGCTCCGTCTCCAAGAAGACCGATATCGTTGTTGCCGGCCCCGGCGCCGGCTCCAAGCTCGAGAAGGCCCGTGAACTCGGCGTCCAGACGATGGACGAGGATGAGTGGCTGGCGTTGATCGGCGGGTAAGGAAGCTCTGCGCCAGACACCGCGTTTCTGTTTGGCGCGTCCGCTTCTTGCTCGGTGTCATCCTCGGCCTTGCGCCGAGGATCTGCGACACGAACCCGGGCAGACGTGCGAGCGGTTCACGCCCTCAGCCGCGCCATCGTATAGGCATCGACATATTGCCCGTCGCGATAGCCGAAGGAGCGGAGCAGGCCCTCTTTCTCGAAGCCGAATTTCTCATAGAGGCGGATGGCTGTCTCGTTATCCGTATAGACGGTCAATTCCAGCCGCTTGATATCATGCCAGTTGTCGGCGGCGTCGAGCATGGCGGCCATCAGGAAGGTTCCGATGCCGCGACCGGTGAAATCATCGTGTACGCCCATGCCGAGACTGGCGGCGTGCTGGCGCCGTCCTTCAAAGCGATTCATGCCGCCGTTGGCGACGAGTTTGCCATCGAGTTCGACGACGAGGTTGAGTGCGCCGGGTGAGGGGTTCTCCATGCGCTTGCGCACTGCGTCGATGCCTTGAAAAGGCGGGCGCAGCGTGCCGGCGCGGTAGCCCGGGAGGTTTATCAGTTCGGTGACGGCTTCTGCATCGCTCATGCGCAAAGCACGAACGCTGATACCCTTTAGAGAAGGCTTTTCGGGTGGGGTATCCTGATTGACTGACATCATGCTCTCCTTGGGCTTGAAAAGGAGGAGAGCGGAGTTTCAGAAAACCCTGCTCGCCTCGGCAGGGTTCTCGGGGATGATCAGACGGCTAGTGACGCACCATCTCTCCCGCGCACCCTGCANGGGTCGTGGCGATAAGATGCATATTGTGGGTCACGGAGTTGATCATGAGCGGAAGTTTCGCCATTNGCGTGCAGATGTCAACAGGTCAAAATTTGCCTTCGGATGCGGCAGTCTTTATTCCGGTAGGANAGACGATTCGGATGNTTGCCCGTGAAGACCATNGCCATCGATTTCGAGACAGCCAACGAACAGCGCGGCAGTGCCTGCTCGGTCGGTCTTGCCTGGATCGAGGACGGGCAGGTGACGCGGGTCGAGGAGCGGCTGATCCGACCGCGGGACATGCGCTTTTCCGGCATGAATATCGCCATCCACGGCATTCGCCCCGAAGATGTCGAAGATGCGCCTGAGTTTCCCGAGGTGATGGACGAATTCCACGAGGATTTCCGGGGCGCGACGATGATCGCCCACAATGCCGCCTTCGATTTCAGCGTGTGGCGGGCGAGCCTCGATCTTTACCGGCAGTCCTATCCGGAGCTGACCTATCTCTGCAGCCTGAAGATGGCGCAGCGCATCTGGCCGCATTTCCTGTCGCACCGGCTGAACCTGATTGCCGAACATCTCGGTCTGCGCTTCGTCCACCATAATGCAGCCGAGGATGCCGCCGTCTGTGCGGCAGCGGCGATCGAGATGGCGAGGGCCGTCAAGGCTGCGACGGTTGCCGCCATTCCCGCTGCGATCGGCATGAAACCCGGCCGGCTGACCTCTGCAGGCTACGAGCCCTGCACCTGCCGCAAGGCGTGATTTTTGCTTTCCTGCANAGGCTCGGGCGCTTTCTTGCAAAGGGTCCGNCCATTCTTATCTTAGCTTCCGGATCAACACGGGAGTTGCCATGTCCGCTTTGCGCAATCTTTTCCTCTCTGCAGCGTTCCTGACCATTTCCGCAGGCGCGACTTCTGCGGAAGTCGTCGGCAAGGTCGGGGTCGACTGGATCGGTAACGACATCATCATCGAGGCGGTTTCCGACCCTGAGGTGAAGGGGGTGACCTGCCATGTCACCTATTTCGACCGCAGCCTGATCGACCGGTTCAAGAACGGCAACTGGTTCGAAGACCCGTCAAACAATTCCATCGCCTGCCGCCAGACGGGGCCGATCGAGATCGGCAATATCGATATGTCCAAGGATGGCAGCGAGGTGTTTCGCCAGGGCATGTCGCTGATCTGGAAAACGCTTGCCGTCAACAGGATCTACGACAAGACAAACAATACGCTGATCTATCTCGCTCATTCGCGGCAGGTGACGGACGGGTCGGCGAAGATGTCGATTTCAACGATCCCGCTCTATGGGCAGGATGTGGTTTGGAAGAACGGTAAACCGCAATGAAAAAGGCCCGGACAAGCCGGGCCTTCGCATTCGAGATATCGAAACGTATCAGGCAGCTTCGCGCGCCAGTTCGTCGGCAATGACCGTGTCGAGGTTGAGGAANCAGACCATGGTCTTTTCCAGCGCGACGATACCGCGGCAGAAGGCGCGCTGGGCTTCCGGAATGATTTCNGGCGCCGGCTGCAGGTCTTCGCTCTTGATGGTCATCATGTCGGAGACCTGTTCGACCAGCAGGCCGACCAGNTTGCCGGCGATATCGGTTACGATGATGGCGGAGCGCTCGGATGGTTCCGTCATCTTCATGCCGAGGCGGCAGGCCATGTCGATGACCGGGATCACGGCGCCGCGAAGGTTGATCAGTCCGAGGACGTAGGGCGGGGTGTGCGGCATCGGGGTCACCGGCGCCCAGCCGCGGATTTCGCGGATGGCCATGATGTCGATGCAGAATTCCTGATCGCCGAGGTGGAACGAAACGATTTCCAGATAGGCGCCCGACTGCTTGATGGCGTTGTTGTTGCTCATGATCAGAATTCTTCCCAGTTGTCTCCGGCNGGAGAGGAGGCGAGTTTCTTGGCGGCGGAGCCGCCCGTGAAGGCGCCCGCGACCTTGCCAATCAGGCTCCGTGCGGGTGAGGTTTTCGGATGCGAGGCTGCGGAGGCTTCTCGCGGCGTTTGACGGGCGTTCATGCCCTCGCCGATATTGAACTGCCGTACCAGTTGCGTCAGGTTTTCCGCATCGGTTGCGAGAGTGTGGCTGGCGGCGTTCGTTTCTTCCACCATGGCCGCATTCTTCTGCGTCGCCTGATCCATCTGGCTGATGGCTGTATTGATCTCGTTCAGTCCGACTGATTGTTCGCGCGCAGAGGTTACGATTGATTTAACATGACCGTCGATACGNAGAACATCTTCGCCGATCTGGCGCAGAGCCTCGCCGGCAGCCGTNACNAGNTCGCCACCGGTTTTGACCTCGGCGCCGGATTTGCTGATCAAGGCCTTGATATCCTTGGCTGCTCCGGCCGCGCGACCGGCCAGTTCGCGCACTTCCTGGGCGACGACCGCAAAACCCTTGCCGGCTTCACCCGCACGCGCGGCCTCGACACCGGCGTTGAGTGCCAGCAGGTTCGTCTGGAAAGCGATCTCGTCGATGACGTTGATGATGGTGCCGATCTCGCGGGAGGCACCTTCGATTCGTTCCATCGCGGCCATGGCATCGCCGACGATGGCATCGGATTTCTCGGTGTTCTGGCGGGTATGGGCAACCATGTTGCCCACTTCTTCGGCGCGGCTTGTGGCGTTGCGCACGGTGGCGGTGATCTCGTCCAGCGCCGCTGAGGTTTCTTCCAGCGAGGCGGCCTGCTGCTCCGTGCGCTTGGCGAGATCATCGGCGGCGGCGCGCATCTGATGGCTGTTGGCCTGGATCGAGGTGCTGTTCAGGGCAATGTCGCCCATCGCCCTGCGCAGGCGCACGGCCGTCTGGTTGAAGTCCTGACGCAGCCTTTCCAGCTCCTCGCGGAAGGGTTGATCGATGCTTGCGGTCAGGTCGCCGTTGGCAAGGCGGGTCAGGCCTTGTCCGAGAGCGGTGACAGCGTTGTTCAGCGCTTCCGTATCGGCAAGCTTGGCAGTTTCGCGCTCGCGGCGTTCGGCATCGCTGCGCTTGCGGTCGGTCTCGGTGCGGGCTTCCAGATCGATCTTTTCGATTGCCGCAAGGCGGAAGCTTTCGGCAGCGCGGGCCATTTCGCCGATCTCGTCGCCACGCTCCTTGCCGGCGACATTGGTTGTCAGGTCGCCGTTCATGATGCGCAGCATGCTTTCCCGCACGGAGGCAATGCCGCGGCTTATGGAGCCGCCGTGGATGTATTGCAGGGCGGCCATGGTGAGGATGGCGATCAGGCCGAGCGCGATCTGGATGATCAGCGAGTTGTGGGAGGTGTCGTTGGCGCTTTCGATGCGATTGCGGGCAATGGCGGTGCCGTCATTGGCCAGTTTGTCGAGGGTGGCGGTGAGCTTGTCGCCGGCGGTGTCGATCCGGTCGTCGATCTTGTCGAATTCGTCATCGGCGGCGCCCTGTTCGACGAGCGCCTTGAGATCCACCTGAATGGCCTGGCGAAGCGCGTCGACATCGGCATCGTAGCTCTTCAGGAGGTCGCCGGCTTTCAGCTCCTCGGCGAGCGCGCCAATTCCCTTCGAGCCGCTGGACAGGGTTGCGAGCGAGTCGGTAATGAGCTTCAGGCGGCCCGGCTGGATGGTCTTCTCGTCCTTGTCGACGATCATGTCCATGGCGGTCAGGACCAGCGTCAGATTGGCAACGCGCATGTCGTTGACGGTGTCGATACTCTGCTGGATTTCGTCCGTGCGGCGCAGGCCGGCATCGACCTGCGTATTCTCGTACCAGCCGATAGCGATCATCGAGCTGAAGCCGATGAAAGCCGCGCCGCCGAGCGTCCAGAGCCGCTGGCCGACCGAAAGGCTTCTGCGAACCGTCGAATTTGTCATAAAGCCACCCTCCGCCCCAGGCGGTTTTCAGTTCCCTCGATTTTTATGCTGATCCGGTCCGTGTTCCGGCCGACATCATGTCGGAACAGCGACGAAGCGCTGTGTGCATTACTAAATATAGATATGCGCTATTAAGCCTTTCCTAACGATGTATTTCTTGGGGTTGCTTCGAGATCTTCGCGGCAAGCCTTTAGAAAGGCGTGATAATTCGTCTTTGTACGACCTTTTCGCGGCGCGTTTGCCCGCATTTGGCATTCATCAAGGTGGGGCAATTAATCACGGGTGAGAAAACGCATTCTTGAATTGCGTGGCTGCGATCGCGACTATAATCACACGGGCGGGACGGATGGGGCATCCGCACTTTTGTTTTTAGGCAATTCCGGACGCAAAACCGCTGCGCACTTTTGCTGGAGTTGCTAGTAAGGAAAGTATCATGAAGAATTTCCGNATNGCCGTCTGGATCGCCGTGCTTGCGCTTGCGGGCGTGCTCGGCTGGTTCACGCTGGACCAGAGCCGGACGAGGGAGGTGGTGGCCGANGGCCCGTTCGGCGTGCCGTTCACGCTGGTATCGCAGAGCGGCCAGCCGATTACGGAGCAGGCNCTGCGNGGCAAGCCTACCGCCNTGTTCTTCGGCTTCACGCATTGCCCCGAAGTGTGCCCGACGACGCTCTTCGAGCTCAACGGCTGGATGGAGAAGGTCGATCCGCAGGGCAACAAGCTGCAGGCCTATTTCGTGACCGTCGATCCCGAGCGCGATACGCCCGAGATCATGAACCAGTATGTCTCCAACGTTTCCAAGCGCATCACCGGCATTTCCGGCTCGCCGGAGAAGGTCGCCGACGTCATCAAGGGCTTTCGCGTCTATGCCAAGAAGGTGCCGGTGGACGAGAACAATCCTGATGGTGACTACACGATGGACCACACGGCCTCGGTCTTCCTGCTCGATTCGGCCGGGCGTTTTTCGGGAACGATCTCCTATGGCGAAAACCCGGATACGGCGATAAAGAAGCTGGAGAATCTCGTCGCCAAGGGATGATCGGCAGCTTGAAGCATCGCGCCGGTCGCGAGCGACGCAACCGGAAAGATTGCCTATCGTGAGTGAAATCCGCCTTTACGTGTCGACAAGTGAAAAGCAGGCCGAAGAGATCCTCGACCTTCTGAGCGAGGTCTTCGGCGAAGAAGATTTCGCCATCGGCACCACCGAGATCGACGAAAAGAAAGATATCTGGGAAGCCTCCGTCTACATGATGGCGGAGGACGAGTCGGATGTGCGCAGTCGCATCGAAGAGGCGCTGGGACCGGCTTTCCCCGATGCCGTGCTGTCGCGTGAGGTCATTCCGGATGTGGACTGGGTCGTCAAATCGCTGGAGGGGCTGAAGCCCGTCAGGGCAGGGCGGTTCCTCGTGCATGGCTCGCATGACCGGGACAAGGTGCGATCAGGCGATATCGCCATCGAGATCGACGCCGGCCAGGCGTTCGGCACGGGTCATCACGGCACGACCGCCGGCTGCCTTGAAGTGATCGACCGGGTTCTCAGGGCGCGCAAGGTGCGCAATGCCCTTGATCTCGGGACCGGCAGCGGCGTTCTGGCGATTGCCGTACGCAAGCTCAAGGACATTCCGGTGCTGGCAACGGATATCGATCCCATCGCCGTTGGTGTCGCGGCCGAGAATGTTCGCCGCAATGGCATTGCCAGCGGCATCCGCACGGTGACGGCGCCCGGCTTTCATTCGACGGCTTTTTCGGAGAATGGGCCCTTCGATCTCATCATCGCCAATATTCTGGCGCGGCCGCTGATCAAGATGGCGCCGCAGCTCGTCGCCAACCTGGCGCCGGGTGGATCGGTTGTCCTGTCCGGCATTCTCGCCAGTCAGCGCTGGAAGGTGTTGGCCGCCTATAATGGCGCGAGGCTGCGGCATGTGCGCACCATCTGGCGCAATGGCTGGGTGACGATCCATCTGGATCGTCCCTGACGCGTCCGCGAGGGTTTGTTTTCCAAAATCGAGACAAGAAAAAAGGCGGTGCCAGTGGCACCGCCTTGGACCGGCATTTAAATCCGGTCTTGCCCGCGAGCTCAAAGGAGGAGGATGCTCAAGCGGGCACTACTGCATTCCGATAGGCCTGTCCGGTGGAGGGGAGGAGGATCGGAAAGGCTTTAAGCTCAGAATGCGTAGCTCGGTGCGCCCTTGTGGCGCGTAGANCGCTGGCCTGCTGCGAGCACCTTGAGGCTGTCCTCATGCTGCGGGCGGCGGGCGCCGATGATATGACGCACAGTCTGGCGTTCGCCAGCCTGTACCGGGCTGCTGTAAGCGAAGCGCGAGAGAGAGGCGGTCATTTCAAAAAATCCTTTGTTTGTGGTTCGTCGTGAACCGTTCGATGCGCCCTATGTAGCTATTCCGGCATGCGGTGGTAGAGGGTTTGTTTCATTGCAGCCATGCGTGCAATGCATGAAGCGTGCCAGTTTCCCACATCGAGACACATTTCTGCCAAATTATTGGGCGGCCGAGCCTTTCCGGGTGCTTCGCGTCGCTTTTTCTCCCCAATGACTGAAATTTCGCTAACATGGCCGCTATCCCATTAACCGGATTCGTTTCATTCATTCGGGTTTCCAGCATGTTTCAGTCTTTCGAAGTCACCTCCACGCCACAGTTCGGCAGGGAACGGGTTTCCGCACTGCGCGCCAGTTTCGACGCGCTTGGCATCGATGCCTTCCTCGTGCCGCGCGCCGATGAGTTCAACGGCGAATATGTGCCTGCCTGTGCGGAACGGCTCTCCTGGCTGACGGGCTTTACCGGCTCGGCGGGTATTGCGCTGATCACTCGCACGGAAGCGATCGTCTATGTCGACGGCCGCTACGTGACGCAGCTTGCGGAGCAGGTGGACGGCTCGGTCTTTACCGGCGGCGATCTCGTCAACGAGCCGCCGCATGTCTGGCTTCCGGCGCATGGCAAAAAGGGGCTGAAGCTCGGCATCGATCCATGGCTGCATTCGGGTGCGGACGTTCGCAAGCTCGAAAAGGCACTGTCGGAGATCGGCGGCGCACTGGTGTTCCTGCCGCATAATCCGCTCGACAAGCTGTGGGCCGACCGTCCTGCAGAGCCGCTCGGGGCGGTCACCATCCAGAACGTCGCCCAGGCCGGTGTCCTTGCAAAAGATAAGATTGCAACGATCGCCGCCGATCTCGGCAAAAAGAACCTCAAGGCGGTGCTGATCGCCGATCCTTCTTCCATTGCCTGGATCTTCAATATTCGTGGCGCCGACGTGCCGCACACGCCGCATCCGCTGGCGCGCGCCATCATCCATGCCGACGGCAAGGCCGAGATCTTCCTCGACAAGCGCAAGACCGGCATCGAGCCGGAAGCCTATCTCGCACAGATCGCCACCCAGCTTGCGCCTTCGCTGCTTGACGAGAAGCTTGCTGCGGTCGCCAAGCAAGGCGGGCGTATCCTCATCGATCCCGATATCGCTTCCTACGCGCTTGCCGAGATCATCCGCAAGGCGGGCGGCGAGGTGGTCGAGGGCACCGATCCGGCGAAGCTGCCGCGGGCGGTGAAGAACAGCACCGAGATCAACGGCTCGGCTGCAGCCCATCTGCAGGATGGTGCCGCCATGGTGGAATTCCTCTACTGGCTGTCGCAGAGCAAACCCGGCACGATCACCGAAATCGGTGCTGCCGAGCGGCTGGAGGCGGCTCGCGCCCGAATGGGCCAGAGCATGCAGAATCCGCTGAAGGATATTTCCTTCGACACGATCTCGGGTGCCGGCGAACATGCGGCNATCATGCATTACCGGGTGACGACCGCGACCGACCGTCNTATCCAGCCNGGCGAGCTCTTCCTGATCGATTCCGGCGCGCAATATATCAACGGCACGACCGATATCACCCGCACGGTCGGCATCGGTNCGGTCAGCGAGGAGCACAAGCGCTTCTTCACGCTGGTGCTGAAGGGCATGATCCAGATCAGCACGGCGCGTTTCCCGAAGGGCACCCGCGGCTGCGATCTCGATCCGCTGGCGCGCATCGCGCTATGGCGGGCAGGGGCTGATTTCGCGCATGGCACCGGCCATGGCGTGGGCTCCTATCTCTCGGTTCACGAGGGGCCGCAGCGCATCTCGCGGCTTTCGACGCAGGAACTGCTGCCGGGCATGATCCTGTCAAACGAGCCGGGTTATTACCGGCCGGGCCATTTCGGCATCCGCATCGAGAACCTGATCTATGTGCGGGAGGCGGAAGCCGTCGAGGGCGGCGACATGCCGATGCTCGGCTTCGAAACGCTGACCTTCTGCCCGATCGACCGCA